>JAEEGK010026235.1_pt1 | contig 11881 bp, 4 predicted proteins | sample 8958771 | NCBI WGS metagenome assembly JAEEGK01 (sample SAMN16246547, study PRJNA631951) | gut metagenome | biome: gut microbiome; feature: rumen; material: SC-attached | host: Bos | place: Iran: Karaj | collected 2018-10 | reverse complement strand
CAGATTTATTTCTTTTTTTTTCTTTTATTTTATTATTATATTCAATTCTTCTCATCTGAACTACTGATCTTTGCATATTTGAATATTCTTTTATTTTTTCTGATTTTTTTAAGAATTTCTTTTCTCTTATTGGAAGTGGTGTTAAATTATCATTTGTTATTGGTTCTTTATTATTATTTAAATAATAAGTTATTGGTCGATTATTAAAATTTGAATTTCCTTTTAATTTAATGTTTATTTGGTTTTCTGTTAAATATTTATTGTAGTTCTTTTGTAATTTTTTATGTAATTCCCAATTTTGTTTAGTTTTTAAAGTGTTTGAAGTGTTATTTTGGGAATTATAATTTGACATTAATAATTATTAATTAAATGAAATTTAAACTTTTAAACATAATTTTTTTTTTAGATAAACAATAATAATATTATAATTAAACTTTTTAACTATTATAATTAAATCTAATAAATTTTTTTTATTATTTTATAAAAAAAATAAGTAATGATTTATAAAAAATAATAATTTAAAAACAATATATTATTATTATTTTTTTATTCTTTAAAGGTAATTAAATTTAATTTAATTTTTTTAAATATTTAAAATCCATTTTTTAATTATATAAAATATTTTCACTTTTTGTTAAGCTATCTTTACATTTCCCACAAACCAAAATATTATTGTCTTTCTTATTTGATTGATTAGAATTATCATTAGGAAGATTATTTTTTACATTTTCATTTATATCATCCTCACAAACCGAACAAACATTAGATTTAAATATTTTCAACATCGAAAATTTTCTTTGAATATTACTATTCATATAAAAAACATTATAATTAGAATCAATTAATAACATATAATTTTTTTCATCATTAATTTTCATAAATATAAAAGGCAATTTATTAGGATGACAAATAAAACTTTCTAAATTAAACCTTCTCATTAAGTTTCTATCTTCTTTATTTTTAATTTTATTATTTTCACAATAAGTATACCTAATATCATTTAAAGCTTTTTCTTTTTTCTTACTATAAATATCAATAATAAATCTTTCATGATTTTCACTTTTAATATTTTTATCCATTACAATCCAAATACTAATAGTACCATCCATGTGAGAAAGAAATAAAATACAATCACCAACGAAAGAAGCAGTCGCATATATAATAGGATAAAATTCATATGATTTATTTTCTAAAATATCTAAATCACATAAAGGAACTCCGTTAATAGAAAATAAATAAACTGTGAATTTAGTATAAACTACAAAATCACCGTTTGAGTAAATTGGTAGAATATCTTTAATAGGATATTTAGTATTAGTTAAAAATTGTACTTTATGTATTAATTTTAAATTATTATATCCTAAAGATAAAATATAAATTGTATTTGAAAAGTCTGATGCTATTAAAATATTAAAAGCTTCATTTAATTTTAATTTTGTTATTGGATGTTTAGAGTAATTAAAAGCTTTATTTGTTTTAGAAATAAATATTGTTTTAAAACTTGGGATTAAATTATCATTATTTACTTTTTTTTCTTTGTTTTTTAAATAGAATTTATTTTGATAATTTTTAATTGATTCTGATAAATTCATTTCAAGAACTAAATCAGAATTATCATTCTCAGGTGCTTTAGAACAAGAATATTCTTTAATATTTCCATTAGTAAATCCAACGAATATTTTTTTTCCATTAAATGAAGAAATTAAGGAACAAATATTACTTGGTTCTCCTGTTGAATATTCTATTGTCATTTTTTTTTTTGGTTTAACTAAAGAAATGTAATTATGATGAAAGGTTAAAAACTTATTTTTATTTTTATTAAAAAACACACAATTTTTTCCTATTATAAAGTAATTTTTAGTAGGATTAAAAATTTCTTCAATGTTATCAGGACTTTCTTTTTTACTTAATGAATTCATTAAAGAAAAAAGAGATGATATTCCTCCTTTAAAATATTGATTATTACTAATAAAAGTGTTTGGATCTAAAATTTCAAAATCATTAATTTCAATATTACAATTTTTTAAAAAGTTAATTTTATCTAATTTAACTATTTGAATTTTATTAATTTTATTATCACTATCAAAGAATATTTTACTTTTATTAATCCAATAACATTTATCTTTTTTAATATGTCTTTTAGTAAATAATTGATCAGGAAAACATCCAAACTCACATTTTTCAATTAAAATCATATTTAAATCATTATCTTCCATTTTCTCAATTTCACCTTCTGAAAATTTATTACAAGCACCTCTATAAGTGTTTAAAAACTTAATAGCTTCTTCTCCATTTTGTTTACAACCAAAAATTAAATCAATCCAATTATTTAAATTTTCACTTACTTTTTTACTTTCTAACAATTTTTTCTTAACTAAAGTAAAAAACCTTGAATCACTTTTAAAAAAATTAGGTAAAATAAAATCATCAACAATCTCATTATTTTGTCTTATTCCAAATTCAAAATCATTGAAATTAATTAATATTTCAGGAATAGTATAAAGTGAAGGTATTAATTCTAAATATTTATCTTCATTACAATTTAACTGTTCTTTACCAATAAATAACCTATCCGAAGCATCAAATTCACCTCCTTGAATTTCTAAAGCACATTCTGAATAAGGTCTTTGTCTAAGATTAAAGTAATTAACAAAAGCATGAGTTGAGAATATTGTTCCTGAATGATATTTATCATCAATATCTCTTAATTCATATTTATTTAAAATATCTTCTCTTATTAAAGTATTTTGAGCGAAAATAGGATATGATAAATCTCGGTAAAAGTTATTATTAAATATATTTAAGTTTCCTTCTTTAGGGAAATTTGATATTATCCAAGGAAAGATAAAATATTGAGATAAAACATTATATCCTCTGTTTCCTAAAGTATTTAATAACATTAAATAATCGAAATTTGTTATTTTATTGTTTTTCCAATTTTTACTACAATAAGATAATAATTCTTGAGAATTTGATAAGTTTTTAACATATAATTTTTCTTTTTTGGTTTTTAGTTGTAATAATTTAGAAGGGTAATATCTCATGTAAAAGTATTGTTTAGTTAATTTTATTTCAGGTGTTAAATTATTAATCATTTTAACTGGATCTTCTTTATAAATATTATTTATATTTATTAATATTTTTCTAAACACTTCTTCTCTTTTTCCTTTATTAAATATTATAAAATAACTAGAACCATTTTTTAATAAAATTTCTAAAGCATTTTCAATATGTAAGAAGTCTCTTTGGTAAATTTCTGATATGTTTTTTAAAGATATTTTCTTAAAAATTGGTTTTTGATTATATTCATAATTAAATTTAATTGATGAAAGGCTAACTGGAGTTTTCCCTTCAGAATCATTTTCAATATCTAAATTAGCATAATAATCTTCTGATTTTAATATATATTCATTTAATTCTTTTTCTGCTTTTTCAACTGTTTTCGCCCAAAAATCTAATTGTAATTCTCCATTACAAACATGAATAATTCCTTTAGAATCTTGTAAAATATTTCCTATTATATAAAAGTTTTTATCTGTTAAAACAAATAAAGAATTTATTTTTTGTATTCTTTTATAATATAAACAATTTAACCTAAATGAATTTTTAAATTCTTTATTTCTTATATTTTCAATTAAATGTCCACTTTCCATTTCACATAAATTTGAATATATTAAAATTTTATTTAATTCTTTAAAATAATTTCTATATCTATCATAAAATAAATATTGATATTTTTTAATATATATTTTTTTCCTTTCATTATAAATATTATAAATTTTAATATCATTTTCTTTAAGAACAAATTGATTTATTATTCTACTCATTCCTTCTTTACTTGATAAATACCATGAATTAATAGAAGGATTTTTTTCATTCATTTTATATTTTTTATGATTTTGAACAGCATATAAAAAATATTGTTTTTTATTCTTTTCATAATTCATTAAATCAAAAAGATGCTTCCAATTAATTTCCATATATTTAATTATTAAAAGACAAAACTGACATTCTTCATTATAAGCAATTGAATTTTCATTATTTGCAAATTTAATTGATATTTCATTGAAACATTTTATAAGTTGAGTTTTCATTGTTTGAGAATTTAAGAAGTTATTTTCGGGAATTAAATTAGAATATTTTTTACAAAATTCTTCTCCTTTATGATTAAGGTATTTTGTTTTAAAACTATTAAAATTTGATACAATGAATAAAAATAAATCTTGTGTTGTTTTTTTAATTGAAGTAAAACCATATTTTTTTATTAATTCTAAAATAACTGTTACATTCTTTATTATACTCTGAAATATTTCTTCTAAAGTTTCTTCTTCATTTTCTTTTATTTCATAAATAAATAAAAAAATACATAAATTCTTTAAAATAGAAAATAATAATTTTACATTTTGAGTATTGTGATTTTTATATTTTACTAAATAATCTGTTAAATAATTTAAAATTTCTTTTTTTCTTTTTAGTAAATTAAATATAAAAGGATTTGTAATAATATTTGAATAAAAATATAAAGCACAAATATTACCATCGATATCATTTTTTAATTCAAATATTAAAGTTAAAAAATCAAATATTATATAATTAAAAACTTCATAATTTTTTTCAAAATAAATTCTAAATTGAAGAGATAACTTATTATCTTCTTTAAATAAATTATTTATAAGTTCTGAATGAAGAAGAATTCTTAACAACTGAAGAATAATTTTTTCTGTGTTTTTAATATCTTCAAATTTATCAAATTCATATAAAAAACCAATAATTAATTCAGTGAAAAAACTATTATTAATTGCTTGATCAATTCCAAAACTGTGATAATATTTATAATACATTTTTTCAATGTAAATATTTTCTAATTTAAGTCTTTTATTCAAACAAATATAATTTAAAAGATTATCATTAACTGATAACATATAAGTTCTAGAAAATCGATTTTTAGAACTTGATGTATTCATATTTTCAATACAGGGAATAAAATAATGTTTATAAAAAGCATATCTTTGAAAAGCATCTTTCGAATTTATATTTAATGTTTTAAAATTTAAAAGCTCACAATTCTGAAAATCTAAGGAAATTTCATTTAATATATTTTCTTTAAATAAACTATTTATTTCTTTATCCATTAAATTACAAAGTGTTAATGTTTTTCCTTTATCAATATTATATTTTTTTATTATTTTTATTTCTTTACTTTCTAAAGTTTTATTACATATTAATAAATAAGGTAATGAAATAATCGAAACTGGATTCTTGTGTTCATTTAATATGAAAATATCTTGATTATTTGAAAGTCCATTTCCAGAAAAACCAATATTAACTTCAAGTACTTCAAGAGTTAAAAGCTTAAATTCACATTCATTTATTAAACTATCATCTATTGATAAATTAATTATTTTCTTTTCAAAATTAAATATAATTAATATTTGATGATATTGTCCATCACATTTTAATATTTCATTAAAGGAATTAATAGTATTTGTGTTTATGATTTTAGACATTTGATCTTTTTCTTGTATAATTAATTCTTTATTTTTTCCTATTTGAAAAGTAATACTTGATATAAATAAAGAATTTTTATTTCTTGAATTTAAATTACATAATTGAAATCCATCTATATTGTCATAGGAAGTAATCTTTAAATACATTAAAATAGTTAATGAGGAATTATTTGTGCAAATAAGATCATTCATATATATCATATTATAAATTAAGGGATTAAAATATGTTTTTTTACTAAAGTAAATACAATTAGTAACTTTATTTTTTGATTCTTCCAAAGAATTATTTAAATGATCTAAGAGCTTTTTTAATATTGAATTATCATAAGTAAAATTAGAATAATTTTCCTTATATTCGATAATATATTTATAAATCTTAAAAAAATATTTTTCTAAATTATACCTTGATATATATTTAGTAAATTTAAATAAAGTAAGTAAAAGCATTTCTTTAATTTCTTCATCTGTTATATTATTATATATTTTCATTAATATTAAAAGAAAATTTTTATGAAATAACATTATTTTAATATTAACATCGCAATAATCAAATAAATCATTTAATAAAGAAAATATTTTTTTAATTTGAGTATAATTTGAATTTTTCATTAATAATTTAATTATTAATATTAATAAATAAGGAGAAACAATAATTTTATCATCTAAAATAGCAATATTAAGTAAATAATCATAAACAATATTCATTACTTCTAAATTAGAAATTAAAAAATTTTCAATAATTAATTCAAAACATTCTTTCTTAATTATATGAATAGAATGAAATAAAGTAGGAATATTATTTGTTTTTAATAAAGTTTCTTCTAATTTTCTTCTATTTAATTCAAAAGTAAATTTAAATATTAATTTCAAATACTTCTTTATATTAACAACATCAATATCATTATCAATAAAATACTTTCCAATTGTTAAAAGAAAACTATTTAATTTAGCAATTGTAGTTTCTTCTAATTTATTAATTTCAATAAATCTTTTTTTATATAAAGACTTTAAAACTAACCTTAAGAACGTTATCATTTTTTTCATTTCTTTTTTTAAGAAATGATTATTTGAAATTTCAATAACTTTTTTAATTTTATCATTTAACTTATCTGAATCTGTTTCATACTCTAAAGACATCCAATTAATTAATTTATTAATTCTTCCTTCACCGTCTCTTACTTTAAAAAAAATTATCATTTTAACATTTCCTTGATTATAAGCGTATAATTTTTTATAAAAAGTTAAAATATTAAATCTAAAATCTTCTGAAAAATTATTATCTTCAACGATTTTTTCTATTTTTTGAGAATAAAATTCAGTGGTTAATATATGTTGTAATATATTTTCTTTTTTTATTATAAGACTATATAATTGACAGTTTATTAAAGTGAATATGTTATTATCTTCATTTTTTAAATAAATTTTTAAATTATCAAATATTAATCTTAAGTCAATTTCAGGAATTAAATTTGAATTTTCATTAGAATAAATAGTGACTAAATGATAAAAATAATTAATTAAAATATTTGAATCTGATAAATTAGGTAAAACATTTAAAAAGTAATCTTTATATTTTGTATGCTTTAATAATTCATCATATTTTTCGGCGGAATTAATATTTAAGAAAAAATTATCAAAAAACAATTGATTAATTTCTGTATTGTTTAAAAAAATAATTCTAACAAAAATTTGAAGTAAAATATCAATTTGCCATTTTTTTTTTTGATACTTCTCCTTTAGAAGCATTATCTGATAATTTATAAAAGAAATTATTAAATAAATCTTTATTTTTACTATCGTACTTTTCAAAAAGCTGAAGAACTGTATTTAAAAAAACATCACCGTAAGTTATAGTATCATCTTCACTTAGAAATAATCTTGAATAATCAATTAACTTTGTTATAAGTTCAGAAACTTCGATTTTTTGTTTATTAAATTCACCATAATATATTGTAAGTATATTCTTTACAAATTCTCTATATGCTTTTTTTTCTTCATTTGGTATTTTAATTTCTATTATAATTTTAATTAAAATAGAATCTATTTCTTTTCTAAATTGATTAACTTTATATAAATCATTAAATAAAATATTTCTTAAGTTTATATTAGAATGAAGTAAAGAAAAAAATCCTTCGCGATTAATATCAAATAGTAATTTAATAATAATAATATTATCATAAAAAGATGATATTTCCTTTTCTTCTTCTTTAACATTCTTAAATAAATTAAAAATTAAAATTAAACTTCCTAAAATTTTATTCATTAAATCTTGTTGTTGATTCATTTTATTTTGATGATTAATTAAAACTTGTTTTAGTTTTTGAATTGTTAATGTTATATTCTTAACATCTTCTATATTTATTTTATTTTCATTCTTTTTATTTTTTTCTAAACATTCATTTAATTGTTGTGAAAATTTATCCAAAACAAATCTTAACTGATAAGTATTATTGTCTATTTTTTTATTTAATTCCTCAGCACTTAAATTTAAATTTATCAAATTGTCATTTTCATATGACATTAAAATCTTTATTTACATTTAAATATTTTTTAATCACAAAATATAAAATAAGAATATATAAATTTAATAATATTATAAATGAATAATTATCTGCAAAAAAAAACAAAATCAAATTAAAAAATATTTAATGTCAAATGAAAAATTAGATTATTTAATAACTTCAATTAATAATACATTTTTAGATTATTTTTATATATTTGGCTTAAATACTGAAACAATATTATCAAAAGAATTATACGATCGTACGCAATTTGAAGGTGAACATGATAACATTAAACCAACTTTAATAAGTAAATTCCCTCCTTTTAATAAAACAAAATCTAATATTGATGAAAATATAATCTTACAACATTGCTTTCCTAATGGATTTAAAGTAATTGAACATGTATGTCCTCCTTCAAATGAACTATTCCATTTTTCTTTAGATAATTTAATGTATAAAAATAAAAGAATATATTTTACTTGTTTATTATTTTACGAACGCTTATCATCATATAATGAATGTAGGAAATATTATAATTTATTAAATACAGATTTGTATTTAGATATTGAAGAAAAGAAAACTAATGAAATGAGTGAAGTTGTAGAATTAGAAAAAAATGAAATTGGTTTATTTAATGAAGATGAGTTAAATATTACTTATATGTCTTCAAGTCCTCAAATAAATAGAAGTCATGAACTTAGATTAAATGAGTTTGTTTCTACGAGATTAACTTTTAGTAAAAAGAGACAAACAGTAAAATTAAATAAAGAAAGTTTTTTTCCTTCTATTTATATTCCTAAGGTTATTTGCTTAAGCTCAAAATCTCCTTTTCCAGAAGAAAAAGCACAAATTTTAAATTTATTATTTAATTATGTTAATAATGGCGAAGATAAAATATATCCCATTGAAAAAATTATAGAAAATATAATGTTAGAAATTCCTTTTCCTCCTAAAGGAATATATCAATATTTTTATATATTTAATAATTTAAAAATAAAAATTTCTAGAAGTCCTTTAAATAAATATCAAATATACAGTTATAAATTTCATTATATTTTCAGTTTTACAACAAATGATATTATAACTATTTATAAATATATATTATTAGAATTTCCCATTTTATTTTTTTCAGAGAATAAAGAAAAATTAACTAATATTATAGAAAGCTTTATAATTTTATTATTTCCTTTCAAATATCAATATCCTTACATTTCAATTTTACCAGATATTAATTCTTCAATGATTGAAAATGAAGAATGTTTTATTTTCGGTGTAAATCAAAAATTAAAAAATAAAAGATATTACCTTAATGAATTATACAATTTAAAACTTCAAAATAAATATATTTTACTTTGTGATATTGATGAAGGGAATATTAAAACAATATGTCAAAAAGATATTCTAAGAAAAATAGAGTTAAATGATTTTAAAAAACTTGAGAAAATAAATATAGATGGTGAAATGAAAATTATATTATCTAATGAAATAAACACTCATAATCATGATATAATAAATACAATTCAATTACCAGAACATTATACTCTTAAATTAAAAGCAAAATTAGATGAATTAGCAAAAAAAGCATTTCAAATTTTTGTCAAAAATCAAAATGTGAATTTAATATTATCTTTTGAAATTATTAGTTTATTTTCTTATTATTTAATCTCTCTTTTAGTTAATTATAATAATTTTTTATTTAATGAAAAAAAAGAAGTTTTAGAAATTTGTAGAAAAATTAAAATAAATAAAATAGAGTTAAAAGATATGTGGAAAGAAAAAGAATTTAATGAATATGTTAAAAATGAAGAAAGGGATTTTTATAATGTTTTTATTAGAACTAAATTATTTAAAGATTTTCTTCAAAGAAAATATTATCATGAGTACGGAGAAGAAGATTTAGAATTTTTATTTTTTGATGAGCAAATAGTAAAAAAAAAGAATAAAAATCTCTTTTCGAAAAAAATAAATACTTTTTTTATAGGTTTAAACGAGTTTAATGTTAATAAAACAATAAAAATTCCATCTTTTAATAAATTTAATAAAGAAGAAGTTGAATATATTTCAAATAATTATATTTTATTTTCAAAGTATTTTCAAAAACTTAATGATCATAAATATCATTATTTTGTTTTTCCAAAATTAATATATGATAATAAGTTCTTTGGTAAAAAATATTTTAATGAAAATTTACAATATCCTTCTTTAAATATTAATAAGGAATATATGAATAATATAATAAAAGTATTATCTCTTAAAGAATATAAAGACTTTTATAATAAAGATTTAATTAGTCAATATCATTATGTAGATTATTCAATAACTTTTATTCAAGAAATTGAAAATTCAATTTTTTTAATTTGGTTTCAATTATTTAGTATGACTTTTTATTATATTAAGAACATAGAAAAAAAAATTCGCTTTTATGAAATGATGGAAAATATAAAACAATTAATTTTTTTTGATAAAATAACTTTTTCACTTATATTTAATGCTTTATATAAATATGGAACTGATAATATGTTAATCAGCTTTTATAATTTAATAAATCATAATTATATTCATAATTCTTTATTAACAAGTAAATTAGAAATTAAATCTTTTAGAAAATCATTTTCTAAAAAATTAACTTTTTCAACTTCAGATAATATTGCTAAAAACGTTATATATTATAAAGGAGATGAAATAGATGAATTGTTTAAATTAACAGATGAAAATATTAAAAAAATAAAAAAAAGAACTTTTGGAAATGAAAAAGAAGAAATTATATTTGAATTAAAAATACAATGTCCAAATTGTAAACAATACTTTGATATTACTTTAATAACTATGAATTTTAATATAATGAATAAAATGTATATAAAATGTCCTTGTCCTGAATGTAAAAAAGAAATTAATCCTGATTTAAAAGTTAAATGCGGAAATAAAATAGAAATAATTAAATTATATAATCCTTGGTATATTTATAGAATTTGTTGTCATAAATTATTATTAGAAAATGGATTAAATCTTAATTTAAAAAGGTTTAGAGAAAATAATCCTTATTTATTTTGGAATTGTATTTGGTTTTTTACTATGAAAGGTTTAAGTTATGATATTTTATTAGAATATAAAGATAATTGTAAAATTCATGAAAGTGATATTAATTATAATATTGGAGATTACTTCTTTAATGTAAATGAAAATAATAATTTATGTTCTTCGTTTGAAAATATTCAAATTGAAAATGTAATTAATATTACAATAAATAATAGTAAAGTATAATGCTCATTTAAAGAAATAATCTTCAAAATGTTTTTATATATATTAAAATTAACAATTTATAGAACTTAATCTCTTTATCAAATTTATTTTTAAAGTTTTTAAATTAATTTTTTATTTAATGATGAATATTAGAATAAAGCAATGAAAATATAGAGAAAAAATTAAAGACATATATGTGGTTTTGGAATTATATTTATCTCTCTTATTATAGGTTAATATGTTTATAATAGATTATATTTATTTTTAATAAAAACTCTCATTTATTTAAAGAGTTTATAAATTCTCTTCTTGTTATAAACCATTATTAAGTTTTATTAGTATATATTATAAAAATTAATTTTTAAATATAAAGATAATATGATTATTGTAGTAGTTTCTATTTCTTTAATATATTCAATATCAAAATGATCTTCAAATAATTGTATCATCACTTCTATTAAATTTCTATAATGATTAATAAGATATTTATAATAATTCCTCTAAAAAACATTTAAAAGAAAATTATCTTCATCATTTAACTCCAATATTAATATTAAATTCTTCTTAATTATTATTGTTTATTAAAATTATGTATTAAGATGATTCATTTGATAAAATAGAAGGAGAAAA
>JAEEGK010026233.1_pt1 | contig 11882 bp, 10 predicted proteins | sample 8958771 | NCBI WGS metagenome assembly JAEEGK01 (sample SAMN16246547, study PRJNA631951) | gut metagenome | biome: gut microbiome; feature: rumen; material: SC-attached | host: Bos | place: Iran: Karaj | collected 2018-10 | reverse complement strand
AGCGTGTGGTTGATATGCTTGCTGTGCATGAATATGATGACATCCCCAAGGCGTTGCCCTATTTTGAAGTACCATTTACGGAAGACGGCATTATGCAAGCATGGTTGTGGGAGAATATATCAAACCTACTGCCGTTGTTTTGGCATTGTAACTATAACAAGGTATATTACATTCTGAATGAGGACGAAATAAAATGGGGGGCGATAGACTCATACGAAGATGAAAATGTTATTGAGGCCAGAGAATTCATTGAAGATTTGGACTTGAGTGTACTATACCCGGAAATCGTAATCAAAGGTGCTAAAGCCCAATTGACAGTACACTATTGGAACGCCTGGAGAGGGTTAGTAAGAAAGGACGTAAAGGCCATGTGGCAAGGTAAAGGCGTTGAATTTGATGAAAACGAAGAGATAACAGTACTTGTTCCATATAAATCAGGAATAAGGTTCTAAGTAGGTAATAGGATGTGTGTGGTAGCCCCAAAAAAGTTCTTAATGGATAAGCAACATATTCTGCAAGCCTTGCAGAAGCATTTTGCTTGCAGAACCCTTTCATCGTCGCCATTTTTGCAACACGAAAAAGACAAAAACATTATTAACCTTTAAACATATAGCGACATGAATAAGAAAGTTTTTAATCTGATTGTAGTTGATGAAAGTGGCTCCATGGAGATTATCCGCGAGCAGGCATTTTCAGGCATGAATGAAACACTGGCTACTATACGCCTCATGCAGGAGAAGTACCCCGACACCGACCAGCGCGTGAGCTTGGTGACCTTCGACAGCAACCACACCACCTGGCACTACGACAACACCGCAGCCAACCAGACGAAAGACCTCACCCGCGACCAGTACTCTCCCGGAGGGTGCACCCCACTCTACGATGCCATCGGCAAGGCAGTATCTCGTCTGAACACACAGGCCGAGGAGGGCGACAATGTGTTGGTGACCATCATCACCGACGGCGAGGAGAACAGCTCACGCGAGTGGACGCTGAGCATGATCAGAGAGTTGATTGAAAAGCTGAAGAAGCGTGAATGGACATTCTCACTCATTGGCACCGACAACCTGGATGTGGAGTCAATGGCGAGTTCCATGCACATTGATGCCACCCTGCGTTTCAAGCAGAATGAAGAGGAAACCAGAAGGATGTTCTGTCAAGAGCGTCGTGCCCGTTTCAAGTTCAACAAGGCCTTAGGAGAGGAAAGAGCTATCAATGCATCATCCTTTTTCGACTTGAAGGAAGATGACGAAGACCCATTGAAATTCTAATGATTCAATGATGGCATAGTAAGTCTTTCCACCCCTATTACCAAAATTTCCTATGGCTTAACGGAAAGCTTGCCATCATTCATCGCAATATCTCCTATCACCCGTCGAAATATCTCGCGTAGGGGTATAGGAGATATTCCTTTCACCCGTAGGAGATATTGCTACACCCCATAGCAAAGCCTCCGACTAGTTATTGCAGGTATTGAGGTGAAGCACATCAAATAGTTCCTGTAAATTGTGGCACGTCAGGCTCATAGTTTTTGTGGACAGTGATGCTGACTTTGTCACCTTGGAAGGTGAGGGTTAGGTCAAGAGCACTGATCCAGTTAACGTATTGCAAGTTGAGATGCAGGGTATTAGAGGAATTCCAAGCATAGCTGGCAGCTACAGCAAAGTCGCCTTCGATGCCCTTGAACTTCTGCTGGGCATTCATGGAATAAGGTGGACGAGCTGGGGTCCAGGTGGTAAGCCACTGGCGATAACCTGCAGAAAGTTCACTGCGGATGCCTTGGGCATCTGTGATGGTAATGGTGAGCTGCTTGTCGCCTTGACTGAAGCTGATGTCACGCCAACCGAATTGATTATCTGAGAGCTTGAAGGTTTTGCCTGCTAAATTCTTTGTGAAGCTGCTCTTTGCCTTGCCACTTGGAGTGGGGTAACGATAGCTTTGCAGCTTTTTCTGCAATACCTGAGAGCCCTTGTCAGCCATCAAAGCACCTGGCTGAACCGCTGAGGCGAGTACCTGTGATACTACCCAAGGATTGGGGGAGCTGCTGCATTGGGTAATGACCACCACCATGTCTTGCTTAGGCATCACCACGATGTATTGACCGAATCGTCCATCGGCACGGAAGGCACCATCCTTCGATGCTTCCCACATCTGATAGCCGTAACCTCTTCCATCACCCGTATCGATGTGGGTATGCATCATCTGATTTACCCATGCTTCGGAAATCAGTTGCTTGCCATTCCATTGGCCTTTCTGCAAAAGGAGTTGTCCCATCTTGGCGAGGCTTTCAGGTTGGATGAAGAGTCCCCATCCACCAGTAGTGATGCCTTCCGGACTCTCTTCCCATGACACCTTCTCTATATGTAAGTCTTTGAAAATCTTTTCTTGTAGGTAGGCAAAGACGGTCTTGCCTGTCACTTGTTGCACAATGGCACTGAGCAGGTAAGTGCAGAGGGAATCATATTTGAATTGCTTGCCTGGGGTGCTTACTGGTTTGGCAAGCAAAGGCTGAAGCCAATGGGTATTCTCTGCTCGCAGGTTGCCATCAGGATTGATGCCTGATGCCATAATGAGAAGGTCGTGGATGGTCATAGCTGCCAATTCGGGAGTGACTTCTGCCGGTAGTTTTCCAGGGAAAAAGGTAGCTACACGATCGGTCACCCTGAGAAGGTTGGCATCTACCGCCAAACCTACAGCTGCACTAACGAAAGTCTTGGAGCAAGAATACTGCGTGTGTTGGTACTCGGCTTTGAAAGGTTCAGGATAAACTTCTGCGATAACCTTGCCGTGACGCAACATCATTACACTATGGATATCAGTCTGTGGAATCGCAAACAGGGAGTCAAGCAGGGCTGATACAGTTGATGAAGGTACACCCTGGCGTTCAGGGGTGGAACGAGGCAGGTCGTTCACTTGTGCACATACGTTACTGGCAAGCAGTAAAAGAGCCAGTATGGAGTTGATAAAATGTTTCTTCATGGTCGTAATATTTGATTTTTGATGCGAATATAAGCAGTTTTTCTCGTAAAACATCATAAAATGGGGTAAATTTTTGGGATTTTGTTTCAAACAGCGTAATTTTGCAGTTTTGAAATTACAATCTTGAACGATGTTAAGAATAGCAGTACAATCTAAAGGTCGTCTGTATGACGAAACGATGTCTTTCCTGGCGGAATCAGACATCAAGTTGAATTTAATGAAACGAACACTTTTGGTGCAGTCTAGCAATTTCCCCTTGGAGGTGCTTTTCCTGCGCGACGATGATATTCCCCAGACGGTAGCCAGTGGTGTGGCAGATATAGGTATTGTGGGGGAGAACGAGTTTATGGAACGCGACGAAGACGCTGATATCGTGAAGCGATTGGGTTTCAGCAAATGCCGTTTGTCATTGGCGGTTCCCAAGAGTGTGGATTACCAAGGTGTGCAGTGGTTCAAGGGTAAGAAGATTGCCACGAGCTACCCAGTGATTTTGCGTAAGTTCTTGGAAGAAAAGGGTGTGCATGCCGATATTCATGTGATTACGGGCTCTGTGGAGATTAGTCCGGGCATCGGCTTGGCTGATGCGATATTCGATATTGTGAGCTCTGGCTCTACGCTGGTGAGCAATCACCTGAAAGAGGTGGAGGTGGTGATGCAGAGCGAGGCTCTGCTGATAGGCAACCGAAATATCTCTGAGGAGAAACGTGCCGTACTGGATGAGTTGTTGTTCCGCATTGATGCAGTGAGGGCAGCTGAGGATAAGAAATATGTGCTGATGAATGCACCAAAGGAGAAGTTGGAAGAGATTATTGCTGTGTTGCCAGGTATTAAGAGTCCAACGGTGATGCCATTGGCTGAGGAGGGTTGGTGCTCTGTGCATACAGTACTTGACCAGAAGCGTTTTTGGGAGATTATCGGTAAGCTGAAGGAGCTTGGTGCTCAGGGAATACTGGTGATCCCGATAGAGAAGATGATTGTGTGAAGATTTACAATTTACGATTGACAATTGACAATTTAAGATTGACTATTTGATAGATAAGATGATAATAATAAATAATCCGGAAAGAAAGGAATGGAGTGAGTTGCTGAGGAGACCCATGATGGATACTGGGCGACTGCATGATAAGGTTCGTGGCATCTTGGATGATGTGAAAGCAAATGGGGATGAAGCTGTACTGAAGTATGAGGAAACCTTTGACCATGTGCAGCTGACAAGCCTTGCTGTGACGGAGGCTGAGATGGAGGAGGCTGAAGGACTGGTATCAGAGGAGCTGAAAGCTGCCATCAAGCTGGCAAAAGAGAATATCGCCAAGTTCCATCAGGCACAGCGCTTTGCTGGCATTCAGGTGGAGACACAACCTGGGGTATGCTGCTGGCAGGAGTCGGTGGCCATTGAAAAGGTGGGTCTCTATATCCCTGGTGGTACGGCCCCGCTTTTCTCTACCGTTCTCATGCTGGCTACCCCAGCCAAGATAGCTGGTTGCGAGGAGATCGTACTCTGCACGCCTCCGGGACGCGATGGTAAGGTTAACCCAGCCATCCTCGTAGCGGCTCGCATCGCTGGAGTCAGCAAGATTTTCAAGGCTGGTGGCGTACAGGCTATTGGTGCGATGGCTTACGGCACAGAGTCGATTCCCAAGGTCTATAAGATCTTCGGACCGGGCAACCAGTATGTGATGGCTGCCAAGCAGCAGGTCAGCCTCCATGAAGTAGCCATCGACATGCCGGCAGGTCCCTCTGAGGTCTGCGTTATTGCTGATGAACAGGCTAACATCGAGTTCATTGCTGCCGATCTCCTGTCACAAGCTGAGCACGGCATCGACTCACAGGTATTCCTAATCACTACCTCTGAGCAGGTTATCCTCGATGTACAGGCCGAGGTCAACCGTCAACTCGACATGCTGCCCCGCAAGGAGATTGCCGCTAAATCGCTGGAGAATAGCCGTCTGGTACTTGTCCACAACGAGCAGGAGGCCATAGATCTCTCCAACGCGTACGCCCCAGAGCATCTGATTATTCAGACTAAAAATTATGACAAATTAGCAACCAAAGTCATCAATGCCGGCAGCGTTTTCCTCGGCACCTATGCCTGTGAGAGCGCAGGCGACTATGCCAGCGGCACCAACCACACACTGCCTACTCACGGCTATGCCACAGCCTACAGCGGCGTGAACCTCGACAGCTATTGCCGGAAGGTAACATTCCAGCATCTCACTGCCGACGGAATCCGCAGCATCGGGCACGCCGTCGAACTGATGGCAGAAGCCGAGCAGCTCGATGCCCACAAAAATGCAATGACCGTCAGAATCAATAGTATCAAATGAAGTCACTAGAAGAACTTACCCGAAAGAACATCTGGAGCCTGGCTCCTTATAGTTCTGCGCGCAATGAGTATGCTGGTCGCGAGGCCCGCGTCTTCCTTGACGCCAACGAGAACCCCTATAATCAGCCCTTCAACCGCTATCCCGACCCTTTGCAGCTCGAGCTGAAGGAGGTTCTTAGTAAGTTGAAGCGGGTACCCGCCGAATGTATCTTCCTCGGCAACGGTAGCGACGAGGCCATCGACCTGCCCTATCGTTGTTTCTGTGAGCCTGGACGCGACAACGTGGTTGCCATCGAGCCTACTTACGGCATGTATAAGGTCTGTGCCGACATCAACGACATTGAGTATCGTCCGGTACTGCTGGATGAAAGTTATCAGACGACCGCCGAGAAACTGCTTGCAGCAACCGACGAGCATACGAAGATCATCTGGCTCTGCACGCCGAACAACCCCACTGGCAACTGCCTCGACCGAGACGAGGTCGTGAAGGTCATCCAGCAATTCGAAGGACTTGTCATAGTCGATGAAGCCTATAGTGACTTCTCAGGCCAGCAACCTTTGCGCACGGAACTGGGCAAATACCCCAACCTCATCGTACTCAACACGATGTCGAAAGCCTGGGGATGCGCTGCTATCCGCTTGGGAATGGCCTTCGCTTCGAAGGAGATTATCGGCATATTCAACAAGGTGAAATATCCTTACAACATTAATCTGCTTAGCCAGCAGCAAGCCCTTGAGGCTCTCAAGCGCCCCATCGACGTTGAGGAATGGGTAAGAATCCTGCTACAGGAGCGTGGCCGCATGATGGAAGCCTTCAGCATACTTCCCATCTGCGAGAAGGTCTATCCTACCGATGCCAACTTCTTCCTGGCTAAAATGACAGATGCCACAAAGATATACAACTATCTGGTCGATCGCGGTATCATCGTCAGAAACCGCACCCGCGTGCAGCTCTGTGACAACTGTCTCCGCATCACCATCGGTACCAAATCGGAGAACAGCGAGTTGCTCTCAGCCCTCCGTCAGTACCAGTAATACGTTGTCATGATTGTCAATTGTCATTTGTCATTTTCGTTTTTGGATACTCTGTCATTGCTCATAATATAATAAAAATATATTTTTATTATATTATGGACGAAACTGGGGTGTCTGATTTCGATTTTGACAAATGACAAAATGACAAGATGACAACGTTCGGAAGCCTCCAAAATTAGGTGCGTGCTTTTTTGCGTGCTTTTTTGGCGATTAAATTTGGAAGACATCTGAATTTTTCGTACCTTTGCATTGTCAACGAAAAATGATAAAATTTGCGGCCTAACTAGACGACAAAAATTGCCAAGCGCGCGGGCATGTGTTTCCTAGGGAAAGCTCAAAAACGGAGTCTGATCAGCGACAAACAAAATTCTTTACCCATCGATGATGAAGATAGTGATACTTGACGGCTATACGGCCAACCCTGGGGACCTGTCGTGGGGCAGTCTGAAAGAAATGGGAGAAGTGACGGTGTATGAGCGTACCAGACGCGAAGAGATAGCCGGACGGGCGGCTGATGCAGACATCGTACTGACAAACAAGGTGGTGATGGATCGGGAGATGATGGCACTCCTACCACGACTGAAATACATCGGGGTGCTGGCAACGGGTTACAACGTGGTGGACATAGAGGCAGCCAGAGAAAGAGACATCATCGTAACGAATGTGCCAGCCTACAGCACAGAGAGTGTGGCGCAGACGGTGTTCGCCCACCTGCTGACAGTCACGAACCGCACAGAGCACTACGCCCAGCAGAACCGACTGGGACGATGGGCAGAGAACAGGGACTTCTGCTACTGGGACACGGAGTTGACAGAACTGGCGGGAAAGACGATGGGAATAGTAGGTCTTGGCCATATCGGCCGCCGTGTGGCAGAGATAGCCCTCGCCTTCGGCATGCAAGTGAAGGCCATGACCAGCAAGAAAGCCGAGGAACTGCCTGCCGGTATCCAGAAGGCAGAACTGCAGTCGCTACTTGCCTCCGCAGATGTAGTGTCGCTGCATTGTCCACTGACAGAGGGCACCAGGCATCTCATCCATCGCGAGACACTACGACTGATGAAGCCCTCGGCGATACTCATCAATACTGGCAGAGGACCGCTGGTGGACGACGAGGCACTGGCAGAGGCGCTAAACGAAGGTCGGCTCAGGGCTTATTGCGCTGACGTAGTGACAGAGGAACCGCCGAAAGCTGATCATCCCCTACTCCACGCTCCTAACGCCTTCATCACTCCTCACATCGCCTGGGCGACGGTGGAGGCCAGAAAGAGACTCCTTCAGACAGCCATCGGCAATGTAGAGGCGTTTGTCAACGGCCATCCGGTGAATGTTGTAAGTTAACATAAAAATCATGCACTATGGATATCGAAGATTACAAGAAAGAGAATGCTGAACTCCATCAGCGCGTGGCCGACTTAGAAAATCCATGCAATATAAGACGTTGGAAGACTATCTGGACTATCTACGGATACTGGATTCGATGTATTACTTGATGGCACGTCGCGACTGGAATGTTGCAGCCTGTGCACAACAGGCAGGCTTCTCTGCCATCAGATCGTTCAACCGCAAATTCCAAGATGCCTTAGGCATGACCCCACACGAATTCCGCATACTTATAGTCGCACCCCACCCCTAAGGACTAACAGAAGGGAACTCAATAGTCAGAAACTCTCATCTGAGCATAAAAAGTGACCTGCCCAAACGGACAGGTCACTCTCATTATTGTATGAGTGAAAATTACTCTTCCACAGCAGCCTGTGCGGCGGCTAACGGATGTTGATAATCAGCTATTTACAGGTTTAGTGTAAAGTACTGGCATCTGAAATCCGGCACATTCTGCGCGTTTTTACACGCTCGTAGAAACGCTGAACGTGCTTATTATTTCCATTTTCTTTGATAAATCATATTGGGTTACCAACTTCTCTTTTCGTCAATGAGCTGTATTATTTCTTCTTTGAATTCAGACAGGCCTGTTTCATTAAGTATCTGTTCAAAAGCATTGAAAATGTCTTCGCGTTCTTCTGTCTCTATAAATGAAGACCGACGGTCAAGTTTATTGAACCCTTCAGCATAGTCAATGGCTATACGCTTGACAGCAGAGAAATCCAACTCCGCATGACTCGCCTCTTCCATCATCCGGCGACGGGTTTCTTTCCATAGTGCAACTGATTTGTTATATTTTGACTTGGGCACGAGCTCGTTTCCATCCCAATTACGCAGTGGATTGTTCAAATTCTCATGAAGCCATTCGACAGAACGCAGTTTCAAGACTTGCAAGTCTTGAATATTTCCTTTATACAACTTCTTTATTATCTTTCCAGCTTCAGCTGGGACACTTTCAATCCATAGGTGTCTCAATTCTGGAAGGCTTCCTGGATGAGGAAAATCATCAGCAGAGAATCCAAATAAATCATCCATTGTCAGTGTTTCCAATTCGCGAAGATTCGAAATCTCAGACACTTCACGGATATAACCTGGTTTTCCTGCCAACCCTAACCACGTAAGGCCAGGGTATCGCGCAGGAATATCCTTCAAATTAAAATCTTGGATACTTGTGAGACGTAAGTTGGTCAACCTGCTTAAGCCCACATCCGGAAGGAAATCATCATGCAACTCCACCCGAAGAACCATAAAATAACCATCATTAGGAGAATGGATACAAAGATTAGGTGACAATTTTCCTCTTAGTGTTAGGTTGCTGATGCTTGAAGGCAATATAATGACCTCAATATCTTCGCCGCTGATTTCCACCTCTTCGAGATGAGTACGGCTAAGGTCTAACTCTCGACGTTGGCAATTATCCCATACTAACTCCCGGATAAGGAATCGACGTTCTAAAAAAGGAATCAGTTGTGGATTATCCTTAGTTGTGGTGATTCTTCCCAATCCTGGGAGTTTGTCAAATTCAGAGTAATCCTTGACAGCACTGAGCGTATCGTCAAAGAGACCATAAAGATTCTTTTTCACTTCTTTGCCAGCAACGATAATGGTTTCATTCCATTTTGTGCGTGCTTCTTTGAAAGCCAAGACCTGATCTTTAGGTAGTTTTTTCCATTTTTCAGTCCATTTCTGTTGGCTACCGTTAGGCCAGTTGCCAAAACTTTTACATTCTTCAAATGGTCTTATGGGCATGTTCCCCACCTTCTTAGCATGAGAGGGGAAAAACTTGATGGGTGCCCAGCATTGATTGGTTTCGTTATTCCACAAATGGTGATTCAACCGAAGATAAGACATCTTATTGAGATCATTTTCCTCAGGAATCATCTCACTCCAGTAATCTAAGTCAATATAAACTGCATTCTCCTCACCTATTTGCACAATCTGAAATGCAAACCACTTCCCTGTCTCTTTTTCTTGGAGAGCATACACATCTCCTATTTGTAATGATGTATTTGTCATATCGTGTTTGACAATAATTAGTCTCTAAATTCGATATATCTGTTTTTTTTATTCTCTATTGCCCGCAACGATATACGAACAGTATTTACTGAGCAGATTGGACAATGGCAAATCGCCTTTTTGGTAGCGGTCTGCGTCAAGTTTAAGAATTCTTTCGCATATAGTTTTCTTATCTTTATACAAGGCATTGAGATATGGAATGCCATTTTCTTCAGTAATGCTTACTTCTGTGAAGAATTGCGTCAAATCCTCTGCATCATAGACGATGGAGTAACTTGGACGCTTGGCTCCGGGAATGTCCTCTTTCAGTATGTTCTTGTCAACCAAGTCCTGTATGTCACGTATGGCCGTGTCTTTTGAGCACTTTGCTAATGTTGCCCATGTCTTTGACGTTATCTTTGCCTCATAGCCGTCAAGAAAGAGATTTAGCATCTGTGTCTGACGCTCTGTCATTGGAACAGACGATGCCTTCTGCCAGAAGAAGCTCTTATTCAGGATTGTGGTGACGATGGTGTCTGCCTCGTCAAGTGCATCAACCAATTTCTGCATGTACCACACCAACCACTCTGTTATATCACCATCGCCATGCTGCATCCGCTCCAAGATGTCGTAATAGTGGTTCTTATCCTTGTTAATCTGTGATGAGACATTGTAGAAGCGGAACTCACTCTTTTCGCCACGTGCCAGAAGCATGTCTGAAAGAATACGAGCTAAGCGTCCATTGCCATCCTCAAAGGGATGAATGCTCACAAACCAGAAATGAGCAATGGCAGATCTAATAACACTATTCACTGGCTCCTCACCATCAAACCATGTGAGGAACTTTTCCATCTCCTCTTCAACACGGTCTGGAGAAGGAGCAATATAGTGGATTTTCTCACGTCCGAACATTCCGCTGACGATATGCTCTTCGTTTGTACGGTATTTGCCAATTTCTATCTGACCACCCTCGCTGTAGCCCGATGGAAAGAAAGCGGCTTGCCAAGCACACAGTTTCTCTTTACTGAGAGGCAAATCATAATGCTGAATCGCTTCGAGCATTACCCCTACAACAGAATCAACATAATGCGAAGGCGCACTATATTTAATGTTTTCGATCCCAAGTTTTCTAGCAATGGAAGAACGAACCTGATCCACGTTCAGCAGAATGCCTTCTATCTCCGAAGAATACACCACATCGGATGTCAGGTTCTCTGCCATCGCACGCAGTTTGCTGTCAAAGCCTAACGAACTCAACCTACCGTATAGCAGCCCCTGTTTACGGAACACTTTCTCCTGAAGGAGAGACACTTGTGATGTGTCCCAACGGAAGTTTGTCCATTTTTCTCTTTCGTGTATATACATAACTCATTCGTACTTGATGCGGCAATATACCATTTGTAACGTCGCAAATTCTGCGGCAAAAATACAAAAATAACTTCGAACCGCCAAACAAGCCCTGTAAACTTCATGTTGATTACTTCATGTTAACACGAAGTAATTAACAGCCGAAGGCCAATCAACGGACGCAGGCTCATATCGGAGCGCATCCGACGGCCAGCCTGTCACGTTGCGGCCGGTGTCCAACCTCCGGATTGCGGCGAGATCGTCGTCTGTGAGCGTGAAGTCAAAGAGGCTGATGTTCTCCACCATCCTTTCCTTGTGCGTGGTCTTGGGAATGATGATGATGTCGTTCTGAACGAGGAATTTCAAGGCGATTTGTGCGGAAGTCTTGCCGTATTTCTCGCCGATACCCACCAACGTCTTGTCCTTGAAGATGCTGCTTCGGCCTTCCGCCAACGGACTCCAAGCCTCCAAGGCAACATCGTAAGGTTTCAGGTACTCCCTCATCTTCCGCTGCTGGTAGAGCACGTGGGCCTCGCATTGGTTCACAACGGGCATGATCTTGGTGTCCTTCACAATCATCGGGAAGGTGTTAGGATAGAAGTTCGACACCCCGATGGCCTTGAACAGCCCTTGCGCGTAGAGTTCTTCGAGCGTGTGCCACATCACGGCGGGGTTTCCCACGGGCCAGTGGAGCAGCATCAGATCCACATAGTCCAATCCGATCTGCCGCATGGACTGGTCAACTGTGCGTAGCGTCTCCTTCCGCGTATAGCAGGGCTCGCAGATTTTGGTGGTGACGAACAGCTCTTCGCGTGGAACGTTG
>JAEEGK010026231.1_pt1 | contig 11883 bp, 15 predicted proteins | sample 8958771 | NCBI WGS metagenome assembly JAEEGK01 (sample SAMN16246547, study PRJNA631951) | gut metagenome | biome: gut microbiome; feature: rumen; material: SC-attached | host: Bos | place: Iran: Karaj | collected 2018-10 | reverse complement strand
ATGGATTGGTAGTCATTTTCTCGATCTGCGCCGCCTTTGCATCATTAACCGCTTTTGTTAAGCGTTCAGCCTGCTTTCTGCCTTCTTCCATGCTTCTCCAACCTTCGTACATATCGGAAACATTCTTGATTATGCTTGCCAAACTTGCAAATCCGGCAATCGCAAGGGCAATCGGGCCACCTACCGCCGAAAGTGATGTTAATGTTCCGCCAATGCCGGCAACACCAAGTACAGTAGTCAAGGTTTTGGCAATTCCAATCAACGAACCTATCGTTGATATCAATGGCCCGATAGTAGCCGTAAAAACAACAAACCTAGCTATATTTTCTTTCGTGTCTTCGTCAAGATTGCTAAACCAAGCAACAATGTCCTTTACTACTCCGATCAGGTCTTGCAGGACGGGCAACAGAGCTTCCATCAATTCGATTTTGAGGTTATCGTAACTCTCTTTCATTTGATGAATTTGGCTCTTTGTGTTACTGTATTTTTCGTCTGCCTCGTTTGATAATGCGATATTTTCTTGCCATGCTTGACTTGACAGCTCGGTTGCTTTTGTCAGAACATCATCAGAGTTTGCAAGCGCAAGGATAGCATTCGACAATCTAACTTCTGTCAATCCCATTTCCTGCAAGGTTGTAACTGCCGATTGTCCGTCTCCGTCCATTGTACGGAGCCCACCGATGAAAGCACTCAATGCTGCAACTGCATTTGTGCCATATAACTGCGTAAAGTCTTGCGCGGTCATGCCTGCGACTTCTGCATACTGATTAAGGCTCTTGACTCCGCTGATTGCGTTTCCAAGCTCTTTCGTTGTCAAGCCCATAGACCCGGCAAGTGCTTTAAATCCTTTCGTGTCAAGTGATTGCATCAATTCGAGCTCACGAAGACTCATGCCGGATTCTTCAATAGTCTTTGTATTTTTATCGAATCCCTTTGTTGCAACTTCTATCTTCTTTAATAGTTTGGAAATTGCCGAGCCTCCGGCTTCTGCCTCAATACCAACAATCGACAATGCAGCAGAAATGCCAAGTACCTGATCTGTTGACAAACCAACAATAGAACCTGTTGCGGCAAGTCTGGTCGCCATGTCAATGATCTGCGCTTCTGTGGTCTGCATCTTATTACCCAAATCAGTAATTGAAGACCCAGCTTTCATAATATTTGAGTTATCTTCGCCAAGAACGGCAAACAGCTTAGACAGAGACATTGCCGCATCTGTAGCCGAAACGCTGTCAGCGGCATCACCAAGCATTACCATTGTTTTAGTAAAGTCAAGAACATCATCAGCGGCAACGCCCATCTGACCTACTGTGGATGCAACAGCGGCGATTTCTTCCTTCGTGCTCGCCGTTTCTGTCGCCATCTTCTTTATGCCTTCATAGATAGCATCGTATTGCTCCGGGGTAGCCTCAATAGTCTTCTTAACGGCAGTAAACGCATCCTCATAATCAACTAGCGAATCGAATCCCGATTTAACGAAATTCTGTGCCTGCTTGCTGACCTTGACTAGCGCATCCTTGACCTTGCCTGCCGCATCTTTGAGCGCAAGCATCTTTTCTTTGCTGTTGCTTGCTTGCTTGCCGACCTCTTCAATGTTCTTCGGGTCAACATCCTCAATCTCTTTGTTTGTCTCGTCCGCTTGCTTTTCAAGCTCTTCAAGCTCTTTCTTTGTCTTGCTTATGCCGGACAGAATCGTTGCATAATCCGCCTCGGATATTTTTCCGCTGATTAATGCTTCCGATGCCTTCTTTGCCGCTTCTTCTTCAAGCGCAAGTTTCTGCTTTGTCTCGTCAATGGCCTGCTGCAAGGTCTTCATCTTGCTTATAGCAACATCCATGTTCTCCGGGTCAAGCTCAAAAGCCTTGTTGACTTCCTTCAATGCGGTTTGAGTATTCTTTAATTTGACATCAATCTCGCCCAGAGCCTTTACAAGTTTACTTGTTCTGCCCTCAAACTCGATTGTTATGCCCTTAATCGTCTTTGCCATGTGTTACCCTCCAAATAATCGGGCGAAATCTGCTTGCGTGCCCTTCTTGGGATAATCGTAAGAATCGTTATGTGATTCTGCTAGTAAATCTAAAAGCTCACCGACTTCAAGGCGGCATATGTCTTCGAGGGAAAGTCCTAGTTGAACTCCCCTCAATATCAGACATGCCGTATTAAATTCCCTTGTAGTCGGCTCTATGCGTTTTTTACTTCGCTTGTTGTTTCGTTATTTCCCTGCCATATTTCCATGACTTGTGTTATAACATTGGCATTCATAAACGCATCCGAACTAAACGAACATACCCACTCAACATAATCATCGTATGTCAATGAAAGCATTGAGCTTATTCCGATTCCTTCGCCTTGCTTTGACATAACAAAACAAAGCTCCATGCTCAAATCCGACATATCAACAATACTATCGTCTTCGCTCATCCCGGATATTATCTTTATGATGTCTTTTCTGAAAATACGCTTATAAAAAAGCGCAGTCCCGGCGTTACTTTCCAATGTTAATTCTCTGTTTCCAACCTTCAATGTTTTGTTCATATAGTCCTCCTATTGAAAAAAAAGGCCCGAGACAATGCCCGAGCCCTATTCTGTGTGTATCAAGTAAAATTCCCTGCGTAAACCGCGGTAAACCAATTCTCGTATGCAGAAGCTCCCTCAGGAACATTTGCCTGCGTAAGATGCTTCGGTGCTCCGCCGATCGTATTAAGATCAACTCTCGGAACTGCCTTGATCGAAAGTGTCTTGGTCTGTACCTCAACAGATTCTTCTTTGGTATGTGCGTTTACGGCAGGTCTTGTTGCGGAGCACTTGTAGAAGAGTGCTCTGTGACCGCCTGCATCGCCCGTGGTCTCAAATATAAGGGCGAAATACTTAATGGGATTGTCTGTTGTCTCAAACAAAACTCCATTGCTGTCCTCGACATCGCCAAAAATATCCTTCATAAACTGAACCGGGATATTTGCGATTTCGATATCGCCTTCATATTTTGCATCGTTCTGCGTGATGTAAAAAACACCATCATCAGCATAGAAATCGCCCTGCTCCTGATTTGGGTCAAGGTCAATTCCAACTGCACCGGGCATTTCAATGGGCGTTCCGTATGTTGTAGTTGTTCCGGCTGTTGTTGTTACTTCTGTAATAGTAGCATAGTACAAATTCTTTAAACCGAAATGTACTTTGTTGTTTTTTACTGCCATTCTCTTTTACCTCCTTATGGTAATCGAATAAACTATTTCATATATGTTATCGTTGATCTGATAACGCGAAGACCGCACCCACGGCAATTCAAGATTGTTTAGTGCGGTCTCAATTTTGCCTTCGAGCATGAAGTCTCGACTTGTTTCATACAATTCTATGTCAACATCGTCTCCGGCATTGTAGACTTTATTGTCTGCTACAAAGTTATTGCTGTCTGTCTCGAAATAAACTGCGTAAGGTGGAAGAGGAACATCCCCGGAGTCAATCGGGAAGGCTCTGTATCTAACCTTGCCTTTTAACTCGGTTATGCCATCGAGCATGTTATATACATCTGCCAATGTCATATCTTCTCCACCTCCTTAATCATTTCTTCTTCAAGCATCTTTATGCCTTTTTTCTCGGCAATTTCCACATGTGGGTATGCCTTGGCATGAATCGGGCCTTCGTGTCCTTTTTCGAGCAAATGAACCATCATGTATTTGCGCTTGTTATGAACAGAACGATTGTGCAGATACTTTGTGTTCTTGCGTCTCGAACTCGTCCATGTTTTGATGTAATCATCCCATAAGCCGTACTTTTCAGCATCAGCCGGAATGCTTATTGCAGACCGCAAATACTTGGCTGTTTTCTTGCCGGTCTTATCAACCGCCTTTTCTGCCGCCGCTTCAACCTCTGCTTCATAGTCATTCAAGATTCCCATAAGCTCTGTTGAAAAGTCGGCTATTTTAGTTGTTCGTGCCATTAACAACACCTGCCCTTTTACCCAAGTACAACTCGACTCTGCCATCGGAACGGAAATAATAACGATACACGCTATATCTCTTGCCCTTGACCTCGACAATCATTTCGTCATTGTACTCAAAAGCCCACAATGTAGCCTCCCAAGCCGCAATAAGTCCGTTTTGTGCCGCACGCTCGTTTTCATTGGCAGACACAGAAGCAACATACCCTTGAACATTCTTTGTGGATTCTACACCCACATTCTGCCCATAAGTGTCTGTAGTATAGGTTTTGGAGATTAAAGTAATCGTACACGGCATACAAACTGCGCTTGTATATTTTCCCATGTATGTTGCCATATCTTAAACCTCCTTCCACACCGTATATCCTGATGCCATACCAAATTGAGCCTTCTGCTCGTCATAAGATTTCTTGTATAGATTTGACCTATCCATTGAACCGTGCATGAGCTCGAATTGTCTGCCACAGTATGTAACAACAGCGGCGATGACAAGTGCATCCGTACTGTCTGTAGAAACTGTTGAGCCCTCTACCCCGGCAACACCCAGGTCGGCTATTGCGGCTTGAATCCAAGTGGTAAGCTCTGTATCGAATGTGTTTTCCGATATGCTCAGAGCCAATTTAACTTTCTCTAACATGGTTCACCTCGTCATATCCAATGCTCTTTTTCCATGCCTCTCGGGTCTCTTCTTTGACTTCAAAATGTCCGATGTGCCCGGGCCTTATGGATGCGTCAGCGTATATCTTGAATCCGCATTCTGTGACACGCTTACAGAAGGCAAGGTCTTCGCCGAGCTCACGCATCGGGAAGAAGCATGTGCCAAACTTTTCTTTGACGGCTTGCAACACTTCTGTCTCAATAAGCACACATGCCATACCGCAAGCGGCAATGCGGAATACCTCGCTTTTTGGGTACTCCTCAAAAACCTTGCATTCGGGCCATATCTCCTCGAATATGCAAGGAATGTGCGGAGGTCTCCGAGCAAAGCACAAGCCCGTTACCATCTTGCGGCGGCTGAACAATAGATCCTCTAACAAGTCATCATTAAAGGTCATGTCCGAGTCAAGCCATAATGTGTGCGTATATCCGCCCGAAATGGCTTTGTTTGCCAATTTATCTCGGGCAACATAGACAAGTGTGCCGCCCAGGATGCAGATATCATACTTGACATTGTCTGCATCGAGCCGCCGAATAAGTTTCTGTAAACTGTCAACAAAGCGGAAATGGATATAATCGCTCGTTGGGACGCAAATTAAGAGCTTCATTTTGTTGTTGTTTTCCTCCTAGTTGTTTTTGGCGTTTCGCTTGCCGGAGTCGCTTCGGCAACTTCTGCCCGGCATTCAACCGCCGATCCGACAGAGATTAAGAAATGTGCCTCTGCCGGAGAAGCCTCAACAACCTCTCCGGCACGATGCTTTATTCGTGAATCTCTGATAAGTTTAATCTTCATCAAGTTGTTGCGCTTGAAGGCTTTGCAATGTTGCAGAATGCCCTATCGGTTGTTACTGCGTGTGCAACATACTGACGGCCAACGATCTTAACAAGGTCTGCTTCTGCCTCGGTTGTGTCATCGTACTTGATTACGATGCCTTCGCCTTCGGGATAGTTGAGCTGTGCTCCACGAAGATCGCCAACGAAAGCATATACATCGGTTGCGGATGCAGTAGCATATGCAGGAAGTGCGCTTGTAAACAGAACGGGAAGACCCTCAAAAGGATCAACAGCGAAATTGCCTGCTGCATAAGCGTTCTTGAACTCAACATATGTGAGCTTGTTCATTACGATTACAACATCGCTTGCCTCGTCCGAAAGATTAGCGAATGCCTGTGCAACTGTGGTAAGACCGGGAGCAGCGGTGATCTTTGCGCCGGAAACCTCGTCTGCATCTGCGCTTGTTGCAAGAGATGCGATATCAGTAACAACAAGAGCTGTGAGCTTTTTGAGAATCTGATATGTAAGCTCATCATAGATGTAGCGAACAAGAGTCTCGCCGCCCATTGCGATTGCTTCATCAGAAATTCTGATCCACTTCTTGATGTTTCTCGGAATCATCTCAACGATACCGAAGGTTACGCTCTCTTCTGTGGGAGCTGCTGTTCCTTCTGTGTGAACATATGCGCCATCAGCAGAAAGCTCAAAAGGAACTTTGAGATTACCCTTGAAGTTAGTCTTCTTTACACGGGAAAGAATGTCGTTCTTCTCCCATGCTGTCTTGATGATGTCTTTAACAAGAACAGGAACGGGAACAGATCCGCTTGCCTGCGTGGTAAGAAGTGCACGGCACTCCTTGTCATCTTCATTGATGAGATATCTTGCGTATGCGTCTACATACTCTTTGCTTGCCCTGATCTCTTCGTTTGTCATAGTCTTTGTCTCCTCTTTCTTCTCGATTACTTTGCCTTTGCCCTCTGCAACGGCCTTGCGAAGCTCAACCTTCTGTGCTTCAACTTTTGCTCTCTCTTCGAGCTCGGCTTTAATGCCCCTAACCTCTGCTTCAAGCGCGTTAAGGTCTGCGCCATCAACCTCGATCTCGTTCTTGATCTCTGCCATACGAGCTTCGAGCTGTTCTACTGACATTTCTTTGATTTCCATGTCATACCTCCATTAAAAGTCTGATTTTTGCTTTGTGTGCTTCAATCGCTCTCTGCTCGGCTTTTGCACTCTCCAGTGATGCTTTTGCGCTCTCCAGCGCATCAGCTAAACCTCTTGCATTGATAGATGTAGCATCGTATGCCGGGAAGGTCACAGCACTAACCTCAAAAACACGACTTATAGCTGTTATTGTCCTTTTGGGGTGGTCGCTATCCATCTCTTCCCAATTATCTCCATCGACAGTAAACATGAATGACATTCCGGTTATATCACCTCTGCTAACTGCCGAATACAGAGCTTTTGCCTCCGAGTTATTTTCTGTATCAAGGTCAACTCGGATGTTCATGCCAAACTCGTCAACACTCATCTGCATTGTCGAGTTTTCGTTGTTGTTCCTGCTCCTTGCAAGCGGAATCATGTCGGTATTGTGATTCACTAAAAAACGAACATCTCGCAAGTCTGTGGAGTTGAGTGCTCCCGATGCGATTTGTTCGTCATACCAACCTAAATTAGTCCATGAATTGTAAACTATCGGCTTGCCGGACAAGAAGTGTCCGTGCTCCTCGTTCTCTTCGGCTCTCACCTCAAAAGTGAACGCCCTAATTTCCTTCTTCTGTTCCATCTTTTTCCTCCTGATCCTCCGTTTCGTCCTGCTCGTCATTATCACCTTGAACAGCGAGCTTTTCCGAAACTTCGTAATATTCACCACGAATAATACGCTTGTCGCCATCTTCAACAGGCGGCAAATCCCAAATCTCACGCGCATCATTTATGCTTATGATTCCACGGTCGATTAGCTGACTTGCAACACGCAATTTGTCGGCATTCGTCATAAACTGCATTCTGTTAGCAGTAAATGTAATCTCGTTGCCTGCGCTCTGTTCCCGGAAAGTAAACATCATTCTCGTCATAACTGACGAAAGCTGAACAGCAAACGGAGATATCGCACCTTCATAAAACGCGCTCCATGAGTCGCCGTATGCCTTACTTTGCAGGACATCGTCATTAACCATGAAATACTGATAAACATTCTTCTCGATCAATGCCAACTCGTCAGCGTTAATCATAAACGGCGTGTTCTTGACCTGGTTAATGTTCGAGTAAGTGTTAGGGAACAGAAGTAAACCGCCGCCGGATGCGTCCTTGGAGAAGTTTTCTTCTGTAAACCTCTGTCTCTCTTTTGCAAGGTCATCGGCTTTCGTGAAGTTATTTACCTGCGCATAAAAACGATATGTCGCAGCGTTCTTTGCGCCTTCCTGAATGGATTGATTGTTCATGTGTATCAATTCCATTGTCGGAAGCAAAGAAGCGTTATTCTCGCCAAAAAAGTCGTTCTTGTACTGAAACTTGGTAAGCACTCCGCAATAAGCCATCTCGATTGCTGCTTTTTCGCCGTATGAGAACTCATAACGCAGATAAGGCGTGTCACCGAACTGCACGACCTCGCATCTAGCAGGCAACGGCGTGAATATTCCGCTGATTTCGCCGTACTTGTCATAGATCGGAACGATAAAAGCCGTGTTATGGATGTCAAGAATCGTGCTCAAACGATACAAGAACTGACTCCATGTTTGGTACTGATTCGGGCCCTTCTGTAGTTTGTTCTGCAATGCAGGCTTCGCGCTTCCCTTGACATTAAATCGTAACTGTGATATCTGTGTCGCCCTGGCATTAATCGCACTTCTGACAAGCTCGCTTTCGTAAATACTGCCGCGCCATGTAGTGAATGACGGAGTGTAGCCGCTTATCGCTCGGAACTCTCCCTTGTATTCGCCCTTTGGCTTGGGCCTGTGCTTCAAGAAAAGGTCAAATATTCCCATCTCTTTTACTCCTCGTTGACAAGCCGATCTCCCAGATCAGCCCAATGTTTTTGTCGTACGGTCATTGCATCTGCCAATGCCGCCATACCATCTATGTGCTCATTCGGGGCAATCTTGACGAGCTTGCCTCTGTTAAGGTCAACTTCCATCTTGATTGCCGAGTTTAACATATGCACTTTGAGAAGGTCATTGTCACCGCAATGGATGCGTCCGTCCTTCATTAGACCTTCAATCTCCATCAATACCGGGTACAGATTGTGTCCCTGCCATACATCGTCTGTATGAAAGCCGTATTGATTGAGCTCTTTGATTAGGTACTGTGAAGAGTACCTATCGTACCCCGTCATAAGCGGATATATTTGATACTGTTCGATCAGACTGCACATCCATTGATAGCAGTCCGCATAATCCACAAAGTTATCGCCGGAAGGCACCAAAAGCCCTCTGTCTATATATGCTTTGTAAGGAAGCCCATCTCTCTCCGTTGCTTCTTGAATCTTCTCTCCGGGCAAGAAAAACTTTGCGAACACGAACAAATCTTCGTTCTTCTGTATAACCAAAACTGCCGCAGTTAAGTCCGTTGTTTGCGATAAGTCGATACCACAGACCGCATAACTGCCACAGAAATCCTCGATTTTAAGCGGCTCGCCAAAACACTTCTCGACCGTCTTAGAATCGAGCCAAGCCATAGAACTGTTCTGTTTGATGCAAGCATATTTTGTCAAAAACTCGGATTTCTTACTAGCCGAGCCATATGCAACCGCGATTTCCTCGATCATGTAGTCAACAGGAACGGAAACGCCCAAATTCGGATTGCTTTTTCGCAACTCGTTGATATCGTTCCATTTCTCGACATCGTCAATGATATACAGAAAAGGCAGGAGCTTTGTTTCCTTGCTTTCGCCCAGGACAAATCGCGTGCACCTTTTAACTAATTCGTCATATATTCCATCATTAACATAGCCGGATGTCGTGCATGACAAGAGGATTCCTTCGAGTCGTGCGCCCATACCAGATTTCATGACCTCATATTGCTTTAGTCCCGGATCACCTTGCCATGCCGCAATCTCGTCACACACACACAATGAAGGGTTGAAACCATCGGATTTTTTCGCAGAAAAGGCAATCTTCTTGACCGTGCTGTTTGTTTTTAAGATAGATAAGTCTGTCTGCCGATGCTTCGGAAGGTCAGAATCATCAAGAATTTTCTTGTTATGCTGATCGCGGTCGGCATACTTCTCTTTCATTTTCTGATACTCGGGATCGAGAAGCACCATCTGCCAAATGTTGTTGTAAATGATGTCTGCTTGGTCGAGTTTCGGCGCGATGTTAAATACCTTTGCTCCGAATCCGCCGTCTACCATCCACACATATTTTGCGATTGCAGCCGCAATCAATGACTTTCCGTTCTTTCTGCCAATGACAAGCACCGCCTCGCGGAACTGCCGCAAACCTTTGTCATTCACGATGCCAAACAGCGCAGATATAAACGCCTTCTGCCACAGCTCTAACTTTAGCGGCCCCGGCGCAAGCGGCCCTTCTGTATGAAACGCATGCTTTTCTATCCACTCGACCGCATTGTTCGCCTTCTTTTGGTCATAAAAAAAGAGCTTGTCTTCAAGCCCTTTGATTAAATACTCTAATTCAAGCTCCATGTATCGGCCCACGGTCAATGAGCCGTCCTTGGTCTTCTGATAATATTCAAGAATCCAATTCTTTCCGTTCTTCTTTGCCATCTGTCCTCCTATTCCGCATTAACTTGGACGCGCGGAATCTGTGGCTATAACTGTACCATCTGCGGAAACTGTATATCGCCGCTGATAGTCGGGGTTGTTGCTGTGTATTTCTGCATGACAATCTCTGCAAAGCAACTGCAAATTGTCAAATGACAGAGTTATATTCGGGTCGCCTATGTTCTGTGGCGTGATGTGCGTCAAATGATGTACCGTGTCGCCCGGAACTAGCAATCCGCGTTTTCTGCATCGTTCACAAAGACCGCCTTGGGAACGAAAGTAAGCCTCGCGGCATTTCTGCCATGCTTTACTTTTGTAGAACTTTTCAGCATAGTCTTTCATGTTTTCTGTATTCAAGCTCTGTCTGTGAGCCCTTGCGCATGTAGTTGTAATAGTACAGGACAGCGTTCATGTTCTTCACTCTTGGCTGCTTATTGAACATGCCGATGTGAAAATCAACATCCGACTCCATGTATTTTGTGGAGAATCGTGTATTGCCAATGAATGATCGCCGCCAACATTTATTCCAAACGGCAATCCAATGATGCCCTCTGTTGCCTTGCGGTCTTCCAACTCCGCCCGTGCTCCATAAGAATCCGAAGCACAGAATGTCGATATCGTCTGCAAGCTGTCTGTTAATGTTCTCCAGGACGAAAGAATCCATCCACCAATCGTCATCATCCATGAACAATATCCATTCGCCTTCTGCTATGTCGATTCCGAGATTGCGTGTCTGTCCGTCCTGCCCGTAATGGCACCGCTCGACCTTGTGTGCGTACTGCTTTGCAATCTGCTCTGTATCATCAATGCAAGAATCGCAGATTACGATTAACTCATAATCCGTGAATGTCTGCGCTTTAATGCTGTCAAGTGCCTTTCTGATATATCCTGCGGAATTGTGCGCAGGAATAATGATTGAGAATTTCATATTTTCCAATACTCTTTCACAATATCGGCTGACCGGCCCAACCGTGCCGAGTAACTGCCGGGACGCAAATAGTTGTAGTAGTAAATCGGAATCGAGGCAAATTCAATCTTGGGTGATTTCGCCATCATAATCTTGTGGAATGTCGCATCGCCATCGGGCTTGACATCAAGGAACCTTTCTGTACCAATGAATGACCTTCTCCACATCTTGTTTGTGCAATGCGGAAAGAGCTGTCCGTTCCTGCCTGATATTGGCGGAACAACACCGATATGCTTCCACACCATATCATATGCGATGATGTCTGCTTTGCTGTTCTTGGCCCTATCCATGAGCTGTTGAAAGCAAAACTCATGCAAATACCAATCGTCAGCGTCAATGAACAAAATCCACTCACCGCTTGTGTTGTCGAGCCCGATATTCCGTCCGAGACATTCATTCTGCACATTTACTTCGCAAAATCGCACATTTTGTTCAATTTTGGCGATTTGGCGTACGATTTCCGCCGTTTTGTCTGTGCAATTATCACAAACAACAAACAGCTCCCAATCCGGGAAACTCTGCATCAGAACGCTTGATATGCACTTTTTGATTGTCTGCTCTGCATTATGTGCAGGGATGATAACTGATAGCTTCGGCATTTTTCGTTCCTTTCAACTACAAAGCCCCGAGGAATTTCCCCGAGGCCTTTAGGAGGACATCATATCCAAACGACATGAAGTCAGCATCTCGATGTGCGTCCTGCATCTCTGATGCCATCATACATTCTAGCATATATGCTAACTCTAATTCACTCTAATTATCTCTAATTCTGTCGAAAAAGTCGGTTTTTCCACATTTTATCCACGATATCTCTCGCAATGCGTGGAAAAAGAG
>JAEEGK010026229.1_pt1 | contig 11883 bp, 8 predicted proteins | sample 8958771 | NCBI WGS metagenome assembly JAEEGK01 (sample SAMN16246547, study PRJNA631951) | gut metagenome | biome: gut microbiome; feature: rumen; material: SC-attached | host: Bos | place: Iran: Karaj | collected 2018-10 | reverse complement strand
AAACACGAACATACGGTCATAATCGCCCGCATTCTGCAACTGAACACGACGGCGCAGTGAACCTACATAGTGCCCAAGATGAAGTTTTCCGGTGGGGCGGTCACCGGTCAGAATTACTTTTCCCATTGATTCTAATTTGTCTTATATTTTAAATTTGGGCGCAAAGGTAGCTATTTTTTTTGAGACAAAAGAACAAAAGAAACATAAAAAAACAGGTTGTTATGTTCTTATGTCTAAAAAAAAGTGTATCTTTGCATCATAATTGAATAAATAAAAGATTTATGTTTAATAAAGAAACTTATATTGCACGCCGTGCCGAACTGAAGAAACTCGTAGGCCAAGGCGTTATCATCCTGTTCGGAAACAACGAGTCACCAGCCAACTACCCCGCCAACTCTTATGCGCCAATGAGACAGGACTCGTCGTTCCTTTATTATTTTGGACAGCATCGTGACGGACTGGTGGGCGTCATTGATATCGACAATGATGAAGAGTGGCTCTTTGGTGACGATATCGACGTAGAAGATATCGTGTGGATGGGCTATACCCCATCGGTAGCTGACCTCGCAGCTGAGGTAGGTATCAGCAAAACTGCCCCCATGAAGGCCTTAGCGGAAATGATCAATAACCAATGGTCATTGCTCAATAAGCACTTCCTGCCCCCTTACCGCTTCGATACAAAAATCCAGATAATGGATCTATTGGGCATTCACCCAAACGAACAGAAGGAAAAGGCATCACTCGCTCTGATCCAGGCAGTTGTGAAGATGCGTTCAACCAAAGAAGCACAGGAGATAGAAGCTATCGAACGAGCTTGTGATGTAGGCTATGCCATGCATACCACCGCCCAGTTGCTTATTCGTCCCGGTGTTACCGAACGCTTCATTGGTGGACAGGTTGATGGCATAGCCCGTAGTCTGGCTCAGGGTGTCAGCTTCGCCACCATCTTCTCCCAGCATGGCGAGATTATGCATGGCAATCCCTCTGATGCCAAACTCGAAGCAGGACGGCTGGCCCTCTGCGATGCTGGCTGTGAACTTGATGACTATTGCTCCGACAACACTCGTACTATGCCCGTCAACGGCAAGTTCTCGCAGCGCCAGCTGGAGATCTACTCCATTGTTGAAGCCTGCCACGACTACGTGCTCGAAGTAGCCAAACCAGGTGTGAAATATATGGATGTGCACTTTGCTGTCTGCCGTCTAATGACTGAGCGTCTGAAAGAACTCGGACTGATGAAGGGTGATACCGATGCAGCCGTTGCCGCTGGTGCCCACGCCATGTTCCTGCCTCACGGACTGGGACACATGATGGGTATGGACGTTCACGACATGGAAGGATTGGGACAGATCTATGTAGGTTTCGACGAGGATACACGTCCGAATCTCGAACAATTTGGTACGAACTGTCTGCGTATGGGCCGCAAGCTCGAAGAAGGTTTCGTGCTTACCGACGAACCTGGCATCTACTTCATCCCTACCCTCATCGACGATTGGAAGGCCAGCGGACATTGCAAGGAGTTCATTAATTTCGACAAGCTTGAGACTTACAAGGACTTTGGCGGTATCCGCATTGAGGACGATATCCTCATCACAAAGGACGGCTGCCGTTTCCTCGGTACGAAACGCATTCCCTACCATCCACAGGAACTCGAAGCCTTTATGGCGACAAACAACTAGACAATTCTAATTTCAAACAACAATAATCATTATGAGAAAAGTTCTAACTATCGCACTCATGGCAATGATTGCCGTCAGTGCTTCGGCTGCCAAAAAGAAGGCGCCAGCAAAAGACGCGAACAAACCCGTCTTCACAATCATCAAGGAGAATCCCATCACAAGTGTAAAAGACCAGAACCGCTCGGGTACCTGCTGGGATTACTCTACCCTCTCATTCTTCGAGGCGGAGATTCTGAAAGCCACAGGCAAGACATACGACCTCTGCGAGAGTTTCGTAGCCAACAAGACTTATCTGGAACGTGCCATCCAAGTGGTTCGCTATCATGGCGACTGCCAGTTTGCACAGGGTGGTTCCTCTGAGGATGTACTTCAGACCCTGAAGACCCACGGTATCTGTCCTGAGGAAGCCATGCCTTTCCCAGGCTCACTCTACGGCGACTCACTCAACAACTTCAACGAGTTCTTTGGCGTGCTGGAGCCTTACGTGGCTGCTATTGCCAAAAGCGATGCAAAGAAAATCAGCAACGCATGGAAGAACGGTATGCAGGGCATCCTCGACGCTTACCTCGGCAAGTGTCCTGAGAAGTTCACATACGAAGGCAAAGAGTACACACCGAAGAGTTTTGCTGCCAGCCTTGGTATTAACCTCAACGACTACGTGAGCATCACCAGCTTCACCCATCACCCCTTCTACACGGCCTTCGCTGTAGAGGTACAGGACAACTGGCGCTTCCCGCTGAGCTATAACCTGCCTATGGACGAGATGATGCAGATCATCGACAATGCTATCAATCAGGGTTATACCATTGCCTGGGGTGGTGACGTGTCAGAGGATGGTTTCACCCGCAAGGGTCTGGCCTATGCCATCGACAGTAAGGCAACTCAGAGCCTACAGGGCAGCGATATGGCCAAATGGCTGAAGATGACCGCCAGCAAGAAGCACGATGTTATCGACTCTCTGGGTTGCACTGTACCTGAGATCGTTGCTACACAGGAGCTGCGCCAGGAGCGTTTCGACAACTGGGAACTTACCGACGACCATGGTATGCTCATCTATGGTGTAGCCAAGGATCAGAACGGCAAAGAGTATTATATGGTAAAGAATTCATGGGGCGAGAGCGGTGATTATAAGGGCACCTGGTATATGACCAAGACTTTCATCGCTGCCAACACGATGGATTTCCTTATCAATAAGAACGCTATCCCCGCAGAAATTCGCAAAAAACTCGGAATTTAAGAGTATTTATCATCCTTTTTAGGTAAAAAACGGCATAATCTGTTAATTTTTCAGCAGATTATGCCGTTATTTCATTTTTTATGCTTACCTTTGGGCGCTATATTGCCTTATTGGGCTTTATAGCCACCGAAGCGATAAGAATAAAAAATAATATATAAATGCATTTCAAATGGAATTACGAACCACCTACATCAGAACGACAGACGGCAGCTAAGGAGCTGGGAGAGAAGATCGGCATGAGTCCGATCCTCGCAGACCTGCTCATTCAGCGCGGTATCAAGACGGAGAGTGCAGCCAAGCGCTTCTTCCGTCCGATGCTAAACGAACTGATTGACCCGTTCCTGATGAACGACATGGACGTGGCAGTCGACAGGCTGAACGATGCTATGGGGCGCAAAGAGCGTATCATGGTGTATGGCGACTATGATGTCGACGGATGTACGGCGGTAGCTTTGGTGTACAAGTTCTTACTGCAGTTCTACTCTAACATTGAGTACTATATTCCCGATCGTTATGAAGAGGGTTATGGTATCAGCAAAAAGGGATTGGACTATGCAGCTGAACATGATATCAAACTTATTATTGTGCTGGATTGCGGCATTAAGGCAATCGATGAAATCGCCTATGCGAAGAGCCTGGGCATCGATTTCATTATCTGTGATCACCACGTGCCTGATGATGAATTGCCCAATGCAGTGGCTATTCTGAATCCTAAGCGTGAAGACTCTACCTACCCCTTCAAGCATCTCTGCGGATGCGGTGTAGGCTTCAAGTTTATGCAGGCTTTTGCCAAGAACAACGGCATTCCCTTCTCGCGACTCATTCCCCTACTCGATTTTTGTGCGGTCAGCATTGCCGCCGATATCGTACCCATCATGGGTGAGAACCGCATCCTTGCCTTCCACGGACTGAAACAGTTGAACACCAATCCTTCAGTAGGCCTGAAATCCATCATTGAGATCTGCGGACTGACAGGCCGCGAGATTACAATGAGCGATATCGTGTTCAAGATCGGACCGCGCATCAACGCCTCTGGGCGTATGCAGAATGGCACTGAGGCTGTCGACCTGTTGGTAGAGCGCGATTTCAACAAGGCTTTGGCTGAAGCCAATCTGATCAATGAATACAACGAGCAGCGCAAGGATGTCGACAAGCAGATGACAGAGGAGGCCAATCAGATCGTGGCTGAGCTCGAAAGTCAGAAACACCACTCCAGCATCGTACTCTACGATGAGAACTGGAAGAAGGGTGTCATCGGCATTGTTGCCTCTCGACTGACGGAACTCTATTATCGTCCGACGGTGGTGCTCACCAAGCACAACGGTCTGGCTACGGGTTCTGCCCGCAGTGTAGCAGGCTATGACCTCTATGATGCCATCAAGAGCTGTCGCGACCTGCTCGAGAACTTCGGTGGTCACACTTATGCCGTTGGTCTCTCGATGAAGATTGAAAATATCCCCGAGTTCCGTCGCCGTTTCCAGAAATATGTCACTGAGCATATCCTGCCCGAGCAGACGGAAGCAACGCTCGACATCAATGCCGTCATCGATTTCAAGGATGTTACGAAGAAGTTGCACAACGACCTGAAGAAGTTTGCGCCCCACGGTCCTGACAATCCAAAGCCACTCTTCTGCACCCGTAATGTCTACGATTACGGTACCTCAAAGGTGGTGGGACGCCAGCAGGAGCATATCAAACTCGAGCTCGTTGACTCCAAGTCAAGCAATGTCCTCAATGGCATCGCTTTCGGACAGAGTGCGTCTGCGCGATACATCAAGTCAAAACGCTCGTTTGATATCGTCTACACCATCGAAGACAATATCTACAAGCGCAGCGAGGTACAGCTGCAGATTGAGGATATCCAGCCGTCAGAGCCTTCCGAAACAGAATGACATACTATCAGGACATCCTCCGCCAATACTGGGGCTATGATGATTTCCGTGGTATTCAGCGCGAGATCATCGAGTCAATAGGTAGCGGTCACGACACATTGGGACTGATGCCTACAGGAGGTGGAAAATCCATCACGTTTCAAGTGCCTGCCCTGTCAAAGGAAGGCACTTGTATAGTGATTACTCCCCTCATCGCCCTGATGAAGGATCAGGTAGAGAACCTCCGCCGCCGTGGCATCCGTGCTGCAGCTATTTATTCGGGACTCACCCGCGAAGAGATTGTCATCACCCTCGAGAATTGCATCTTCGGTGCCGTGAAGATCCTCTACGTGTCTCCCGAGCGCCTCTCTTCTGAACTGTTCCAGACAAAACTCCGCCATATGCACGTCAGTTTCATCACTGTCGACGAGGCACACTGCATCTCACAGTGGGGTTATGACTTCCGCCCCTCTTACCTTGAGATTGCGAAGATACGCAAGTTTCTCCCTGGTATACCCGTGCTCGCACTCACGGCCACAGCAACACCTCAGGTCGTAGATGATATCTGCGATAAGTTATCGAGGAATGTGGAATGTGGAATGCGGAATGAGAATAGTCATATTCCATTTAATGTCTTCCGCATGAGCTTCGAGCGGAGGAACCTTGCTTATGTCGTTCGTCAGACCACAGATAAGCGCGAGCAACTCATTCATATCCTCAATAATGTCAAGGGAACAGCCATCGTCTACACCCGTAGCCGCCGCCGCACCAAGGAGTTTGCCGAACTGCTCAACGAGGCAGGCATCTCTGCCACCTTCTATCATGCGGGGCTCGACACTGCCACAAAAGATGAGCGCCAGATAGCCTGGCAGAACGACAAGACCCGTGTGATGGTAGCGACAAATGCTTTTGGAATGGGTATCGACAAGCCCGATGTGCGGGTGGTTATCCATGTCGATTGTCCTGATAGTGTCGAGGCCTACTTTCAGGAGGCTGGACGTGCAGGGCGCGACGGACAGAAAGCCTATGCAGTGTTGCTATATAATGATGCCGACCACCGCAAACTCGAAAAGCGAATCTCCGACACTTTCCCTGAGAAAGATTTCATCCGTGAGGTCTACGAGCACCTCGCTTATTTTTATCAGATAGGTGTTGGCTCTGGCTATAATCACACCTTCGAGTTTAACATAGATAAGTTCTGTCACGCCTTCCGTCATTTCCCTATTCAGGTCGACTCTGCCCTCAAGATTCTCAACCGTGCAGGTTATATCGAATACACGGAGGAACAGGACAATCAAGCACGCGTCATGTTTACCGTAAGCCGCAACGAGCTCTACCGTCTGGAGAACAATACTGACAATGAAGAGCGTGTCATTACGGCCCTGTTACGCAACTATGGTGGACTCTTCACCGATTATAATTATATCGACGAATCATTCATTGCCCAACAATGCGGCCTGCAGTCCCAACAGGTTTACCTGATACTGAAGAATCTTAGTCAGCGCCATATCCTCCACTTCATTCCACAGAAGAAGACGCCCTATATCCGTTATGCTCAAAGGCGCGAGGATAAAGAGCATATTCAGCTCATGCCCGTCATCTATGAGGAGCGAAAGGCGCAGTTTGCTGAGCGCATCCACGCCATGATTGCCTATGCCACCAACGATAGCGTCTGCCGCAGTCGTCAGTTGCTCCGCTATTTTGGGGAAGACAACGACCACGACTGCCGCCAGTGTGATGTCTGTCTCAGTCACCGTCCAGAAGGCATGGTGTCCGAACCCCGCCTCAACGAGGCTATGGAGAAGATTCTGGATCTGCTCAACGACGGCAAGCCCCACCCTATTACAGACTTACGCGACATTCAGTTGCCTTCCGACGAACTGAATGCCGCGATCGATTATCTTTTTCAGGAAGAGTACATCCGTCAGGATGACGGTCTCCTCACCCGTCTATAAACTTCAAAACTATAAACTCCTAAAAATCCAATTTCAGCTGACGCTCATCCTCCATGTCACGCTCATGGCAGTAGCTCGAGCCATCAAAACAGTGTGTACATAGCTTGCACTTCGGCATGCCGATAGCCTCCACCAAATCCTCCAGCTTGGCAAACTTCAGCGATGTCAACCCCAGTCGTTTGGCAATTTCATCTACCATCCGCTTGTATTCAGGCGAATCTGTCTGCGCATATTTTTCCAGATTTTTCTTGTCATCGCCCTCAAAGTCCTTGATGATGCGACGAGTAATCAGCTCCATGTCGCTTTTTGATGAAGTGAAGCCAATGAACGGACAGCCATAGACCAGTGGTGGACATGAGATACGACAGTGTACCTCCTTGGCACCATACTCAAAGAAAGTCTTCACATTATCCTTCAGCTGTGTACCGCGCACGATTGAGTCATCGCAGAATACCACGCGCTGATCTTTCAGCAGCGCAGGGTTCGGAATCAGTTTCATCTTGGCCACCAGTGCACGACGCTCCTGATTGCCAGGTGTAAACGAGCGAGGCCATGTCGGTGTGTATTTCAGGACAGCACGCTTATAGGGGACACCCTTGCCATCAGCATAGCCCAGTGCCATTCCTACACCTGAGTCAGGCACACCACAGACGCAATCCACTTCTGTATCATCCTTCGCACCCATCATCTCGCCGTTACGCTCGCGTACAGCCTCAACGTTGATTCCATTATAGTCTGAAGCGGGGAATCCATAGTAAACCCAGAGGAACGAACAAATCTGCTCGCGCTTCAGTGGTTCCTGTAGCACCTCCATCGAGTCGGCAGTCAGAAAGACTATCTCACCAGGCCCCAGATCCCGCACACGATGGTATTCCAGATTAGGGAAACTTGTCGACTCACTCGAAACGGCGTAGGCACCATCCTTTTTCCCAATCACAATGGGTGTACGGCCCAAGAAGTCACGAGCTGCAATCAGCCCTTTCTCTGTCATGATCAGCATCGAGCAAGAGCCATTTATCTTGCTATAAACCAGATTGATACCTTCTACAAAGGTGCGACCCATATTAATGAGTAATGCTACGAGCTCAGTCTGGTTGATGGTGTTGGCAGAGAGCTCACTGAAGTGCATTCTGCGCTCTAATAGCTCATCAGCAATCTCTCTGAGGTTGTTGATTTTTGCCACCGTCACCACAGCGTAGCGCCCAAGGTGGGAATTCACGATGATAGGCTGCGGATCTGTATCGCTGATGACGCCGATACCCTGATTGCCCGAAAACGAGTCAAGCTCGTCCTCGAACTTCGAGCGGAAATAATCTCGCTCCAGATTGTGAATCTTCCTGCTGAAGCCAGTCTCCTTGTCAAACATGACCATACCGGCTCGCTTCGTACCTAAATGCGAATTGTAATCAGTGCCATAGAACAGGTCGTTCACACAGCTTTTCGTGGCGATGGTTCCAAAGAATCCTCCCATAAGTTGTTTTGTTATCCTTTTATTTTAAATGAATTGCGGAGGTGCGCTACGCACCCCCGCAATCCTATTGTTTATACGTCTTGGTTCTCAGGACGCAGCTTGCGCACGGTCTCGCCAGCGCGCCACATCTCCTGGTTGCGCATGGCCTCGAGCTCTTTCTCCAGACCTGCACGGTAGTCGGGCTTCGAGTTGGCATCGATGGTGATCTGAGCCTCGTTACCAGTCTGGACAGAGTAGTAAAGCCACTCCATAACAGGCTTGATGGCATCGTGGAAACGGGGGGCCCAGTCGAGAGCACCGCGCTGAGCGGTAGTCGAACAATTGGCGTACATCCAGTCCATACCCTTTGCACCGAAGAGCGGGCCAAGGCTCTGTGTCAGCTCCTCAACAGTCTCGTTGAAGGCCTCAGAGGGAGAGTGTCCGTGCTCGCGAAGCACCTCATACTGTGCCAGCAGCAGACCCTGAATAGCACCCATCAGACTTCCGCGCTCACCAGTCAAGTCACTGGTAGCCTCGCGCTGGAAGGTAGTCTCAAACATGTAGCCTGCACCGATACCGATACCAAAGGCCAGAGTCTTATCCTTAGCCTTGCCAGTAGCATCCTGATAAATGGCATAAGAGCAGTTCAGACCACGACCCTCGCAGAACATGGTGCGGAGGCTGGTACCAGAACCCTTAGGAGCCACCATAATCACATCGACATCCTTTGGAGGAATAACACCTGTGCGATCGCTCCAGTTGATGGCAAAGCCATGGCTGTAGTACAGCGTCTTACCAGGCTTCAGATATTTCTTAATAGTGGGCCACTGCTGAATCTGACCAGCATCGCTCAGAAGCATACAGAGGATGGTACCCTTCTCAGCGGCCTCCTCGATAGAGAACAGAGTCTCACCAGGAACCCATCCGTCAGCCACAGCCTTGTCGTAGGTCTTACCCTGACGCTGGCCAACAATCACATTGAAACCATTGTCACGCAGGTTGCAAGCCTGTCCAGGACCCTGTACACCATAACCGATCACGGCGATGGTCTCATTCTTCAATACTTCACGTGCTTTCTCCAAAGAGAACTCCTTGCTGGTGACTACAGTTTCCATCACGCCACCAAAATTCATTTCTGCCATTTTAATTTTAAATGTTTAATGTTAATATTTTCCCTTGCGTACCATGCCAGCCCTTCACGAGAGCCGGACGTTTGGTGATTACCACCGTCTTCTGGTCAGTCCACTTAGCGCTTACTCGAAACGCCAACGAGGGGTTAACTTAGAAATCGGTTGCAAAGGTACAAATAAGTGAGTAAAAAACCAAATAATATTTGAGTTTTTTCGAGCATGGGTACCTTCGACCGTAGGTCAAAATCACAATTTTGAGCGATATAGCCCGATTTTTAACCTAAAAATATGATCTTGCTCCTACACGTTTCGATTTCCTCGCCCGTGGCGGCATCCGTCTTACAGATACGTACACAATACTCGTTCTCACCCGTCTGCTCGCGATAGAAACTCAGCCTGTCACCCTGATGCGCCTCAGCCACGTAGGCAATCTCGAAGCGCTTAATCTGGTGCTCACGATACCAGTCGATATCCCAGAGGTCCAGCACGTGCTCAATATACTTCACAGAATTGATATGGCCATTGATGTCCACATCATTATAATAGGTGTCGATAGTGCGCACCAGTTCCGCACCGTCACCCATCTTCACGCGCCCACCCTTGTCGATGGGGCACTCCTTGTCTTTCTCAATCCAGTTGTCGATAGCTCTGTTGTCGATGGCAAAGATATCCGTCGGCTGACGGGTCTCCGTGTCGATCATCGCCCAAATCGAGCGGCCATAGCCATACACCTTACCCTCGTTATCGACCACACGGAAGTTACGACTCGTGAAGTAGCGCATCGCACTCTCCACCCAAGTCTCCACGTTAAACTTCGTGTACATCTTAGGCATCTCCTCCATCTCGATGGCCAGTCGTGAGAGCACCCAACTGCGCTGGATGGTCATCAGGTAGCGCATGCCGAAACCGCGATCCGTAGAGTGAAAATCAGCTGCATTCAGCATGTGGTTCCCCAAGTGTCCCATAAAGAGCCGCTGAGAGAAATCACAGTGAAACGGCTCTGCCATAAACTCGTATATTCCTACCTTATCCATACTATCTTCATAAACAATCCTAAAACTGGGTGCAAAATTAGTAATTTTTCTAGGATTATTTGTATATTTGTAGCCAGATTATTCAACATAAGGACAAATTTAGTATGAGAAAATCAATAAGCATAGGCTTTTTTGCCGCATGGATGGCACTTTGTGTCATGTCGTGTGGCGGGAAAAAAGGCAAAAGCCACGATGCTTTCAAATACACGACGATGGTTGTTGAGCGGAAAGACATGACACTCGATCGGCAATATAGTGCCAGGATGACAGGTCGTCAGATTGTAGAGGTTCGTCCACAGGTGTCTGGCTGCATCACTCGGATCCTGACAGGTGAAGGTGAATCCGTCCACAAGGGACAGACGCTGTTTATCATTGACCAAGTGCCTTACCGTGCTGCTTTGGAGATGGCAGTGGCTGCCCGTAAGAGTGTAGAGGCACGACTCGCCACCGCACAGATGAACTATAAGAACGAGCAGGCGCTTGAGCAAGGCCAAGTGGTAGGCAACGTATCGGTGCAGACTATGCACAATGCGCTACTAGAGGCAGAGGCAGCTTTGGCACAGGCTAAAGCGCAAGAGGTAAACGCCCGTAATAACCTCAGTTACACCGAGGTGAAAAGTCCCGTCAGTGGTGTAGCCTCGATGATTCCATGGCATGTCGGCTCACTGGTCAGCAGCAACATCAGCGAGCCGTTAGTAACGGTGGCCGATGACTCGGAGATGTACGTCTATTTCAGCATTAGCGAAAATCAGACGCTCGATCTGATCAGCCAATACGGCTCCATCTCTGCATTTATCAGCAAGGCTCCATCTGTGGGGCTCCGCCTGAACAACGGACAGCCCTACGAACAGCAGGGACGCATCAGTGCTGTGAGTGGTACGGTGGATACCCAGACTGGTGCTGTCACGTTGCGAGCTACATTCCCCAATAGCAACCATCTGTTGCGTAACGGTGGCAGTGCCACGGTAATAGTACCAACACATCGCCCACAGTGTATCGTCATTCCGCAGGAGGCCACCTACGAGTTGCAGAACCGCATGTTTGTGTATCGCGTGGTGAATGGAAAGACCAAGGCCACTGCCATTGAGTTGTATCCGCAGAACAACGGCAAGGAATATATCGTGGACCATGGGCTCAGCGAGGGTGATACGATCATCGCCGAGGGCGCAGGCCTGCTGAAAGAAGGAATTGAGATAAAGGTAAAAAGGTAAAAAAGTAAAAAGGTAAGAAAGTAAAAAGGTAAGGAAGTGAACGTCAAGACTTTTATCGACCTTCCCATCTTAGCTGGAGTTATCAGCGTGTTGATGGTGCTCATAGGCCTCATTGGCCTATCCCGCCTGGCGCTTGAGCAATTCCCAGAGATAGCACCACCCACTGTCCGCATCATGGCCAGCTATACAGGCGCCAATGCAGAAACGGTACAGAAGAGCGTCATCGTACCTCTTGAAGAGGCTATTAACGGCGTTGAGGGCATGATGTATATGTCATCTTCTGCCTCCAACAATGGCTCCGCCTCCATAGGTATCT
>JAEEGK010026225.1_pt1 | contig 11885 bp, 15 predicted proteins | sample 8958771 | NCBI WGS metagenome assembly JAEEGK01 (sample SAMN16246547, study PRJNA631951) | gut metagenome | biome: gut microbiome; feature: rumen; material: SC-attached | host: Bos | place: Iran: Karaj | collected 2018-10 | reverse complement strand
TGGACGGAAAGAATCTGAAGATCATTTCCACTACAAAGATAGCCCAGGTTACAATCAGAATGGTCGGCATCTGCTCAATACTCTCAATAATTGATGCCTGGGAGTGAAATCTGAATCTTATATAAGTAATCAGTATCAATATAAAAAGCACCGATCTGTAGATAAGTCGGAAATAATGCCATGCAAGTACAATACTTATTCTTTTTTTTCTCTTTTCCTGCTTTTCCATTTTTCTTAACTATTCTTCCATTGATATTTTGTAAGGTCGACGCGTCCGTCAGTAACTTCGACACCCTCCGCCTCAAGCATTTTCGCCTGTGCGTTACTTCCGCCGAAAGCAAACTCTCCTGCCAGTTCTCCCTTAGCATTTACCACGCGAAAACAGGGAATGTTGTCGGGGTCGGGATTTTTATGAAGAGCGTTTCCGACGGCCCGTGCCATCTTTTTATCGCCTGCTACCTCAGCCACCTGAGCGTAGGTTGCAACTTTGCCGTAAGGAATTTTCTTGACTGCTTCATAGATTCTTTTAGAAGGACAGTCGCTGATTAAATCATAACTCTCGGCAATCATTATTTTAACATCTTTATCAGGTATTGTACCATCAAGAATAATTGTATTCCAGTGGTCTTTGTTCTGATGATATCCGGGCTTCACTGACTTATATATTCCGCGCCAGAAATATGCTTTGTCGGGATCAACTTTTACGTTGAGATTGATGAAGCCGTCCTTCTCGTAAGTCCACAGAAACGCCTTTTTGTTTCCCTTATATCTGATTAGCTGCCAGTTCTCATCGTGAAACGGCGCATCCTGATATGTATCGGGAAACGACAGACCGTATTTTAATGCTTCTTTTCTTGTTTTCATAGTTCCTTTACCCCTTACGTACCGACTGCCGCAATTTGTTTTAAAACAACAGTTTCATCTCTTCCATGCCAAGTTCAACAAGTCCCGTCGATACAAATCCAACGGACTCATATAATCCTTTGGCTATGGCATTACCAGGCGCTACTCCTGTGTAAATACTGTCAGGGTTGAAAGTATCTTTTACGAATTTTATTCCCAAATTAAGCGCCTGTCTTCCGTAACCTTTGTTCTGGTATCTTTCATCAATCATAAATTCCCAGAGGGTGTAATATCCCTTAACTTCATAATAGCCCATCATGATAAATCCGACGAGCGTTTCGTCATCATAAACCGCGAAAGGGTATGCTGTTTTGGAATATACATATGCTTTTGCCAGAGATTCCGCGTTCGTAACCACAAAACCTTTCTGGTCATCTCTTACTTTAAGTGCAAGTACAGCGTCTATATTTTCCGTTGTTATTTCTTTTAGGGTTATCATACCTTATTCCTCATAAAAGAATGACACACTACCCCCGTCCCCCAGTGTCAAAAGCATTTTTTCTCATGAGTCTGTTTGCAATTTGCAATGTTTGCGCATTTGTAACAAACCTCATTCTGACATGTGTCTTTTTCGAAAAATTCCCTGATATTATTAAGCGTGGTGTCCGCTATATTGGACAGTGCCTCATTGGTGAGGAACGCCTGATGCGATGTTACAATAACGTTCGGCATGGATATCAGTCTCGCCAAAATATCATCATTTACAATATGGTTCGAATAATCATGGAAGAAAACATTGGATTCTTCTTCGTAAACATCCAGACACGCTGCCCCGATCTGTCTGCCTTTTATGCCTTCCAAGAGTGCCTCAGAATCTATCAGAGCGCCTCTTGAGGTATTGATTATAACAACGCCTTTTTTCATTTTACGGATGGTCTCCGCATTTATCATGTGGCGGTTTTCATCGGTCAAAGGGCAGTGAAGTGAAATAATATCGCTTCGTTCCCATATTTCCTCAAGAGAAACATATTCAATTCCCAAATCTGTCGCAGGGAATTTATCATATGCTATGACTCTCATGCCGAAGCCCTTGCAGATATCAGTAAACACTCTTCCTATTTTTCCGGTTCCGATGACACCGACCGTTTTTCCGTGAAGATCAAATCCCGTCAGTCCGTTTAAGCTGAAATTAAAATCTCTGGTTCTGATATATCCCTTATGGATTCTTCTGATGGACGTTAGTAAAAGAGCCATTGCATGCTCTGCCACGGCATACGGCGAATATGCGGGAACTCTCACTATATGAATTTTGCCGTAGGCATATTCTATATCTACATTGTTATATCCGGCACAGCGAAGAGCAATCAGTTTGACGCCCATTTCGGTTAATGAATCTATTATTTCGGGATTAACGTCATCGTTGACAAATATGCATACAACATCGCAGCCTTCCGCAAGTTTACATGTATCCTCAGTCAGTCTCGTTTCGTAATATGCAATGTCAAATTCCTCATTTATGTTTGAAGCCATAAAAGACTGTTTATCGTATTCTTTTGCATCATAAAAAGCTATTTTAATCTTCTTCATAAAAGTATCCTTTCGTTTAAAAGTTGTAACGCATATCCGTGTATCTTTTTTCTTTGTCTTTAAAACCAAGTTTTGAGTATATGGGATAGCCTTCGGCAGTTGCACTAAGGTCTATTCTTCCAAGGCCTGCTTTTTTGCCGTAATCAATGAGGTTTTGTATGAGTTTGGTACATATGCCTTTTCCGCGGTATTCATGTTCCGTATATACGCTGAGCACTTCACCGTATATGCCGTTTAACAATATTGAATTTGCAGGCATTTCGATAATGTGAAGGTATGCCGCCGCTACAAGTCTGCCCTCCGCTCTGGCTACAAATGCGACGAGTTTTTTACCGAGTTCTCTCTCAAAATAATCTGGGAGCTGTTTTTCCATTCCGGCTCTTTCTTCATCGCTTACGGAACCGAAATCATCAATCATGTAAAGAATTCTAAGACGTATGAGTTCGGGAATATCATTAAGATTGGCGATATCGTATGTTATTTCATTGCCGACAGCATCAGCACTCTTTGGAAGGAAAGACTCATCCAATTCAATCATTGATATTTTTTCCATTTTCATATCTCTTTTCTTCTCTGTGAATCACGGAAACATGCGTAATCTTGTTGGCCTCGTCAGGATATTCTTTATCAAAATGCATGCCTATTGCTTCTGCCGTTTTGTAAGATGCTTCATTCGTATATTTGCAGTACGAATACAATGAAGGATAATCCGTATTCTCAAAAGCCCAGTCTCTGACTGCCATCGCAGCTTCTTTTGCAAAGCCCTGTCTCCAATATTTTTTATGAATATGATAGCCTATCTCCGGCAGTTTTTCTCCGTCTATATTCTGTAATGTAATACCGCAGTCTCCGATAAACTCGCCTGTTTCTTTTAGAACAACCGCCCATAGTCCGAATCCGTATTGCGCATAGTTTTCAAGATTCCATTCAATCCAACGCCTTGTCTTTGCTTCATCAAACGGCGCCGGATAATGTTTCATTGTCTCAGGATCCGACATTATTTCATAAAGCGCATCAAAATCATCCATTGTATACTCTCGAAGCAAGAGTCTTTGGGTTTCAATCATTTTTTTCATTCAATCTGAGTTCCTCCAAAAAAACCTGTTCCAGTATGCATTTCCATGCTTCTTTTAGGCGCTCTTCATTCCATGCGGCGTTTGCGGGACTGGTTGAAGGTAAAACAACCGCTTCGCGTCCAATCAGTTTTTCGGTGTATTTTTGATAATACCTGTAAGCCGTTTTGCCGTTGACATAGATTCCCTTTATATCCGCTTTTTTCAGAATACAGTTTAAATCATTGACCGTTACGTTTTTTATGCTCGAATCGGACGAGCCTTCAATATCGCAGGAGCCGATTACATCCCAAACCGCAATATGATTTCGTAAAAGAAACCTTCTTTTCTCTTCAATCGTGGAGGGAACTTTTTCGTCAAAAACCGCTGCCGTCACTTTCCAGAAACGGTTCTGCGGATGCCCGTAAAAGAATCCCTGTTCTCTGGATTTTACCGAAGGGAAACTTCCGAGTATCAGTATTTTAGAATTCTCATCATATACGGGTGAAATGGGGTGTTTTATCATAATTAATTGTCTTTCCGATTATAAAATAATCCGGAATTTATTTTAACATAAATTCCGGACTCTTTTCTATACTGCAGCGTCTTAATGTTCAAACTAAAATGACACAACAACCCCGTCCCCCTGTGTCATTCAGTTGTCATTTCATGGCAAAATATGCTTATTTCGTGTTTTTTACTTGCAAAAAAATAAAGGAATTGTTAAGGTAAATGGTTGCCAAAATTAGGCAGCCACCGTAAACAAACTGACATGAGGTTAAAAAATGAGACAGAGAAGTTACAGTTACTTAATTGCGGTGGTGCGTATTATTATGATGATGATAATCGTTGCCTGCCATTTTATGCAGTTCTACAACAAAGGTACTTATAATTATTATAATATCTTCGGAATTGCATCGGTTATGATGTTTACCATCATAAGCGGCTATCTGTATGGAGGAAGGGATATCAAAAATCCTTTTAAATTCGTATTCAAAAACTGTTTAAAGATCCTCCTTCCATATTATCTTTATCTTATCCCGGTAATCGGATTGTATGCAATCTTCTCCCCAGGCTATCTGTCGAGGACAACGGTAATACAAAGCCTTTTCCTTGCGGGAGAAATATCCGGATTGGGACATTTCTGGTATATAAGACTTATTATCTTATGTTATCTTTTTACCCCCCTTCTTTATTATCTGACAAAGCTGTTAAACAAAGTTAAGTTCAAGTTTCCGGTGATCCTTTTGCTGCTTGAGCTTCCGATTGTTTTTATGGTAGTGGCACTTAAACTCAATATCTCTCTTTCCGAAGCTTTTTATTATTCGCTTTATATTATCGGATATGTAATGGGATTTTTGGTTAATACGCTGGATATCAAAAAAAGCAGGCTCATGTACGGATTCGGAATATTCGGGATACTGGCGATTCCTTCAATCATCATATTCCAGATTTCATTTATAACATCCGGTAAAATAACTTCCACTCTGAATGATTATTCTCCCGTGGATTTTCCGTTTAATTACACTTTGATCCTGATGTCACTGACTATGGTAATGGTTGTGGGATTGTTTGCAATCATTGTTTGTATGTCGGACAAGGCCGACAAAGGCGATTATCTGGGTATGAAGAATTTTATTAAGACAGCATCGGATTATACGTTTCCGCTGTTCATAGTACATCATCTTTTCATAATGGGACCCAATCCGTTCAATGTGGCTGATATGATTCCGGTCATGGGAATAAGAGTCGCTCTGATATTGTCGTTGATCACGGCAATCATACTGAAAGCGGTTACTGATCTGGTTATGAGCGTATTTAAAAAAATAGGAAAGAAAAAGGAGCTTGTAAAAATATGATGGATACAAATTTATTTTTTGATTATTTCTTTTGGCTTTTGCCGTTTATCACACTTGATTTATCGGTAATATGCGGGGTAATTCTGGGAATCAGACTGTTTTTGTTTAAGAAAGATAAGAGGAAGGCATCATGAATCTTTTAAGAGCACTGCTGGATGGAAGACTAAATCATATTGTTCCGATAACGTTTATGGTTTTGGCGATGATATTCGGTACAACGGTATTTTATATAAGATATATGGTATATAAAAACCGAAAAAAGAAATTTGAAGAAAAAATGAGTAATCTGGAAAATAAACAAGAAGAATAGGACGAGAGTAGATATGGCAATAGCAACTGAAGTGTTTTTTATACTGGCATGTATCGTAAATGCTGTTTATTTTATATGGGTCAGCATCCTGTGGGCTTTCCCGAAGGTACTTCATACAGGAAAGGATTATGTTCCGAACGATGAGGCCTTCGAAGAATGTAATATTTTCCTGATAATTCCCTGTATGAACGAGGAAAATGTATGTGAAGCAACAATAAGAAATCTGTTGGGACATAATATACCGAATCTGAGAATCCTTGCAATCGATGACGCTTCAAGTGACAGAACACTTGAAATCTTAAAAAGCATCAAAGATGAGAGGCTTTTGATTGTGGAGAGGAAGAAGCCCAATGCACAGCAGGGAAAAGGACGTGCCCTGAATCATGCATACAGATATATAGTGGATTACACAAAGGAAAACAATCTCAATCCGGCAAGAGTTTATGTCGGAGTTTTTGATGCGGATACTTATGTTCAAAAATCGCTTCTTCAAAAGGTGGCGACGATAATGAACGATGAGCCGAACTGCGCTATGCTGCAGGCGAGAGTAAGGATAGGAACTTCCACGAGAGACAGTATTCTTCCTTTAATGCAGGACATCGAATTTTTCAGCTGTATCAATATGATGCAGAATGTTCGTGAATATACCGGAACAGTCGGAGCAGCCGGAAACGGTCAGTTTTCAAGGCTTACCGCGATGATGGATCTTGGAGACGAACCCTGGAGCGATTGTCTTCTTGAAGATTTCGATTTTTCACTCAGACTTCTTTTAAGGGGCTGGAGAACCAGGCTTATTCAGGACGAGAGAGTATATCAGCAGGGTGTTACGAATTACAGAAAATTTGTCAAGCAGAGAACCAGATGGGCTCAAGGCGGTCTGCAAAGTATGAAATATCTTTTTCAGATTGCAAGATCAAGGTATTTGTCATTATCGGGAAAGATTGAGCTTATCTATTTTCTCTTCATTCCTTTTGTGAGTTTTATATCGCTTGCAGTATTGCTTTTCTGCTGGTTTTTGACGATGTTTATGTCTTCGCCGGAAGGAATGATAAATATCCTCTACGGCCTGAGCTGGTACGAAAATGCAATTCTGGCAATTATAATTCTTGTACTCGTATATGCACCCGGATTTGTTTTTTGCTTCAGATACAAGAAAGATACGGAAATAGGATTACTAAACACTATCCTGGCTTCGTTTTTTATGCCCATATATAATCTGATGCAGATTCCGGCATCTGTAACTGCGGTCTTAAGGCAGCTTGTAGGACGAAAAGGATGGGTCAAAACGGAACATAAGGAAGTGGAAACGGAGTAAGGATGGTGAAAAAAATGAAAAAAGTTATGTTGGTTTTCGGTACAAGGCCGGAGGCTATTAAAATGTGCCCTTTAGTAAAGGAACTTAAGACCAGAAAAAATATCGAAACTGTGGTTTGCACAACGGGACAGCACAGAGAAATGCTCAAACAGGTACTGGATATATTTGATGTCGTTCCGGATTATGAATTGTCGATTATGAAAGATAAGCAGACACTTTTCGATGTTACGACCAATATCCTTCTTAAGATAAACGAAGTGCTTGATGAAGTAAAACCTGATGTGGTGCTCGTTCACGGAGATACATCTACGACATTTACGACAACTCTGGCTTGCTTTTATAAGCAGATTCCGGTCGGACATGTCGAGGCCGGGCTCAGAACTTACAATATCTACAGCCCCTATCCTGAAGAATTTAACCGTCAGGCAGTAGGTATTATCGCCGAATACAATTTTGCTCCGACGGAGACGGCCAAATCCAATCTGATTAAAGAAGGCAAGAATTCCGAGAAAATATATGTTACCGGAAACACTGCAATCGATGCTTTAAAAACCACGGTACGCGATGATTATTCCAATGAAATCCTGAATGAAACCGACGGAAAGAGAATGATTTTGATAACGGCTCACAGAAGAGAAAATCTCGGAGAGCCGATGGAGAATATGTTTAAGGCAATCAAGAGAGTGATTGATGAACATGATGATGTAACGGCTATTTATCCCATACATATGAATCCTGTGGTAAGAGCTACGGCAGACAAGGTTTTCGGGGATGATAAGCAGATCAAGATAATAGAGCCTCTTGATGTTTATGATTTTCATAATTTTATGAAAAGAAGCTATATGATTCTTACCGATTCCGGCGGAATTCAGGAGGAAGCACCTTCGCTCGGAAAGCCGGTACTTGTAATGCGTGATACGACGGAACGTCCGGAGGGTATTAAAGCCGGAACGCTCAAGCTTGTCGGAACCGATGAAGATACGATTTACGACGCTTTCAGCCTGCTTCTGGATAATCCTTTGGAGTATTCCAAGATGAGCACGGCGTCAAATCCCTACGGAGACGGATTTGCGAGCAAGAGAATCGCGGATATACTGGAACAATAAAGGCTTACAGAGAAATAAAGAGTCCGGAATATATTCCGGACTCTTTTCTATTTCTACACAGATTCTCAAAAAACTGTCAATTAATGTTCCGTTTTGTCATGTACCGTTTTTGAATAAAATACAAATTCGTTATCGCGCTTTATTTCTTTATATCCAAGCTTGGTATAAAAACTGTTTGTCCTGACATTCCAGATCGGCGTATCCAGCGTAATTTCCTTCACATTCGGAAACATTGCCTCAATTTCCTGCATCATAAAAAGTCCGTAGCCCTTACGGAAATGCTCGGGATCAACAAATATTCTGCCGACATTTAAAACATCATCTTTTAAAAACAGAATTGCACCGCCGACAACCCATCCGTCATCGGTCAGCTTATAGAGACAGTTAGCCCTCGCCATTTTGTTATGAAAAGGAAGAGACATATATCCGGGAGGCCCGCCTGCAGAAGGCGCGCCAACTTTTACATCGCTGTCAAATGCTCTTTTCGATATTCCGTTTAATGTTAAAGCATCGGATGTTCCGGCTTTGGATAATTTTAAACTCATAAAAGATTCTTAACCCTTTTCTTTTCTGTATGATTCATAGGCTTCCCAAATTGCAAGGAAGTCTGCACTTCTGTCCGTATAATCCATATAAAAGTTTTTTACCAGGCGGTCATAAGATAATGCTCCCGCATACAATTTATCTGCGATTCGGTTGAAAGTCGCATCCTCTGTTTTGAAAGGACACTTTCCTAAATCTTTTGAATATTCCAGTTCCTCTGAATAACCGTATCTGTGATGGCTGGTTTTATGTTCCGAATCTCTCATAACCATCTGCATTACCAGGGTCTCATTGCAGTTTGTATTGGCAAGATGGTCGCTTATTAAATAGTCTTTACGATACAGCTTACCGAGCGCCTGAATCTGAATAAACCAGAAACGGTTGATATTTTCCAGGGGCCATTTATCATTATCCGAAAAAGACTCGCACGGTTCAAGCTGTAATTTATTATCACCGTCTTCAAATTCGAAAATCAAATCATATCGCATACCGTTTTTAAAGATAATTCGATACACATTGTTTTCCGGTACGAACATCCAGCCAAGCGCGGTATCCTTTGACACGACAAAACGGTTTATTCTTTTTAAATAATCCTCGGGCGTAACTGAACCATCTTTCGGAAGACAAACTTTTATATGCAGATCCGAATCGCTGTAGATATCGTGAAAACCCGCTTCAAAAGCCTGCTTTCCTGCTTCTTTTAAGTTCTCTCGCGTAATGGCAATGTCTTTTACTCTGCCGCTTACAGCTTCGGGATGAGCAAAGATTTCTCCCATATATTGCAGGAAGGCTTCTTCCATTTTCTCTTTTGTTAAATTAATTCTCATTCTTTTATGATTACTCCACCGTCAGCGTGTTTTATTCCGTTACGAATCGAATAAGCTTTGCCGCTTCACCTTTTCGGAAAGGATAAACTCTGTCTATGTATATGTAATAAATCAGCATCGACCAGTACACTTCATATCCGCCGGCTTCCAGTTCATCTTCGGTAGGAAAATACAAAAGACAGCCGTTGGTATAGCCGTTCAGATAAAAGAATTCATTCTTAAGAATCCTTTCTGTATCCAGCGCAAAGCCGACCATAAATTCATAAGGTCCGCCGCACATACACCAGTCGCCGATGCTGAAAAACTGCATCTCCACATCTTCAGTCTGTTCACGAACCCCTGCGGCATTTAAATCAGCGACTTTCTTAAGCCATCCGATATCTTCTATTCCGCATAAAGTTTTGGCTTCATCCGCCATACGCAAAGCTTCTTCGTCGGAAGGAACATCGGATATCAAATCTATATGCTTTGAATACATTTTCGCCGAAAGGTCTTTTTTCAAATTAATTGAATCAAACTTTTCACCGACGCTTTCCGCAATCTGATTAGCCATATCCCAAAGTGCGTTTTCACTTCGAACACACTCTTCGGACTTAGCATCCACAGGAGTTTCTTTTGAACAAAAATATTTCGGAGCCGTGTTTCCCGCAGCACCCTGTATCATCATAACCGGGCATTGAAAACGTTGCCCTGCAATTTTACGGACTTCTCCGAAATAATCGGATGAGATAAGAGTATTATCGCTCTTTAATACATTTCCATGTGCAGTGACACGAAGGATTAAAAGTTTCGGGGTCTCTGTTTCTGCATCACATATTTTCAGAATGCCGATTCTGTCGTCCGTATCTTTGGAAATCCATCTTCGGTTTACACCGATTTTCGCTGATGCATTTTCCCATCCTAAAAGAACCGGACTAAGATTTTCTTTTGCTTTTATGACGCATTTTTCTGTTTTTTTACTTATTTCCTCGAAGTAGTCCCTATCCGTATCCGGGTCCGGAGCAGCATGTGTATGCGAAAAACAAAGCATCACCTGTTCATACGATATCTCCAGATGCTTTGCGATTCTTTCTCTTAACACATTTGAAAGTTCCTTCGTAAACCCGATGCTGTCAATTGTTACCAGACAGCAGATTTCTTCACTCTTCCAAACCGAAACCTGTACCAAAAGAGGCGACAAAACACCTTTCGAGAGGCTGTCTTCTCTATAAAATCCGATCAGATTCATCGGTTTTGTCGGAGTAATATCTGCTTCTGCAAATCCTAACTGCAATTTTTTCTCCCCTCAATTATGCGTCTCTTACCTTGCCAGGTTTGCGTAAAGAGTTACCCACTTGTTTTCTTCGCCTACATTACCGGCTTTGAATGCAGGAACACTCTTAGAAGCTGTCAGAACATATTTCCCGTTATTCGTTTTATGCTCATCGAGTACCTTATATCCTGCCTTCATAGCTTCGGATTCAGGCTCGCAGCCAAGCACCCTTAATGCATAAACAATCATATGCGCACCGATTTTAATGGGATCGGGCGGATAAAAGGTGCTAAGCATCACTTCCACCATCGGAGTTTTCATATCATCCGTACGGTAGAAAATATTTCTTTTCGTAAAATAATGAACCAGCGCGTCCTCACATTCCGGCTTAAATCCCTGGAGATGTAATTCCGCAACAAGCAAAAGATATTCAACCGTCAGCCTTGCGCAGCTTTTATGAGGTTTTTTAGGATCGTTAATCTTTTTGTTGGTGCTAATGCAGCCAAATCCGCCGTCTTCCTTAATCAGTTTAAGAACGGCATCGACCTCGTTTTTTACGATATCTTCAGAGTAATATCCGAGTTTTACCAGATTTCGTAAAAGAAGCGGTTCCCCGCAAAGCATCTTAAATCCGGTACTCTTTATAAGCCCAAAAACTTCATCGTCAATATCTTTTCCAATATCATCTCTGGTAAGTCCCCATTCAGCAAATGCCATAATCGCATCATACTTATCCCAGGGTTTGTCTTTCTTTAATTTCTTAAGCCCGCGCTCATACACCTTGCTTTGCAGCAGTTCTTGTTTGCAGGCAATTACTTCTTCATTATTATCCGAAAGTTTTTTATACTCCTTCAGGATTCTTAACTTAACTTCCGGATTATCATTTTCTGTTAACCACTCAAATACAGACTGTTCCATATTTCGTACCTCCTTATAAGACAATTATATAATTGTCTGAGGATAAAAACCTGTCACCTCTTGTTAAATTTTGTCAGCATCTCCGGATTCATTTCGAATTTGTGATTCACTGAATCACAAATCTGGGGATATTTAAGATAGAAAAAACGGCACAAATTGAGCATTGTTCTATCTAAACCTTTACATTCAATTCTCTTTACTTCGTTTTTCACGAATCTCCCGCATTCTCGACCAAACATTATCCCCGTAATTACTGAGCATGACAGTGATCAT
>JAEEGK010026220.1_pt1 | contig 11887 bp, 7 predicted proteins | sample 8958771 | NCBI WGS metagenome assembly JAEEGK01 (sample SAMN16246547, study PRJNA631951) | gut metagenome | biome: gut microbiome; feature: rumen; material: SC-attached | host: Bos | place: Iran: Karaj | collected 2018-10 | reverse complement strand
TGTAGGTCGAAACGTCCATCTCGTCGTTCTTGTCGGGGGAACCCGAGTAGAGCGCCACCGCGCGGCAGGCGGCGAGAACGAACCGGTTGGATTCTCCCTCGATGAAGTTTTCAAACGTATATTCGTCGACGATCGAAGAGCTCTCGATCGCCTCTTCCGGGTCGATCTTCGCGGGTTCGGGATCGTCGGGCAGAATGGTTTTCTTTTTATTCGGTTCGGGACGGTCCTCGATCTCCGGGATGTGGAAGCCGTCTCTGCCCTCGCGCGACTCGATGACGATCCGCACCTCAAACCCGACTACCTCTTTCAAGGCGTCCTTGATCGCTCCGGCGTGGCGCTTTTCGATCAGGTCCTGCTTAAAGTTGCTGTCGGTCGAAAATACGGCGACGTCCCCATCGAGCGAGACCAGCTGTAAGCTCTTGAACCAGAGATCGTAGATGGTGGGCGTGAACTTGCTTTTCAGTTGTTCGAGGACCGAAGATTCAATATCTTTCAGCGTATCCATCGGTTCGTCCTTTCCCTTCGGCAGACCTGCCGTCGTCTTCGCGCGTACTATTATTTATACTTATTTGAAAATGTTTATATTTCATTATACCATATACTTTTATTTTTTTCAACTATGTGGAAAACTTTTTTGAAAATATTTTTTCGCGTCGAAAAGCGGGTTGCAAAACCGAAAAAAGAATGCTATAATGGGCGTCGGAGGACGATGGTATGAAGATCACTCTGGTTATCCCGCTCTATAACGAAGAATCGATCCTGAACGAGACCGTAAAAGCCGTTCGGGATTATATGAATTTTGCGTATCCCGACGATCACGAAGTTATTTTCGTCGACGACGGCTCGACCGACAGATCGAAAGAGATACTGGACGAGGTCTGCTCCGGCGCCGTCCGGTATATCTCCTATCAGCCCAACCGCGGCAAGGGGTACGCCGTCCGGCAGGGAATGCTCGAGGGGAAGGGCGACCTGATCGTCTTCACCGACTGCGATCTCGCCTACGGTCTTGACGTGATCTCCGAAACGGTATCGGTATTCGACGAGCACCCGGAATACGACGCGGTGGTGGGATCGCGCGTCAAGCACCCCGAAGGATACGCCGGCTATAACTTCTTCCGCAAGTTCGTGTCGAAGACCTATCTCCGTCTGCTCCGGTTCTGGGGCGGTCTGTCGCTCTCGGATTCACAGACGGGGATCAAAGGATTCCGGCATGACGCGGCAAAGAAGATATTTGCTCTCTGCGAAGTCGACCGATTCGCCTTCGATTACGAGGCGATCAAGATCGGGCAGAAGTGCGGATACAGGTTCGGCGAGCTGCCCGTGAAGATCGTGAATAACCGCCCGTCCACCATTCGCTTATTCCGGGATACCAGCCGCATGCTCCGCGACGTCGGCAGAGCGAAGAAGAGGATCAAAAAACTTAAAATATCCGAAGAATAAATGTTTTTTCCAACCACCCCCCAACGGGGATTACGAGAGTTTGTCCCTCTTTCTTGGAAGAAAGAGGGGCAAAGAACTTCATAGAAATATGAAGTTGGCGAAACTCGTACCTCGTTTCGCGGTTTCAAAAACGCAGCAAATAGAGAAGACGTTACCTATAAAAAAAACAACGACCGTGCCGGATGAACGACACGGTCATTTTTTACTGTTTAGAATAAGTGACCAAAAGCAGATCAAACAGCGAAAGAGCCGGCTATAGAACCGCAAAACGGCGGCTGTCCTGCGGGTGGCGCCGTTTTGCAAACTTCATTATCATTCCCATAATGAAGTTCTTTCTTCCACTTTCTTCTAAGAAAGCGGAAGAACTCCATCCTGTTCCGGCGTCCGTTGCAGACGGACCGAAGCGTTACTTGCCTTCCTCGGTCAATATAGGTTTGGTCAGGATACCTTCTTTAGAGAGCCGATAAGAGTCGGTCCACTTATCGTCGCCGCTTCTCCAGGCGGAGGGGGTGACGACGTGCTTTTCGTCGGCGTTATGCAAAGGACCGAATCCGTTCTGGCGCGAGACGTAGAGCGAGAGCGTGAGGGTATGTTCTCCGGCGGCGGGAGCCCCGAGCGGGAGCCGATAGGGGGAATAGACGATCCTGCCGGCGTTGTTCCCGTCGAGTTTCACCGTGACCAGCGCCCCGCGGTAGTGGGGAACGGAGAGGACGAGATCCCCGCCGTTTGACGCAAACGGGATCTCGTAGCGGAACACGCCCGAGAAGAACGGGAATCCGATCCGCGTGATATCGTCGAACCCGACCCGCCCCGGCGCCTCGGTCAGTTTCGCCGTTTGTCCGTTCACCGCAACGCCGAAGTCCCCGAGGAGATAGATCCGCTCGAGAGAGACCCGCTTCGCGTAGGGAAGCGTGATCAAGAGCGTATTGACTCCGCGTTTCACTCCTGGCAGAGCGACGCATTGAATGCACCGGTCCACGTAAAACCCCTCCGGATTCCGGTCGATCGGGGCACCGTTCCACTCGATCGTCGCAACGTCCGCGTCCTCCAGCGCCAGTTTGACGGCGGGGAGTTCGACGTCCGACAGAACCGTATAGCGGAGCGTCACGATATGCGTCGGGATCTCCGGCGGAAGCACCCACGGCTGCGCCGACGAGCCCAGCGAATCCCAGCGGTCGCCCTTCAGCCAGCCCAGTTCCCGGCGGAGCAGCGTGTCGATCCGGAGGATCTCGGTCTTCGGTCGGAACTCTCCCCGGTCAAGGGCGTATTCCGCGTAGTCGAGCAAAAGCGCGTTCGGCTCCGACGTCTCGTACGGGACGAGGTCGGGGAGAGAGAGGACGGCGGGCTTGGTCGCCTGTGGGGAAGCGGGCAAAAGATCCGCGTCGGTCGCTTGGGCGGGGGTCAATTTGACCAAAAGACTGTCGTGGTCGTAGAAGCGGCGGGTAAAGACCGTGTTGTTGCCGTTGATCGTATAGGGGAGCGGGGAGATCCCGCCGGTCAGGGTGTCGTAGAGGGTCGGGCGGAAGTTCCCCTTGACCGTCACGGTCACGTCGGTAAACGAGGCGACGTCCTTGTTGTAGGGATCTCTGCCCTGCGAGAGGAACAGCCAACGGTCGCAGCCGTCCTGACGGTATTGGGAGATCAGCCGATCCGAGAGCGATCCGGAGGCGTCGCGGAGTTCGATCTCGCGCACCGATTCAAGTGCGGAAAGAAGGTCGCTGCGCTCGAAGGGGAGGATCTCGGAAGATTCCCATAACTTCTTACCGCGTTCGGAGGGGAGGGCGTTCTCGTAGAGGGGCGCTTCGCCCAAAAAGAGCAGGCGGCCGCCCCGCTTTTGAAAGGTTTCGAGGCGTTCCAGCGTTGTCGAACGCAGGGTTTCGCAGCCCGGAACGATCACGACGTCGTAGCGCATTTCCCCGACGGGGAGCGGGGCGTCGGACGAGGGGCAGAGCGAGGGCAGAAGAGATTCCGAAATGAAATCGAAGTCGATCGCGCCGAACAGCAGCCATTCGGTGAGCGACGAGAAGCGTTTTTCGAGTTTGTCGCGGATCGCCGCCGTCTGTTCGGCGGGTCCCCAATGGAGCCAGTAACTCTCGACGGGGTGGATCACGGCGACCCGGACGATCGGTTTTCCGCGGGTGAGGGCGGTCGCGACCCGGGCGAAGTGGTCCTCGACGTAACGGTACTCGGTATACCAGGGGGACTGATAGTTGATCGACGCGGGATAGTCGCGCTTGGCTTCGCCCTTCATCGAGACCCAGGCGAGGTGCGGGACGCGGACGGTCACGCCGAGCGCCGCCTGCCAGTCTCCGTGGAGTTTGTGCCCGCGAAAATCGTAATCCCAGCCGGTCACGCCGTACAGTTCGCTTACCATCCCTTCGCGCCCGTACTGATGCACCGCGGACTGCGCCTGCTTCGCCGTCGTGAACTCGTGGCGGTCGCGCAGCATATCGATCCCGGGCAGCCCGAAGGAACGGTAGGAGCGCATCGCCTCGCCGAGCGAGCAGGTCTGGCTCTTGAGACTCGGTTCGTTCATCATGTGTCCGGTCAGTTCCAGCCCGTTGTTTTTGCACCACGTTCCGATCTGATCGGCAAACGCGGACGAAAAGCGCTCTGCGACGTGGTCGTGGTAGAGGTAGCGGATCCGGGAGACCCCGTTCGGCTTTTCCCAGATCAGTTCCGGCAGATGATCGAGCAGAGACACGCCGTAGGCGGCGAAAAAGGTGTCTTCGAGATCGTCCGAGAAGGGAAGGGTCACGTCGCGGTCGCTTTCCGCGAAGGGCAGTACGTTCTTGCGGGTGAACTGCGGCTCGTCGGTGAAGATCGCGGGAACGGTGTTGCCGAAGGACTTTGCCAGCCGGCGGCGGTAGCTCTCGTGCGTCACCTCGATAAACCGGGCGACCGCCGCGGGATCCAGGGTGTTCAGGTAGGTCTGGTTATTGAACCAGGGATTCTCAAGCGGGGTCTCGAGATAAGCGTAGCGGAGCAATTCGTCCGGCTCTCCCGTTTCGTTATCGGCAAGCCGGCGGTAGGAAGAAAGCTCGCCCTTTTCGTTCAGCCGGACGGCGTAGCGGGCGAGCAGTTTGCCGTTGCCTGCCCTTGCCGCCGCGGCGCTCGAATCGGAGAGACCCTCCCCGCCCTCGTTCTCTTGGTAGGGGGTTTTCGTGAAAAGCAGGGTGCGTTGACGGTAACGCACGTCTTTGGTGACGATGCCGCCCGCCGCGCCGGAGGGCCAGCGGTCCTCGTCGTAGAGCCAGGCGAGCATCCCCTCGCGCTCGGACTTGTCGACGCACGCCGAGATCAGATCGAAGAACTCGTCGGACAGGTACGGCGTGTCGAGCCCGGTGCGGACGTGCATGTGCGCGCCGCCGAAGCCCATCTCTTTCATCACGTCGATCTGCCGGAGCAATTCGTCCTTTTCGAGGTGGCAGTTCCACGCCCAGAAGGGGGTGCCGCGGTATTCGGCGGTCGGGTCTTTGAACAGTTCGGGCGAGAGCGTTTTTTCCCGATTCTTTTTATAGAGCATCTTTTTACCTCACGTCAGGTCATTCACCGAACTCGACGCGTTTCACCGCAAGGGCCTTTCCGGTCGATTCGTCGATATCGAAGATCGCGCCCTGTGCGCGGAAGGGCCCCTCCGCCTCGGAGTAGGAGTAGCGGAGCCGGGTCTTTTGCCGGGCGGTCATCACCTCGGTCTTGACGCCGAGGACGCCGCCGGTACGTCCGCAGAATCCGACGTCCGAGATATAGCCCGTCCCGTTCGGGAGGACGGTCTCGTCGGCGGTCGGGACGTGGGTGTGGGTCCCGAAGATCGCGGAGATCTTGCCGTCGAGACGGAAACTCGCGGCGATCTTTTCGCCCGTCGCCTCAGCGTGCAGGTCGAGCACCGACAGGTCGTATCTCCCCGCTTCGCGTTCAAGCACCCGTTCGATATACGGAACCGGGTCGGGCGTCCCCGCCTCCATGAACAGGCAGCCGAGCGCCGAGAAAACGAGGATCCGCCGGTCGCGCGCGGGCAGGATGGTATAGCCCGCGCCGGGAACGCCGTCGGCAAGATTGATCGGGCGCAGCACCCGGTCGGACGAGTCGAGCATGGAATAGATCGATTTCGCCGCCATGGTGTGGTTGCCGCCCGTGATGCAGTCGGCGCCCCCGTCGAGCAGGAGCGCGGCGTCCTTCGACCCGATCCCCGACAGGAATCCGGCGTTCTCGCCGTTCACGACGGTAAAATCGATCCGGTTCTCGCGCCGGAAAGCCCAGAGCCGCCGGCAAAGAAACGCGACCGTCGACGGAGACAGTACGTCGCCGAGCACCAATACACGAAGCATAAGTACCTCCAATGAATCGACCGGAGGGATATCCCCCCGGTCGATCGGGATCCGGGAAGACTCCCGGAAATCGTTTTTATTTCGCGTAGTCCGTGTAGCGGCTCTCGCGAATGACGTTGACCTTGATCTGCCCGGGATATTCGAGTTCGCCCTCGATCTTCTTGGCGATATCGTGGGCGAGCAGTTTCATCTCGTCGTCGCCGATCATCTCGGGCTTGACGATCACGCGGACTTCGCGCCCCGCCTGAATGGCGAAGGTCTTGTCGACGCCGTTGAATTCGGACGAGATCTCCTCGAGTTTCTGCAGCCGCTTGATGTAGTTTTCGACGTTCTCGCGCCGTGCGCCCGGACGAGCCGCCGAAATGGCGTCCGCCGCCTGCACGAGCAGGGCGACGATCGATTTCGCCTCCACGTCGCCGTGGTGCGCCTCGATCGCGTGGATGACGTCCTTGCTCTCGTGGTATTTCTTCGCGACGTCCACGCCGAGCTGTACATGCGAGCCCTCGATCTCGGCGGTCAGCGCCTTACCGATATCGTGGAGGAGCCCCGCCCGTTTCGCCAGGGTGGAGTCGACGCCGAGTTCGTCCGCCATGATGCCCGAGAGCAGCGAGACCTCGATCGAGTGGCGCAGGACGTTCTGACCGTAACTCGTCCGGTATTTCAGCCGACCGAGCAGTTTGACCAGTTCGGGATTCAGCCCGTGGACGCCGGTCTCGAAGACGGCTTTTTCGCCCGCCTGCTTGATCGACTGTTCGACGTCGCGCTGCGCCTTTTCCACCATTTCTTCAATACGCGCGGGGTGGATCCGCCCGTCTGCGATCAGTTTCTCGAGCGCGAGCCGTGCAATCTCGCGCCGGACGGGATCAAACCCGGAGATCGTGATGACTTCGGGGGTGTCGTCGATAATGAGTTCCACGCCGGTCAGGGTCTCGATGGTGCGGATGTTCCGACCCTCGCGGCCGATGATCCGTCCCTTCATATCCTCGTTCGGCAGGGAGACGACCGAGATGGCGACCTCGCTGACGTGGTCGGCGGCGCACCGCTGGATCGCGAGCGAGAGGATATCCTTCGCCTTCGCGTCGGCTTCCTCGCGGAACTGCGCCTCGTATTCGGAGAGCTTCAGCGCGGTCTCGTGCTGGAGTTCGCCCGAGAGTTTGTCGAGCAGCTCGCGCTTGGCTTCGTCGCTCGTCATGCCGGAGATCTTCTCCAGTTTGACGGTCTCGGTCTCTTTGAGCGCGGAGATCTCGGCGATCTTGTCTTCGGCTTCTTTGTATTTCTGCTGAAGGGCGACCTCCTTTTTCTCCATTCTTTCAAGTTTGCCGTCCAGATTCTCCTCTTTCTGGGCGAGCCGGTGTTCCTGGCGGGAGATCTCGCGTCTGCGTTCCTTGATCTCGTTGTCCGCGTCGTTCTTTAAGCGGATGGTTTCTTCCTTCGCTTCGAGCAGGGATTCCTTCTTTCTCGTTTCGGCGGTGCGGATCGCGTCCTCGAGGATCTGTTTCGCTTCGGCTTGCGCGGAAGCGAGCTTCGCTTTTCCGCCGGTTTTGAGGAACAGGTAGGTGGCGAGCCCGCCGACTGCGAGCGCGGCGACCGCCACGATGATGTACCAGATCATTTCGTTTCCTTTCTTATTCGTATTTCGCGGGGGCGCGGCAGTTCGTCTCCCGTTCGGATATCAACGGGGACGCGCCGCATAGGTTCGGTATCCGTCGCATCCGGGGAAACGGTCTTTGCTCTATGTCCCGGGCGAGGGTGGATACCGGTAGCTTTGAGATGCGCCCGACTGCTCGGGCAGGGGAGTCCGTTCGCCCGTTACACGTCGGACGAATGAATTTTCCCAGCAAATATTATACTATATATTATTATCAAAGTCAAGCGTAAAAAGAACGAAAAAAGAACGAATTTTCGCCCGCAGGCATATCGAGTGCGAAGCACATATCGCGCGCCGAAGGCGCCAAGTCGTCGATATATCTCGCTGCGCTCGATTCGATATACGCTCGCAAGCTCGCGCTCGATATACGCTCGCAAACTCGCGTGCGATATGTTCGCTCCGCGAACGAGAGAGGTGCGAACGAGAGGGGGCGAGAGGGGCGCGTTAGCACTCTCCGTATGGAATTAACAATTTGTTCACAAAAATCAAGCCCCGAGCCCTTGACAAAAGCGGTTTTCGGTGGTATCTTATATCATGAAATTAGCACTCGACCGCATTGAGTGCTAAACCGCCGGACCGAAAAGCCGGAAAGAAACGGGAGGAGGAGCCATGACGGAACTGATGGGGCGGGACGAAGAAGTCCTGCTTTCGGACAGAAAAAAGAAGATCCTGAAAGCGATCATCGACGCGCATATCGCGTACGGCGAGCCGGTCGGATCGAAGTATCTGGCGCAGGACGCCGGGCTGAACTGCTCCTCCGCGACCATTCGGAACGAGATGGCGGAACTGGAGGCGCTGGGGCTGCTCGAACAGCCGCACACCTCGGCGGGGCGGGTCCCGTCGGAACTCGGCTACCGCTATTACGTCAACTCGCTGCTCCGGCGCTACCGGATGACGACCGACGAGATCGAGCAGATCAACCGGACCCTGAAGCAGAAGGTCAGCGAGATGGACGGGATCCTGGCGGAGGCGTCGCGGCTGGCGTCGCGGATCACCAACTACACCGGATTCTCGGTCAAACCGCGTTCCGCGGGGAGACGGGTCGAGAAGTTCGACGGGATCTACCGCGACCAAAAGAACTTCGTTCTGGTGATGATGCTCGACGACGGGGGCGTCAAGGCGCGGAACCTGCGGCTCTCCTTCTCCCTCGGGGAAGAGGAGGCGTCGCGGCTGGTCGAGGCGCTGAACGACCTGATCGCCGGCGCGACGGTCGAGGAGATCACGCTGCCCCGGATCCGCGAACTGGAAAGCCGGATGGGGAGCGTCTCGCCCGTGGTGCATCCGATCGTTTCGCTGATCTACGACGCGCTGACCGAGGACGTCGGCGGCGACCTTCAGGTGGAGGGCGTCAACCGGCTGCTCCAATACCCCGAGTATTCCGACGTGTCCGAGCTGCGCTCGGTGATGGACCTGCTCGAGACCAAGGAGCCGCTGCTCGACGTCATCAGCACCGGGCGCGACAGCCGGGACGTGACCGTCTACATCGGAAGCGAGAACAACGTCAAGGTGATGTCGAACTCCACCCTGGTCTTTAAAACCGTCCGCCGCGACGGACGGGTGGTCGGAGCGATCGGCGTCATCGGACCGCTCCGGATGGACTACGCGAAGGTCATCTCCACCATCGACGAACTGGCGGCGGGGATCGACCATCTCCTGAAGGACGACGAAGACACCGACAACGGAAGTTAGACCTCGAAAGGAAGGATCACGCATGGAAGAGAAGAAAACCCCCGTCGACGAAACGGCAAAAGAGGAACCTGCGGTCAAAACCGAGGCGACCCCGGAGACGACCGCGGAGGAAAAGAAGCCCGGCTCCGGCGAGGGGGAAGAGAAGAAGCACAAGGAGACCAAACGCGAGCTCGCCGCCCTCCGCGAGAAGGTGAGCGAGATCGAAAAGACCCTCTCCGAAGAAAAGGAAAAGTATCTCAGGATGCTCGCGGAGTACGATAATTTCCGGAAACGCTCGCAGAAGGAACGCGAAGGGATCTACACCGACGCGGTGTCCGACGTGGTGGGGCAGATCCTGCCGATCGCGGACAATCTCGAGCGCGCCGGGATGTATTCGGACGGCGAGAAGGTAGCGGAGGGGCTCCGGCTGACGATGAACGCCCTGAACGAGTGTCTATCCAAACTCGGCGTGACGGCGTTCGGCGTCCCCGGCGACAAGTTCGACCCCAACCTCCACAACGCGATCATGCACGAGGAGGACGAAAGCAAGGGCGAAGGAGAGATCGTCGAGGTCTTCCAGCCCGGGTACAAACGCGGCGACAAGATCATCCGCTACGCGATGGTCAAAGTGGTAAACTGAAAAAAGCAAATTCAATCCGTAAACAATTCACGAAGATATATTGGAGGTAAACAATCATGGCAAAAATCATCGGTATCGATCTCGGTACGACCAACTCCTGCGTGGCGGTGTACGAGGGCGGCGAGCCCACCGTCATTCCCAATCCCGAAGGCAACCGCACCACCCCGTCGGTGGTCGCGTTCTCGAAGACCGGCGAGCGTATGGTGGGTCAGGTCGCGAAGCGGCAGGCCATCACCAACCCCGACCGTACCGTGATGTCGATCAAGCGGAAGATGGGATCCGACGCGAAGGTCGAGATCGACGGCAAAAAGTATTCGCCGCAGGAGATCTCCGCGATGATCCTTCAGAAGATGAAGGCGGACGCCGAGGCGTATCTCGGGAGCGAGGTCAAGCAGGCGGTCATCACCGTCCCCGCGTACTTCTCGGACGCGCAGCGCCAGGCGACCAAGGACGCCGGCAAGATCGCGGGGCTGGACGTATTGCGTATCATCAACGAGCCGACGGCGGCGGCGCTCGCCTACGGTCTTGACAAGGAAGGCGAACAGAAGATCCTGATCTTCGACCTCGGCGGCGGTACGTTCGACGTCTCGCTGCTCGAGATCTCGGACGGCGTGTTCGAAGTTCTGGCGACCGCCGGCAACAACCGGCTGGGCGGCGACGACTTCGACGAGAAGGTCATCAACTGGATGGCGGACACCTTCGCCGCGGAGAACGGCGGCATCGACCTCCGCAAAGACAAGATGGCGCTCCAGCGGCTGAAAGAGGCGGCGGAGAAGGCGAAGATCGAGCTTTCCGGCATGATGCAGAGCAATATCTCGCTGCCCTTCATCACGGCGGACGCCACCGGTCCGAAGCACTTTGAAGCGACCCTCACCCGCGCGAAGTTCGACGAACTGACCCGCGATCTGGTCGAGGCGACCCTCGCCCCGATGAAGCAGGTCATCAAGGACGCCGGGATCAGCGTGTCGGATATCTCGAAGGTGCTGCTGGTCGGCGGATCGACCCGTATCCCCGCCGTGCAGGAAGAGGTCAAGAAGTTCACCGGCAAGGAGCCCTTCAAGGGGATCAACCCCGACGAATGCGTCGCGATCGGCGCGGCGATCCAGGGCGGCGTTCTCGGCGGAGACGTCAAGGACGTTCTGCTGCTCGACGTGACCCCGCTGTCGCTGGGCATCGAGACCCTCGGCGGCGTGTTCAACCGCATCATCGACCGCAACACGACCATCCCGGTCAAGAAGAGCCAGATCTACTCCACCGCCGCCGACAACCAGACGTCGGTTGAGATCCACGTCCTGCAGGGCGAGCGCGAGATGGCGTCGGGCAACACGACCCTCGGCCGCTTCAACCTCGACGGGATCGCTCCCGCGCCGCGCGGCGTGCCGCAGATCGAGGTCACCTTCGACATCGACGCGAACGGCATCGTGAACGTCACGGCGCAGGATAAGGGCACCGGCAAGGAACAGCACATCACGATCAAGAGTTCGACCAATATGTCGAAAGAGGATATCGAAAAGGCGGTCAAGGAAGCCGAAAAGTACGCCGAAGAGGACAAGAAGAACAAGGAGGCGGTCGAGGTCAAGAACCGCGCCGAGTCCATGATCTTCCAGATCGAGAAGTCGATCTCCGAGGCGGGCGACAAGTTCTCGGACGACGACAAGGCGCCGGTCAATCAGGCGATCGAGAAACTGAAAGAGACCCTGAAGAACGGCTCGACCGACGAGATCAAAGCCGACACCGAGGCGCTTGAAAAGGCGTTCTACCCGCTCGCCGAGAAACTCTACGCGCAGGCGAACCCGCAGGGCGGAGCCGCCGGCGGCGCGACCGAGGGCGGCGACGGCAACGTGTACGGCGCCGACTTCGAGGACAAAACCGACAAGAACTGACGAAAAAAGTCCCGGGGGAAGGAACTTCTTTCCCCCGGACGGATCTTTTTTTGAGACGAAACGAGAGGACGTAACCGATGCTGCTATTCTACGTTCGCCACGGCGAACCGACCTATCACCCCGACGAACTGACCCCGAACGGCAAACGCCAGGCGGAGGCGGTCGGGCGTCGGCTCGCCCGCTTCGGGCTGGATAAGATCTACTGGTCCACGTCGAACCGGGCGCTCCAGACGGCGCGGCCGACGGCGGAACTCACCCGGCGCGAGATCGTAGAACTCGA
>JAEEGK010026213.1_pt1 | contig 11888 bp, 10 predicted proteins | sample 8958771 | NCBI WGS metagenome assembly JAEEGK01 (sample SAMN16246547, study PRJNA631951) | gut metagenome | biome: gut microbiome; feature: rumen; material: SC-attached | host: Bos | place: Iran: Karaj | collected 2018-10 | reverse complement strand
ATGGGACCGTAATCGTCGTGATGCGCTTCGCACACGGACGCGATCAGACGTCCGACGCCGATGCCGTAGCAGCCCATGATCGGGTTCTTGCGCTCGCCGTTTTCCGCGTCGTAGGTCATGCCCATCGCCTCGGTGTAGCGCTTGCCGAGCTGGAAGATGTTGCCGACCTCGATGCCGCGCCGCACAGTCAGGCTGTGCCTGCCGCAGTTCGGGCAGATCCCGCCCTCGACGGCCTTGGTAAGATCGAGATACGCGGTGGTTTCGGGCAGATCGCGCGTCGGCGTGAAGCCGGTCAGGTGGTATTCCGCCTTGTTCGCGCCGCACACGAGGTTCGTTGCGCCGTACAGCGAGCGGTCAAACAGCACCGTCGCGCTGGTTTCGAGCCCGACCGGGCCGATGTTGCCCGCGGCCAGATTCGCGTTTTCGATATCGACCGCCGGATGGATCTCGGCCTTCAGATAGTTTGTCAGCTTGGTTTCGTTGACCTCCTTGTCGCCGCGCACGAAGATCAGCACATACGAATCGTCCGCATTGCGCTGATAGACGACCGCCTTGCAGGACTTTTCGTCCGGCATGTGCAGCATTTCGCCGACCTCCGCGATCGTCTTGGCTTCGCCGGTGAACACCTCGGAAAGCGGTTCAAGCGTCTCGTCTGCGACGTTCTCGGTGATCGCGTCGCATGCCTCCATGTTCGCGCGGAAGCCGCAGTCCGGGCAGATCACGATGGAATCCTCGCCGATGTCGCAAAGCAGCATGAACTCATGGCTGACCTTGCCGCCCATCATGCCGGAATCCGACTTGACCGCGATCACCTCCGGCACGCCCGCGCGGGCATAGATGCGCTCATACGCGCGGTAGCAGCGGTCGTAATACGCCTCGAGGTCCTCCTGCGTGGTGTGGAACGAATACGCGTCCTTCATCGTGAACTCGCGCACGCGAATGAGACCGCCCCTTGCGCGCGGTTCGTCGCGGAACTTCGTCTGGATCTGGTAGATCATGAACGGGTACTTCTGATACGTGCCCGCCACGTTCATCGCCATCTGCACCGCGGCCTCCTCGTGCGTCATGCCGAGCACCATGTCCGCGCCGCCGCGATCCTTGAACCGCAAAAGCTCCTTGCCGATCGACTCGAACCGGCCCGAGCTCTGCCAAAGCGTCGCGGGCATGACGACCGGGAACAGGACCTCCTGTCCGTCGATCGCGTCCATCTCCTCGCGCAGGATCTGCTCGATCTTGTTCTGAATCCGCTTCGCCGGCGTAAACAGCGAATAGATGCCGTTGCCGACCTGCTTCATATAGCCGCCGCGCGTCATCAGATTCTGGCTCTCGATGTCGAACGCGCGCTCCTTGAACCGTTCACCCAAAATGTTCTTAACCTTCATATTCTCCTCCAACGATCGTTATCCGGCTGCTTCGCCGGTTTTCTTATATTCTTGCAGGCGGATGCGATCCGCCCCCGCAAATCCCGTAAACGCGTTTATTCGTCCTTATGATACATCCAGTAGATCGCGCCGTCCGACACGACCATGCCGAGGCATTCCTGCAGCTTTCTCGACGCGATATTGTGCGTGTAGATCTGTCCGTACGGCGTCCACCCGCGCGAAATCGCAAGGTTGTGCAGCGCGATCTCCAGCGCCGAGCCGATGCCGAGCCTTCGGAATCTCGGCAGCACCTCCAGCATGCCGCTCGAACCGTCGCCGTGGAAGCCGATAAAGCCCGCAAGCACGCCGTCCCGATACGCCGCCAGCACGTCGCCCTGCTCGATGCACGCGCGATAGCGGTCCGGATCGCCCTCCGGATCGTAGACCGACAGCAGCGTCTGCAGCTCTTCCGGCGGGAACGGTCTGATCTCGCACACGTTTGGGACCGGGATCGGGTCCGTGCCGGGATAGTACGCCTGCCAGCACGCCGAAGCGTGGTTGATCTGCGGAAACGCCTTGAACACCGCCTCCTTCGAGGCCTCGTTGTGCGCCACGAACACGCGGCAGCCCTCCGGCGTCGTCCTGAGCGCTTCCGCGCCCGCCTCGACCGTGTCCGAGACCAGCAGGCAGAACCGGTCCATCTTGCAGAGCAGCACCGCGCCGGGTTCGGCGTACAGGATCTTCGCGTTTTTGCGCCGGATCCCCTCAATCATGTCGATGCGAAGCGGCCGGTCCTGTTCGAGATACGCAAGAATCTCCTGCTCGTTCATGAAGTCACGCCCTCCAGATCCTTTGAGAAATGCTGATAATCCTTCTCCTTGTCGAAATGCCCGCCCCAGTTCCAGCCGCGCTCCGTAAAGAGCCGGTAACAAAGATCGTTCTCGTCGATCATGCCGGGACGCAGGTTTTCACGGTCAAGATACGGCGCGCCCTCCGCAGGCGAAAAGCTGCCGTTCTTCTGCACGTACGGGTTTTCGACCGGGTTGATATCGATCGCCGCGCCGTAGCTGTGCCGCGAAAAGACCTTCGACCCGCTCACGCGCCGGCAGCAGAACGCCGAGGTGTTGTCCGCCGCCATGGATCGCTCGTCGTTGAACGGCTCGCCGAAATCGTCGACCAGCCGCACCGAGCGCAGCGCATAGCCCGCGTCGAACAGCGTCTCGAAGATCTCCATGACCTCGTCCGCGACCAGCCGGTGCACCAGAAGCTCGCCCTCGTGCGTCTCGCCGTCGAAATCGGCGTACAGCAGATGCACGTAGCGCAGATCGTCCATCGCGACCGGGCAGTCCTTCGGATCGACCGGAAAGCTCGTGCCGACGATACGGTTTCGGAGCGCCGCGGTCGGCGGGCAGTACCAGAACGCCGGATTCGTTTGGGATTCCGTGACGGTTTCGCCCCGATACGGGTTCGGCTCCGCAGTCGGCTCCGGCGTCGGCGCCTTTGTCGGTTCCGGCGTCGGCGCAAGCGTCGGCAGCGGCGCGGGCGGTTCCGTGCTTGCCGCCGCGATCACATCCTCCTCAACCGGCGCTGCGGTCACGACCGGCGTCGGCGCCGCGGTCTCCTTCGGCGGCTCCGGTGCGGGTGCGTCGGCCGCGCAGCCGAGCAGAAGCAATGCAAAAACAAACGGCAGAATGCGTCTCATAAAGATGAGTATACCGCACTTTGCCGTTCTTGTACAGAGATTTCTTTTGGTTTTTCGCGCTATTTCAGTTCCAGCTTCCGAAGCTGCTGCTTTGCGATGCGCTCACGCCGCCGCTGTCCGCTGACGACCACGTAGACCATCATGATGATCGTGATGACGTAGGGGATGGCGTTGACAAGATACGCATACGGCAGGTCGGATTGAATAATGACCTTCAGCTGATCGCCGAGCGCGTCGAAGAAGCCGAACATCAGCGCGGCAAGGAAGACCTTGACCGGATTCGCGCCGCCGAAGATGACGCAGGCGAACGCGATATAGCCGCGGGAATCGCTCATGTTCTCGACAAACGTACAGTTCAGCTTGCCGAGCGACAGCGACGCGCCTGCAAGGCCGCAGAACACGCCGCACAGGATCGAAGCGATCCACTTCATGCGCTCGGGGTTCTTGCCCGCGGTGCGCAGCGTATCGGGCGATTCGCCGGACGCGCGGATCCAGAAGCCCATGGGCGTGCGATACACGAACAGCCACATCACGATGACCAAAAGCCAAGTGATGTATACGAATGCGGTATGCCCGCTGAACACGTCCCCGAGGAACGGAACCTCTTTGATCAACGGGACGTTGATGTTATGAAAATACGCGTTTTGCATTGCGGGGATCGTCATGTCGATGCGGATGCCATCCGAGCCGAACCATGCATCGGCAAGGTAGCCCGTAAGGCCCAGCGCAAGCGTGTTCAGTGCGCAGCCGATGATGAATTCATCGGAGCGAAGCTTCACGGTGAACAATGCAAAGAACAGGCCGATCAATACGCCCAGAAAGATTACGGCAAGAACGCCGAGCAGCGCGCTCTTCGCGATCGCAGCCACCGCGGCGGCAGCGAACGCGCCCATCAGGATCATGCCGTCCATACCGATGTTCATGATGCCCGCATGCTCGGTCAGAAGTCCGCCCAATGCAGCGAGCGCGACGGGCGTTGCGCTGGAAAGCATAAAATGCAGCGTACTGGACGCCGTGGTCCAAAAGCTCGGTCCGCTGTTATTCATTTGCGACGCCCCCTTCCCTGCGCGCGGCGACATCCCGTTCGGCGGCACGGCGCTGTCTTGCTTTTTGAATCGATGCGCGGATTCCCGTCTGCGCTGCCATGCAGAAAATGACGGTCGCCTGCATGACCCAGTAAATCTGGATCGTGACGCCGGCGTTCTGCATGCCTCTTGCGCCGGATTTCAGGATCGCAAAGATGATCGAAATGATGATCGTCGGCACCGGTTGGTATTGCGCGATCATCGCAACCATCAATCCTTCAAAGTAGTATTCGTTCGATACCTTCGAGGAAATGAACGCATATTCCGCGCCGTACACGCGGAACATGCCGACAAGACCGCACATCATGCCGGATACGATCATCGCGATGATCACGATCCTGTCCGTTTTCAAGCCTGCAAAGCGCGCAAACCGCGGATTGTCGCCGATCAGCCGCATCTCAAACCCCTTGCTCGTTTTCTGCAGGATGTACCATACGAAGAACGTGATGAGCGCGGAAGCAAAGATCGCGGTCGACAGTTTTGAACCGCGGATCAGCGTCGCAAACCGAAACTCCTTGATGTCGATCCCCTCGTTCTGCGACATGTTTTTCCATACGCTCGACGAGAAAAACGAACATATCAGCGCCGCAACGGAGTTCAGCATGATCGTGGTAATGACCTCGTTGACCTTCAGCTTGACCTTCAGGATGCCCGGAATGAATGCATAAAGCCCGCCGGTCGCCATCGCCGCAAGCGTCGCGCACGGAATCACAAGCCACATGGACATGCCGGACATCTGCGATCCGACATACGCCGCTACAAGACCTCCGAGCAGCAGCTGACCCTCGCCGCCGACGTTGAAGATGCCGACGCGGCTGCCCACAACGCATGCAAGTCCGCACAGACACAGCACCATCGCATATTCGAGCATATCGCCGAAATGACGAGGCGAGGAAAACGGATAGACGATCAGCCCGCGATACGCGGCGATCGGGTTGTGCCCCGCCGCGACCAGGATGATCGCATCGATCAGAAGCGCCACAAAGATACTGATGATGACCGCGACGATATAGCTGAGGTTCAGACGCCGCCGGATCCATGCAATTGCCTGCTTCATGCCTTCGCCCCCTCTCCGGTGCCGGTCATATAGAGACCGATCTCCTCCTTGGTGATCTCGTCCGCCTTGAATTCGCCGGTGATTTTGCCTTCATACAGCGTGATGATGCGGTCCGACAGGCGAAAAACCTCGTCGAGGTCGGCGGAGCTCAGAAGGATCGCCGCGCCGTCGTTGCGCTTTTCGATGATGCGCGTGTGGAAGAACTCCATCGCGCCGATGTCCACGCCGCGCGTCGGCTGCGAAATCACCAGCACCGGCGTATCGAAGCTGAATTCACGCGCGACGACGACCTTCTGCATGTTGCCGCCGGACATGGACCCGACCTCGGTATGGATGCCCGCGCCGCGGATGTCAAACTTCTTGTACAGCTCGGATGCGTAGCGTTCGACGGTCGACCGTCTCTGGTGGAAGCCGAACAGGTTGAAGCGTTTTTCCTTCTGCCGCCCGACCAACAGGTTGTCCGTGACCGACGCGACCTTGTCGACGCCGGTGGAGAGCCGGTCCTCCGGCACGTGCGAAAGGCCCATTGCGCGGATCTCGCCGGGCGTTTTGCCCGTCGCGTCGTTGCCGCAGACGGTCACGCGGCCGCGGTTGATCTTGCGCATGCCGGTGATCGCCTCCAATAGCTCGCTCTGGCCGTTGCCCTCGATCGCCGCGATGCCCAAGACCTCGCCCTTTCTGACCGAAAGCGACACGCCGCGCACCGCGGGCAGACCGCGATTGTCCGCAACGAACAGGTCGTCGACCTTGATCGCGACCTCGCCGGGTTCGCCGGTCTTTTCAAGGTGATCGAACAGCACGGGCCGCCCGACCATCATGGACGCCAGCTTCCTTTCATCGACGTCGCAGGTGTTCTCGACGCCGATCAGCTTGCCCTGCCGCATGACGCCGACGCGGTCGGAGATCGCCATGACCTCGTACAGCTTGTGCGTGATGATGATGACGGTCATCTGCTTCTCGCGCACGATGCGGCGGATGACCTCAAAGAGCTCGTCCGTCTCCTGCGGGGTCAGAACCGCCGTCGGCTCGTCGAGGATCAGAACGTCCGCGCCGCGGTAGAGCGTTTTCAGAATCTCCACGCGCTGCTGTAAGCCCACGGAGATATCGCGCACCTCGGCGGACGGGTCGACCTCGAGCCCGTATTCTTCGATCAGCTCACGGGTCAGCCGCTCGGCCTTTTTGTTGTCGAACAGCACCTTGCCCTTTTTCGGCTCGCGGCCCAGCGCAATGTTCTGTGCCACGGTGAACGACGGGACCAGCATGAAGTGCTGATGCACCATGCCGATGCCGCGGTTGATCGCCGCCTTCGGCGAAAACTCCGTGACCTTTTCCCCGCGCACGTACAGGCTTCCGGCCGTCGGCGTGTTGATGCCGTACAGGATGTTCATCAGCGTCGACTTGCCCGCGCCGTTCTCGCCGACCAGCGCAAAGACCTCGCCGTTACGGATCGACAGCGAGATGTCGTCGTTTGCGAGCACCCCCGGAAATTCCATCGAAATGTGTTCAAACCGGATCTCGTCCGTCAAGATATCACTCTCCTCCGTTCAATCATGCCGTCAGGCATATCGTGTCCCGCAAGGGACATATCGCGCCGTCAGGCATATCGTGTCCCGCAAGGGACATATCGCGCCGTCAGGCATATCGTGTCCCGCAAGGGACATATCGCGCCGTCAGGCATATCGTGTCCCGCAAGGGACACATCATGCCGTCAGGCATATCGTGTCTGCACGATATGGCGTCGGCCTTCGCCGACGCCGCACACAAGCCGAAAGCTGCCCCAAAGGGACAGCTTCCGTGCGTCAAATCCTCAGTTTCTGGTGGTGTCGACCTTGATCTCGCCGGAGACGATCTTCGCCTGCAGCTCCTCGACCGCCGCCTTGATATCGTCCGGGACCTGCTGGGTCGCGCCCGCTTCGCCGTAGCCGATGCCGACATAGCCGTTGGACATATCCGCTACCCAAGTGGTTCCCCAAAGCGACTTGTCGCCCGAAAGATACTTTGCGACAGCATCATAGATCGAATTGCCGACCTCCTTCTTCATCGAGCAGATGATGACGGCGTCGTTGATGTACTTCTGATCGGAGTCGACGCCGATCGCATAGAAGCCGCCCTCCTGCGCCGCTTCGAACACACCGTCGCCGGCCTTCGACGCGATCTGGAAGATGACGTCCGCGCCGCGGTCGTGCAGAATCTTCGCGCAGTCCTTGCCCTTCGCCGGATCATCGTAGGTGTTGGTATAGTTGACCTCGACCTTGGTCGCCTCATTGAAGTATGCCGCGCCCTGCTTGTAGCCCACGATGAAGTCGTTGATCGTCATGATGTCATCACCGCCGACCGCGCCGACCGTGCCGGTCTTGCTCATCGCCGCCGCAATGTAGCCCGCAAGGAACGAGCCCTCGTTCTGCGCATAGGTGATGTTCAGCACGTTTTTGACGGGTGTTTCCGTCGCGTTGTCGATCCAGATAAAGCTGACATTCGGATACTCCGGCGCAATGTCTGCGATGTCATAGAACTCCCAGCCGACGCATACGACGATGTTCGCCGCATCCGCCGCATCGCGCATCTGCACGTCATGGTTCTCGTTGTTGCACTCGATATACTTGACGTTGAGATTCTCAAAATCCTTGGCAAGGCGTTCGCCGCCGGCCTTGGACGAATCGTAGAACGAACGGTCGCCGAACGTGCCGGCAACGACGATCGTGACGTTGACCGTCTCATCGGTTCCGGCCGTCTTCGTGCAGGCCGCAAGGCAGCCGACCAAAAGCAGCATTGCCAGCATCATTGCAAAAAACTTTTTCATTTTGATTCCCTCCTGATAATTGCCCTTTTCGGGTACTCTTTCAGTATAATACGAAACGCCGGTTTTTTCAACCCGCATTTTGAAAAAGGCTGCCCCGCGCGCGGCGGAACAGCCGGATTTCAATGGATCGGACGTCAGTGATTTGCCGCCTTCGCTTCCGCGGGGATCTCGACCGGCGGAACCTCGTTGAACTGCGAATAGATCGCTTCGCTGCTGATCGAGGTATTCCTGATCTTCACCTGCATATTCGTGCCGCTCTTCTTAAGCTCGGCCTCCATGAGGTTTTCGAGAAGCATCGACATGGCATTGCTCATATCCGCCTTGAAACGGACGAGGTAGCCGGTTTCGTTGTCGATGTTGACCTCGAAGGGAACGTCGTCCAGCCCCTGCATCATCGCCTCGATGTCCTGCTTCGTATAGCCCGACAGCGTTTCCTCGAGCGCGCCTGCGCTGAACATGATGTATTCGCCCGCCAGCGTGCCGGTATAGAGGGTCGTTTCGTGTCCCTCGACGGTCGCCGTGCCGACATACTGCGCTTCCTTGATGTTGTCCTTCCAGACGCGCGTCATGTATGCCGGATCGTTCATGTTGTTGTAGGCCGCGGCGTCCTGCGACGTGACCGTCCAGGTTCTGCCGTTGTCGGTGCTCAAATAGGTCAGATACGCGTCGTCAACCTTCTCCGTATAGGAGATCGTGTCGACCGACTGGTTCAGTATAGTCGTCCGCCCCTCTATCCGCGACGTGTTCGATTCCAGGTTTGCATCCGTGTGCATGTCGGTGGAAAGCGAGATGTCCATCGAATAGTTGGCGTCCGGAATGCTGACCGTGTACCGCATGTCCATCTTGATGTTCACATGCGAGGACACGGCGTACTGGTTCTTTTCGATCGCGGTGACGATCTCCCGATACGCATCGACGGGCGGCGCCGGCGGTTCCGTCTCCTGTACGGGCGGCTCCGTCGCGTCGGATACGGGCGCTTCGGGCGTATCTTGTTTGGGCTTCAGACACGCGGTCAGACAGCCGAGCATCATCAGAACTGCAAGCAGTGCTGCAAGATGTTTTTTCATGTTTTTTCCTCCGTGATCCGCCCGACTCGGGCTTTTTTGACAGTATACCGCAAAACCGGGTTTTTTTCAACCTGTATTTACATGAACCGCCGTCCGGACGGGCACAATATCCATAGAAATAAAAAAAGGAGGTACGGCGATGGAACACAATTACGATCAAAGCATCGGCTGCGAGGTGAAGAGCTGCCGGTTCAACGAGCGCGGCACGCACTGCGCGCTGTCGAAGATCTGCGTCCGCCCCGCGCGCGACTGCGCGACCGGCCGTGAGAACGAGAGCCTTTGCGGATCCTACGAACACAAGGACTGGTGACGGCTGCTGCGGCAGCCTGCGCCGCAGGCACGCCGCGTCCCGTCAGAGACGTGTCGCCTGACGTTCCGGCGGGAGACAGGTCAAAAACGCGGTCGGGATGGATTGGCTGCCGTCGTGCCGGACAAACGCTTTGACGCCCTCGCCCGAAACGTCGGCGGCATACACGCGCATATGCCACTCGATGTGCGTGAAAATGTGCTTTGCAGAACAGCTTGTGATCTCGCCCGTGGGGTGCAGGCCGTGCGCTGTCATCCAGTCCGCCGCCTGCGCCGTCGAAAGCGTGCCGGAAACGTTGGGCAGCTCATACAGCCCGGCCAGAAGCCCCTTGTTCGGGCGTTTCAAAAGCAGCGGCGCGCCGTCGCTGTACAGTGCAAACACCGTGCGCGCTTCGATCGCGCGCGGTTTTTTCGGTTTTTTGTTCGGCAGAAGGCCGGCCGTCCCCGCCGCCCTCGCCCTGCATACGGCGGCAAGCGGGCAATCGGCGCAGTCCGGCTGTCCGTTCGGCACGCAGACCGTCGCGCCGAGCTCCATCAGCGCCTGGTTGCACATGCCCGGATCGGCGGGCATGACCGATTTCAGTTCGTCGAACACGCGCGATTTGACCGCCGGATCGCCGACGTCGGACGGATCGTTATTGAGCCTTGCGTACACGCGCAGTACGTTTCCGTCGACAGCCGGCACGCGTTCCGAAAATGCGATCGACGCGATCGCGCCCGCCGTGTAGCTGCCGACGCCGGGCAGCGTCAATAGCAGCTCATACGTATCCGGCATTCTGCCGTCGAAGCGCTCGACGATCTCCTTTGCTGCCCGTTTCAGATTCTTTGCGCGCGAATAATAGCCGAGCCCCTGCCAAAGCCGGTTCAGCCGGTCGTCGGAAACGGCGGCAAGCGTGCGCACGTCCTTTAGCTCTGCAAGGAAGCGCTCGTAATACGGGATCACCGCCGCGACGCGCGTCTGCTGCAGCATGATCTCGGAGATCCAGATCGCGTACGGATCGCGCGTATTCCGCCACGGCAGGTCGCGGTGATGGTCGGGATACCATTGTAATAGAAGGTCGACAAATTCCATGCAAAAAGTATATCATACCGCAGGGGCAAAAGCAAAGGGTTCCGCGCTTGACTTTGCGGAAAACTGGGGATATACTCGTAGACAGCAAGGCTTCCCCTTGAGGGGAAGCTGTCAGCGTCAGCTGACCGATGAGGTGTTCCCGTCTCAGCGGGAGGCCCTGCTGCGACGGAACGCCATAAGCTTGTCATTCTACGGAACGCAGCGGCGAAGGATCTTTTGGTTTCTTCTCTGCGCATTGTCATGACAGGCCGGGATGCATCCAAGCGACAGCACCTCATCCGCTGCAAGCGGTCCCCCTTCCCCTCAAGGGGAAGGCTTCGGGGTTCGCTGTAATTCTTTCAATCGAGGTGACACCCATGAACGAACAGGAAATCAAGGAACAGGTCAAAGAGGCGTTTTCGATCCTGATGAACGCGGCGCAGCCGGAGCGCGGCACGCTTCTGGTGCTCGGCTGCTCGACCAGCGAGATCGTCGGCAAGCGCATCGGCTCCGGATCAAGCGAGGAAGCGGCAAAGGCGCTTTTGGACGCGCTGCTGCCGCTCGTCGAGGAAGCGGGGCTCGACCTTGCGGTGCAAGGCTGCGAGCACATCAACCGTTCGCTGTGCGTAAGCCGCACGACGATGCAGAAGTACGGCCTGCAGCAGGTCTGGGTCAAGCCGTGGCTGCACGCGGGCGGCGCATGCGTGACCGGCGCGTACGCGCGCATTCCGGACGCGGTCATGGTCGAGGACCTGAAGGGTCAGGCGCGGCTCGGCATCGACGTCGGCGACACGCTGATCGGCATGCATCTGCACTGCGTAGCGGTGCCGGTACACAGCACGCTGCGCAAAATCGGAGAGGCGAACCTCGTCATGGCGTTCTCGCGGCCGAAATATGTTGGCGGTCCCCGCGCCGAGTACGACAACACAGTCCGTCATTAACGGCACCGGACCGTTTGCGGCGAGGATTTATAAAGTGATTCTTATCGGGGGAAAAGGCGCACGACGCCTTTTCTTTTCATAATTTCGCCGCAAACTATCCGCGTTTTCACTCGGTCGCATACGTGAGTATAGCTCCGTCGCGAAAAGCGCGGATTCCGATACCGTTCCTGACGGTCTGTTCCGTCCGTCATTGACGACGTCGGACCGTTTGCGTCGAGGATTCATAAAGCAAAATCTGTCGGAGGAAAAGGCGTCAAATGTATGCCTTTTTCTTTTTTGACTTCGCCGCGTACGGTCCCGTCCCGGCGGTCTGCCGCGTCCGCTGTCGGCCCGTTCCGGCTGAAAATATATCTCAATAAATCGAAAAAAACCTTTGCTATTTGCGGCTGGATGGTTTATACTTGAATGGATGTCCGGATTCGGGTCTGTGGTTGCAAGTCGATGCCAGTCGCAGGCGAAACGATCCACATAAGCGGGCCAAAGCGCCCGTGAGCATGGTGCGGCTTAGAAGTAAGTCC
>JAEEGK010026212.1_pt1 | contig 11888 bp, 12 predicted proteins | sample 8958771 | NCBI WGS metagenome assembly JAEEGK01 (sample SAMN16246547, study PRJNA631951) | gut metagenome | biome: gut microbiome; feature: rumen; material: SC-attached | host: Bos | place: Iran: Karaj | collected 2018-10 | reverse complement strand
TCGAGTCGTGTACAAAGACAAATGCGGAGATGAATGCTACGGGTGTAGTATATACTCCCGGAGTGTGCAGAGGGCGAATTGTGCCCTCGCGCACACTTTTCGGGGTGCATTATATACTGACCGGCGTGGGTATTCAGACTCTGTTCGTTCTTTCAGGAAGGCTTCCGACGGCCGAAATAGCGGAACGGGCAGGTGAGGATACCCCGCTTTTTATATGCCGTCATTGAAAGCTAAGAACCCTCTGACTTACGGGTATCAGTCAGAACAGATACTGACCGATGCCTCAAAACACGGTAGTAAAGAAAAAGGCCGTTGTGGCCAAGCCTTTCGTAAAATGGGCAGGCGGCAAGGGAAATCTCCTTCAGAAGTTGGAAGCATTACTGCCAACTGATTTCGACGATCTTGAGAATGTAACTTACATAGAACCCTTTGTTGGTGGCGGTGCAATGCTGTTCCATATGTTGCAACGCCATAAGTGTATAACACGTGCCGTTATCAACGATATCAATGCCGACCTTATACGCTGTTATCAATTGATAGCAAACGAACCAAAGATACTTATTGATAGGTTGAAAAACATAGAAAAATGTTTCTATAATATGGATCTCCCCTCTAGAAAGGAATTCTTCTATGACTATCGAGACCAATATAATAGCGAAGGAATACATCCAGACGAAAGAGCTGCGCTATTCATTTTCCTGAATCATACTTGTTTCAACGGGTTACACAGGGTAAACGCTGCCGGAAAATTTAATGTCCCATACGGACGCTATAAGAAGCCCGTTATCTGCAATGAGGAGTTGATAATGGCAGACCACTGGCTGCTCAATTCTGTCGAGTTGGAAATTCGCCAGCCTGGCGATTATAAGCTTGTTCGGCAGAATCTTAGCAGGTATCATCCTAACTTCGTATATTTCGACCCTCCTTATCGTCCGCTTAGCGCTACGTCTTCTTTCAAAGAGTATTCCAACAATCCATTTGAAGACAGACAACAGGAAGAATTGAAACAATTCTGCGATAGACTTTCTGCTCAGAACAGTCTGATTATGCAGAGTAATTCTGACAGCAAAACGGAAGATGGAAATTCATATTTCGAGGCCTTATACGAGGGGTATGATATCCAAAGGTTACTCGCATCGAGGTTCATTAATGCAGACCCAGAAAAGCGTAGGAAACTAACCGAAGTAGTCATCAGAAATTATTGAGCTATGGGAAAGATATTGATACAAGCCAACAATCTAGATATGGTGATAGATGTGTTTATGTACATTTATCAGCATCAAGGGTGTGGAAAGCAAGAAATTGCAGACTATTGTGGATTCACACTCCGTCAAGTGGATTATTATACAAATGCATGTAAATATCTAGACCTAATAAACAATGATTGGTCGCCCACAAATTTAGCAAATGATATATTTGAAAACAATCCTGCAGAGGTAACTGAACGTGTTTATAAGAGAATCACTGAAGATGAGATAATAGGGCAAGTCTATCGAAGAATGATAGATTATCCCGATTCCAATATCTCGGATTTTGCGAAAGATTTAGTAATGGAATATTATCCAGGGTTCAGCGATGCTGTTTACGATCGTCGTTCCGACAATATGGTCAAATGGTGTAAGAAGATAATAAATTACAATAACAAATAGAATATGGCACATCTTTCAGAACTTCAAATTGAAAAAATAAAGGAGCACATGCTCCATGAAGAAGCTGCGCTTAAGATTAAATTTAAGGCTAAAAATACCTTATTTGATAAAAAGAAGGTGCTTCACGCTGAAGTGGAAACTTATGAAAATCAGGGTTGGATTGCAGATACGCCCATGAAAACGAAAACGCCAATTAGTAAACGAAAGGAGCATAGCCGGCAATTCGAGGACGATATATGGTGTATGTTTTATAATCTTGGATTTCGTGTTCTGAATTCTGACGAAAAACTACGTGTTCAATGGGGAGATAATCCAGGTGAAGACAAACAAATAGACGTTCTTGCAGTTGGGGATGAAGCGATATTTGTGGTTGAGTGTAAATCGGCAGAAAAGCCAAAAAAGCAGAGTTTTCAGCAAACCCTCATAGAAATAAGCAATTATAAAAAGGGTATGACAGAATCTCTACAACAAATATACGGAAAGACAAAACGGGTAAAGTACATCTTTGCTACGCGTAATTATCGTATAGAAAATGATGGAGACGATGCTGAACGTATGAAAAACAATCAGATTTATCATCTTGACGAGAATGCGTATAATTATGTATGTAATCTCGTGAAGTCTTACCAGTCTTCGGTTATTTACCAATTTTATGGTTTAATGTTTAAGGACGAGCTGATAAGCGACAAGCCAATTACAATTCCCGCTCTAAAAGGAACGATGGGAGGAAAAAATTATTACCTCTTTTCTATAGAGCCAAACACACTTCTCAAAATCGGATTTGTCCTTCACCGTACTAAAGTGAATGATTCTATGGCACCAACTTATCAAAGACTATTAGTGCCAAAAAGGTTAAAGGGAATAACAAAGTTTATTGATGAAGGAGGCTTTTTCCCCAATTCAATCATTTTGAATTTTGCTGATCCAAATGAACAAATCAAGGTAACCTTTGATCCTATTCATAAAGAGCAGGATTCTGATGCAGAGTTTGGTCTTCTGAACATTCCTAATGCATACGGAATTGCCTACATAATCGATGGACAGCACCGTGTATATGGTTATTCAAACTCTCATCACAAGAATGACCATACTATACCTGTTGTTGCCTTTCAGAACATGGAATCAGAAGAGCAATTAAAGATATTTATGGAAATTAATGAAAACCAGAAATCGGTTAGTAAAAATCTGCGTATTGACTTGGAAGAAGACTTGTTCTGGACATCTCCCCGTCTTGATTCTCGTATGAAGGCTCTGCGTTCCTCTACTATTAAAATGCTTAGTGGACAATCAGGAAATGTTTTATTTAATAAGGTGTCAATCGGTGAAGATCAAGCAGAACTAAGTTCCGTATTTTTTGATAAAGGGTTGTCCCAATCAGGTTTGATTCCCAAGGCGAAACAAACTAAATGGTTGGGTGACACAGATGCTTGTTTATATGATATTAATGAGACCGATATTGACAAGGCGATGATAGAATCAAGAAAACGTATCGTGCAGTATCTAAACGCATGTTATGAGATTGCCGAGAATCATATGGACGATGCGACTAAAGAAACGTTTTTATTCTCAAATCGTGCCACATTCCCATTTGTTACCATAGCCGGTCTTCTAAATAGTTACTTATATACTTGTGGGGAAATAAACGCCACCACTCCCATTAAGGAGCGTGTTAACAAGATCACTCCATACATTAAAGTACTATGTAAAGGCTTAAATGAACTCCCTGAAGAAGAAATAACGTATCTTACAGGAGCTCAAGGTCAAGGCGCTGAAAAGAAATGGCTTCTTTCTTATCAAAACATTATCAACAAGTCATACCCTGATTATTTCCCTGAGGAGCTACATGAATGGAAAGAGATGAGAGATCAAGACATACAAAATGAGGGCGAACAACTAAAAGAAGAAATTAGATCATTTATTCGTACACTCGTATTTAATAAACTATTTGAAGTATACGGCAATGAATACGAAAAGAACATCGCCAAACTAAAACACGATTGCGAAGGTAAAATATATGACTCTTATGGTGACAATGATGATTTCGATATAGACGATTATAATTGGGAAGATTGGATAGAAATTCCAGAGTATAAAGCTATCATTGACAAGAATTACTCAAATGATATTTTCGCAGAGGTTTTTGGAATTGCTTTGACAGATAAATCCACCTCAAAGAAAGATAAACTGAGTTGGATATCTTTAGTAGAACAACCAAAAGGAAAAAAAAGAGCTGCTTTAACAAAGTCGGATGTAAATCGACTTTGGTTAATACGTGACCATCTTAACAAGTTTATTCCTGACGAAGAATAATGTACAAAGATATTGCCAGAGTAGATAAATCGCTACGTCCCTATCAACAGACTGCAAAAGAACAAATATTTTCAGCGTGGGATGATTGCGATAATATTATGTTTCAGATGCCAACTGGAACAGGAAAGACTCGTCTATTCACGTCAATTATAAGCGACATTAAGGCATGGGGAATCTTAACTCAGAAAGACCCTAAAATTCTGATTATTGCACATAGAGTAGAATTAATTGAACAGATAAGTGATAATCTAGATAGATACAAAGTAAGCCATGGAATAATTGCAGGTGGGAAAGAGCGAAATCTTAGGCCACTAGTTCAGGTAGCTTCTATACAAACTATAACACATAGAACTAATAAAGATGTGGCTAATTGTTTGGGCGTTGATTTTATTATTATTGATGAAGCGCACCATTCAACAGCAAATTCTTATAAAAAGCTCTGGGAATTGTATCCTAATGCAAAGAAACTTGGTGTAACAGCAACTCCCTGGCGTATGAATCATCTTGGTTTTACTTCAATCTACGATAAACTCATTGTGTCAAAATCAATAAAGGAGTTCATCGATGAAGGTTGGCTTGCCCCATATTGTTACTATTCTATTAAGGATAATAGCAAGATACGACAGAATATCAGTGGAATAAAAGAGTTTGACATCGAGGGGGATTACAAAATCTCAGCTCTTGAACGTGTAATGGATAAAGTCTCAATACGAGCCAATTTGCTTGATAGTTACATGAAATTAGCAAAAGGCAAAAAGGGTATAATTTATTCTGTCAGTCGAAAACATAGTGACCATATCTGTGAAGAATATAAGCAAGCTGGAATTAATATAGTACGTATTGATAGTGAAACGCCAAGAGAAGAGAGAAGAATGTATGTTCAAAGATTCAAGAGTGGACAAATTGACATAATTGTTAATGTGGATATTTTCTCGGAAGGCTTTGATTGTCCAGATATTGAATTTATTCAACTTGCCCGTCCAACAAAATCTTTGGTTAAATATCTCCAACAAGTTGGACGAGGATTAAGACCAACTTCAGGAAAGGGGAAATGCATCATTCTCGATAATGTTGGTTCTCATATAGAATTCAGTCTTCCCAATGCTGACAGGAATTGGGAAGCAGAATTCGTGGGGGAAACTATACGTAGAAAAAGGAACTCTTCATCAACTAAGCATGTTGACATTGAATATAAAGAACGTAATTTTGAAGAGGGAACAGATGATTTGCTCTTAATAGACGATGTAGAAGGTTTTGCTCCTGAAGAAGATAAAGGATACGTTTGGAAGGAAGAAGATAACATGCTACTTAAGACCCTATATATTGATAGGCAATGCTCATTAAACGTAATTGCTTCAGTTTTTAACATGGAAGAATCATTGATTCGTGAAAGATTGATAGAGCTAAAACTAGTTCAATAGAGATGTCATCAATAAAACCCTTTTATCGCTCTACCAACAAAGACTTCACCCTTGTAGAAGGTGATTGCGTCTCGGTACTTGAAGCTTTCGACTTCAAGTTTGATATGATATTTGCAGACCCTCCATATTTCCTGAGTAATGGAGGAATTAGCGTGAGTAGCGGAAAGGTGGTTTGTGTTGATAAAGGGAAATGGGACAAAGCACCTTCACCAGAGTTTATCGACGAGTTTAACCACAAGTGGTTATCGGCTTGTAAAGACAAACTGAAAGATAATGGTACCATTTGGATTAGTGGTACTCACCACAACATCTTTTCTGTAGCGGACCAGTTGTCTGAATTGGGTTTCAAGATTCTGAATGTAGTTACGTGGAATAAGACAGATCCACCTGACAACGTTTCTCATCGTGTCTTCAAACATTCTGCTGAGTACATTATATGGGCCAAGAAATCGAAACGGGCTCAGCATCGGTATAACTATGAGTTGATGCGTCAGTTGAATGACGGAAAGCAGATGACAGACGTATGGCGTATGCCGGCTGTTGCCAAATGGGAAAAATCTTGTGGCAAGCATCCCACGCAAAAACCTTTGAGTCTGTTAGCTCGAATCATTATGGCATCCACCAAAGAAGGTGACTGGGTGTTAGACCCATTTAACGGAAGTGGAACAACGGGTGTTGCAGCGTCGTTACTTGGTAGGAAGTTCCTGGGTATAGATATGGACGAGTCCTATCTTGAACTGGCATCAAAACGTCGTGAAGAGTTGGAGAATGAGGATGTTCGTCAGGCATATAAAGAAATGGTGTTGGTGGACTTCAACGGTGCCATTCAAGCCGAAAAACCTCATCATGTGCTTGTTGGCAGGATAGGTTCTGAGGAACAATGGGAGTGGTTTGAGAAATCGCATACCTACATACTGCCCATCAGCAAGATTCTCTCAATGCCGAAATTATTGGGTGCAGAGTATATATTGGCTTTTCTGGGCAAGGAACCGAAAATGGCACAACTTTGTAGAATATCGTCTGTAAAGCCACAAGTGAAGACTCGCGAACAGGTAGCGGAAATGGCTTCGCATACCTCAGATTATAAACCATCACGCGACAAGACCTACTGGCTTATCCATTTAGAAAAGCCTTTGGATGAAACGAAAGGCAAGGTGTTTAACAAGTCGCTACTACTGAACCTGCAGGAGCAGCGCGGAGCCTATTGGATAAAGAAATATGAAGAGGTCATCAAGGCGTTTGAGTGACCTCCTGTAGTATCTGACTGATTTTACACCAATAGTAATATGCCTCTGGGTTACCGCGACGAATCTTAGCTACCTCTTTGCTGATAACAGGACTTATGGTCATATTCTTCATATCAGTGACATTGCCTGAGTATTTCTCGATTTTGTTCAGGCCATATTGGATGACAGTGGCCAGATAAGCTGCTTTAGCGGCATCGCTGATAGCCATATCGAACGTGTACCGGCCAACGTAGATATGGCTCTTCAGCTTGTCAACGCCTTCTTTCAGCAATTCAAAATCCTTGTTGGGATCAATCTTTCCTCGAGTGGCCAGAGCAAGTGCTGTATTCCTGATGTCGTCGTAAACAATGCTGAGGTCTTCTCCCTTTCCACGATAGGACGACAACTCAACAACAGCTATCGACTTAAAGGTCTCTGCCGTTGTCGCAATGTCCTCAACGGCATCAAACAACCTGCCAACGTCATGCAGTTGTTTGGCAACGTTGATGGTGGAGTTATGGGTGCCTTTGTAATATGGCACGCCACAAGTATTGGGCGCGAAGGCTGTCAATTTATCACCCAGCATGTCGGCAACTGAAGGCACGTGGATAATAGTCTCGCTGCCATCGGTCTGGATGAACGGATGCGAAAGAAGCTTATCCTCGATTTGGTGATAGTGATTATCTTCGAAAAGCACGTCAAGAAGCACAGAGTCCTCAATCTGGTCGGAATAGACCACTTCAAAGAATGATTTATAATGGCCTTTTGGCACATTGCCGTTTCTATTCTCACGACGGATGACCTTGCAGTCCGTAAATCCGTATTTGTCGCAGTTTTGCAGATATTGCTCAATGTCAGTGCCAGGGGGGCAAAGCACATCGATGTCTATTGAGAGTCTTCGGGCCTCGCCACCGAGAATCAGCAGGAGGCTGGTTCCACCCTTGAACGTCAGCGGGCATCCCTCTTTGACAAGCATTTCCAATAGTGTGAAGGCACGGATGACCTTCTCAACCAATTCTGGGTGTTTGAATTTATGTGATGAACAGACCTTATCAATCCAATCCTTCTCAAAGCATTCCTTCTGTATCATTGTTCTTGATGGTTTCTAAATCTTTCTGTATAGAGTCTTTTGCATTCCTGCGGTCGGCATATCGGAGCAGGCGATTCCTGTTGACATCGTAATGGCTGATGGCAGTCCTCAACATCTCCAGATTCTCATAGCCGTGCAGATAATAGAAATCTGCATCTACTCTGGTATCAACAAGCAGTTTCTCGAGTGTAGGCACAGGGACCTTGCCGTCAAGTGCCAGCGGTGCCTCAGTTATCAAGGGCTTCACGATGATATTCTCTTTACTGAAGTCTATGTATGTTGTCGCTATCTCCTTCGTTGGTGCCAGGAATATGCGCCCATTAAACTTCGGAAGCAGCATGTCGAAAACGCTCTGTGTCGTGTCTCGATTTGTCTCTACATAAAGCGTGTTGTTTGGCATCATGTCGTGCAACAAAGGTGTAATGACATTGGCACTATATACACAAAAATCGGCAAAAGGATACTGCCCTAATAAGGAACGGTATAAAGAGCGAGCTTTTGCATTCGCCTTAACTAGGAAAGTATTGGAAGACTGTAAGGTATAGACCCCACGGCCAATTCTGCGCAACTTGCCATTCTTACAAAGGTTGCTCAGATGCCAACTGAGCGTGTTTCTCTCTACATCAGAAAACACATCAGCCGACATGTCATCAACTGAGAACTGTTGCAAACCTGCAGCAAAGTTCAGTATTCTGTCGCTTACTCCTACCATTAATTAAATACTTTAGACGGCGCAAAGATAACTAAAAATCGGCAAACTTGCAAATTTTTGCCGTTTTTTAGTTTCTTATTTAGCTATTATTAGCAGATTAGACTACAACACATGAAACAATACTGAAATATCAGAATTGCATCGAAATAGTTAATAAAGATCAAAAATCGATCTTCATTGATCTGCCGATCAGGTGGTGATCCACTTTTTTCTTATCTTTGCCAACAGATATGAAAAAGGACAATCAGATGACTCAAAAAGAGGCCGTTAGAAAGGCTCTTGAAGAACTGGGAGGAAGAGCCAGGTTAAGGGACATATACCCTCGGGTTATTACATTGGTTAAATATAAACCCGGAAGCGACATAAGAGCCACACTCCGGCGGCTACTCCAAACTACTCCGGAGTTATTCCGTCGAGTTGAAGGAATGACCGGTTGGTGGGAGCTTTTATCGTATCAAGAAGAACTCGCTGCTCTCAAAAAGGAGATTGAAGAATTAAAGGAAAGCAACAATGTACTGATGGATATACCTAAAGAAGCTGAGTTCATAGAAAAGTTCCTGGCAGAGGTAATGAACGAATATAAACGTAAACGTCCTGATGCAGACCCCATCAGAAATATCTTAAGACATATGGGCCACGAGGAAGCTGCTGCCGTGCTTGATGCATGGATTGACGAAAAGGAAGATGAACTGGCAAAGGCATTGTTGAGGCTGGCAGAAAGGCCTACATATAATTATGAGCGGGGAGCCATACATCTGGATAAAAAGAAAAGCATTGAAGCAGACAATGAAGGTGAAAAGAATAGATTGATAGAATAAAAGGCGATGAGTGAGAAATACAAATATGAGAATGGTGCTATACATCTCGACCACCATATGGAATTACACCTTAGTAAAGTCAACAGCAGCGATGCAAAGGATTTGATGCGAGAATTCTTTGAAAGCGAAGCCGAGGATATTGATGTCTTTGAGGAAATATCAGATGGACTTGCTGAGATTCAGGAGGACATGAAGGAACTGAAGGCTGCCAAGAAGGATGCTCCTTTAGCTAACGGAATCGATGTAACTCCAGAAGAACAAATCCGGCTGTGTATATTCCTATTGATGAACGAACACATCTTGGTAAAGAAAAAGGGCAAGGAGGTAGAGGAACCGCTATTTAATCGTCAAAATCACTGGCAGGCTATTTATAGAATTCTAGTGGATAAGAAGTTCTGCAAGGATTCTGACTTTGATGGTTTCGACCTGTTTATTAATAAGGTGATGCCCAGCAAGGTAAATGCCCCATACAAAAAATCCTCGGTGAAGCAAATCAGCCAGACAGATTTCAACAAGCCTTTTGCAAAATGGAAGTTCGATGCAGAAACTTCAGGAACGCTTCGGCCTTACGAAAGGATGAAAGCTATTGCGCAGCGTTTCCTTGAATTATTAGAGGAAAAGGGGCTTTAGTTTTACTCATTTTTTTACTCACGGCTTAACCCTTAACCCGTGTTTTTACCCGACAAGGATTATCTTGCCGGGTATTTTTATATGTCGTAACTTTGCACTCGCAAACCTGAGGACGCTCAGATAAAGTTGCAAGCGCTCTGCTACATTTATTGATACAAACTGAAAGGCTGACAATCTCTCTCTTCTCACAAAGGGTCTGACCCCTTGTGAGATATCATACACACACGAACATTAATTATTTATTCATTTAAAGGTCGCCTGAAAGGGGGCGACGTAAAACAAACATTGTGCTTATGACACAAAATGAAATTAAGGACTTTAAAAAGTTCATGGTCGAACAGAATGCCTTCATGGTGTTCGAAAAAACCTACAGTGAGAACCGTTGGACGATAAACCCCAAGAATCTGGAGGACTATCTGGAACTGACCCGGGCTGACATCGTGATCCCACAGGCCTTCATCTATCCGAAAGGCATCTATGGCAAAGATTTCTGGCTGGCCCTGAATAAGGAATGGACTAAGCTACTTAAACAGAAGCGGGCCGAGCATAGCGAGGCGGTGCAATTGGAAGGTTTGGACCTGGAAGTGATCGACGTTCAATCGAAGAGTTCCCGCCAGGGATTGCCGAAGGACACTTGTTCGCTGAGTCTCCGAGGCGGAAAAAGACTGACGCTGAACATGGAGCATTCGAAGATGATAGCCAAGAAGCTCTCGACTCACATGCTGCTCACCCGAAGCCGAAAGAGTACAGACGTGGTGCTGATGTTCAACCGGCAGAGGGGCATCGAGGTGAAGTTCAGACCGGGTACCACCGGACTGATGTTCAACAACACCGAACTGGCCACCCACTTGATCGACCTGCTGGAACTCGACCCGAAACAGGAGTACTTCCAACTGCGCATCGAGTTGCTGGCAGAAACGAAAGATCATCTACTCTTCTTGCTAAGAAAGAGATAATATTCATCATTTAAAATTCATTTCATTATGGAGCATTTAGTGTTAGTTGAGGTAGGCGCATACTCTGAGCGCCAGTATCAGAAACAGGATGGTACGACCGAGTATTTCAAGAGCCGGGGCGTGACCATGAAGCATGGTGGTGACACCTTCTACGGTGAGATGACCGGTGACTATGCATCGAAGAACCGTGAAACCCAGTACAACCAGAATGTGCTTCACGTGGTGAAGGGTAACTGGAAGCATCGTACTTGGGAGGACCAGAACCACCAGACTCGTCATGAGAACACGTTCTACATCTCAGACATTCAGGAGCTCTAATCATTAATCGGGCCGAAGGTGTCAGTGGAGGAAGTCTACGTAGTGAAAATGGCCAAATTCCGACACAACCCCTTCACTCACACAACATCGACAAGATTATGAAGAAATTAATTTATATTCCGAATTTTCTGGCTATCTTAGCCGGATTGTTGAGAGGAGAATCGTTCGAGGGTAGACTTTATATCGACAAGGAAACCCATGTGTTAACCCTGAAGCTTTGGAACCGCACGGCACCGAAGCATGCCAACTACCATAAGACCGGCGACACGGACTACGGGACCATGTGGAAGTCGGACAAGCATCTGCTGTGGCGAGAGAAGTATCCTCTGAGTATGGGCACGGATCGCATCCTGACGGCTATGGAGGCCGACAAGAACCAGGCTCAGCAGGCCGTGGTGACCGACTATATCATCGAGAGCGTGTAACGGACTTTAATATTCTAATATGTCAAGAATTGATTTAGGAGACAACATCAGGAAGCCCAAGACCGTGCCTGCCACGGTCGAGGGTTTCAACGAGAGGGTGGACAGCCCGGAGACCGGACGCATCTGTGCCGAGCTGGCTGACGCCCTGGAACAACACCTGAGGGGGGAACTCTCGAAGGAGGACTATAAGGCGAAGAAGGCCGAGCTGAAGATCGGTGCCTTTTTCTACACGCCTCATGCCCACTTCAAGAAGGGCTATAAGAGCGGTGAGGGCGAACCCGTGGACTCAGGCAAGGCGATCATCGACGTGGACGGCAACCCTGCCGGGCGTGA
>JAEEGK010026209.1_pt1 | contig 11889 bp, 12 predicted proteins | sample 8958771 | NCBI WGS metagenome assembly JAEEGK01 (sample SAMN16246547, study PRJNA631951) | gut metagenome | biome: gut microbiome; feature: rumen; material: SC-attached | host: Bos | place: Iran: Karaj | collected 2018-10 | reverse complement strand
GAGAGCCCCACGGCCGGAGTGTTCCTGGCCGGTATGTGCCAGGGCCCCAAGGACATCCCCGAGACGGTCGCTCAGGCCGGTGCGGCGGCGGCGAAGGCCATCGGCCTGCTCGCCAAGGACGAGCTGGTCGGCAACCCCTGCGTTGCCCATTCCGATGAGTGGATGTGCAACGGCTGCTCGCAGTGTGAGACGGTGTGCCCCTACGGCGCGATCACGTACGTCGATAAGGAGTTCCGTATGCCCGACCGCACGACGAAGATCCGCCGCGTGGCGCAGGTCAACGAAGCTGTCTGCCAGGGCTGCGGCGCCTGCACGGTGACGTGCCCGTCCGGCGCGATGGACCTGAAGGGCTTTTCCAATAGAGAGATCATGGCGGAGGTGGACGCGTTATGCCTGTAGCTCAGGAGAACAAACAGGGCTGGAAGCCGAAGATCATCGCCTTCTGCTGCAACTGGTGCTCGTACTCGGGCGCCGATCTGGCGGGGACGAATCGTCTGTCCTATCCCGCCGAAGTGAAGATCATACGTGTGCCGTGCTCGTGCCGCGTCAATCCGCTCTTTATCCTGCGTGCGTTCCAGCGCGGAGCCGACGGCGTGATCCTCTGCGGCTGCCATCCCGGCGACTGCCATTACAGCACGGGCAACTATCACACAAGACGTCGCATGACGCTGCTGTTTTCCATGCTCGACTACCTCGGCGTGGAGAACGCGAGAACTCGCGTCGAATGGGTCTCGGCCGCGGAAGGCCAGCGCTTTGTCGATGTGATGAACAGCTTTGTCGCCGAAGTGACCGCGCTCGGCGAGAATCGGAGATTGGGGGATCTGCGATGCAAGGAGAACTGATCGCTCGCGCCAAAAAAATGCTCGCGGACGGTACGGTCAGCCGGGTTCTCGGCTGGCGTCGCGGACAGTTCGTCTACGACGTGACGCCCGACGTGTTCTGCACGGCCGAAGACCTTGAACAGAACTTCGTCTGGAATGCGTTCTGCGGCGCGAACCTGTCCAAGTACCTGATCGCCGAGAGCGCCAAAGAGGGTAAAGTTGCCGTGTTCCTCAAACCGTGCGACACATACAGCTTCAACCAGCTCTGCACGGAGCACCGCCTCCACCGCGAGAACATCTACGTGATCGGCATTCCCTGCCGCGGCACGGTCTCGATCGATAGTCTCCGCGAGAAGGGGATCGAGGGCGTCGTTTCGGCCGAGGCCAAAGACGGAAAGCTGCTCGTGGAGACGCTGTACGGCAACGAAGAATTCCCGCTTGAAGACGTGCTGCCCGAGCGCTGCGCCAGCTGCAAGAGCTGGAAGCACGTCGCTGCCGACGAGCTTGTCGGCGAAGAGGGAGACGTACGCGAATCGAACCGCTTCGACAAGGTCGAAGAGATTGAGAAGATGACGCCGGAGGAGCGCTTCGCGTTCTGGAGGAGCCAGCTGTCGCGCTGCATCCGCTGCAACGCTTGCCGCAACGTGTGTCCCGCCTGCTCGTGCGAGAAGTGCGTGTTCGACAACCCCAATTCGGGCGTCCAGAACCGCGCCGCCGCGGACGACTTTGAGGAGAACATGTTCCACATCATTCGCGCTTTCCACGTTGCTGGTCGCTGCACCGACTGCGGCGAGTGCTCGCGCGTTTGCCCCGAGCACATCCCGCTGCACCTGCTCAACCGCAAGTTCATCAAGGACTACAACGCTCTGTACGGTGATTTCACCGCCGGCGCGGAAGTGGGGCAGATGAGCCCGGTGGCCGACTTCACGACGGACCGCGACGCCGAGCCCGACATCGTTCGGAAAGGAGGACTGCGCTGATGATCTGGAAACTGCCTGTGGATAAACGCGACGCTCTTTTTGCGGCGATCGCGCAGGCGCAAAAGCTTTACGTTCCCGCGGCAGCGGAAAAGGGCGAGGCGCAGTTTGCCGCCTGGACGCCGGAGACGAAAGTCAGCGACGGGCTGAACACGCTGAGGAGCGCGAAGGACTTCTTCTTCCCGCAGATCCAGCACATGGCCCGTTTCCGCCGCGAAGGCAAGAAGATCGAAGTCATCGACGACCGCGCCGAGAGCGAGGATTTCGTCGTCTGGGGCGTGCGTGCCTGCGACGCGAGATCGTTCGACGTGCTCGATCTGGTTTTCCTGGCCGATCCTGTCGATACCTACTATCAGACGCGCCGCGAACACAGCACGGTCGTGACGGCCGCCTGCTCGCGTCCTTCGGAGACGTGCTTCTGCACGAGCTTTGACATCGACCCCGCCAGGCCGACCGGCGACGCCCGCACGTGGACGGTTGACAGCACGATTTATATCGAACAATTAACGCCCAAAGGCGAAAAGCTGGTCGAAACGCTCAAAGCCCAGTTTGAAAAAGCGACGGCCGACGATGAGCAGAAGATCGCAGCCGAACAGAATAAGATAGGCGAGATCATGAAGCGTCTGCCGCTGGCGAATCTCAGGCCCGACGACAACCGTGAGCGTGAGCTGGAAGTGTTCAAGTCGGAGAAATGGAAAGAGCTTTCCTCGCACTGCCTCGGCTGCGGCGCCTGCACGTTCGTGTGTCCCACGTGCCAGTGCTTCGACATCGAAGACTTCCAGAACGGCAACACCATCGAGCGCTACCGCTGCTGGGACAGCTGCATGTACCACGATTTCACGCTGATGGCTGCGGGAACGCCCCGCAAGACGCAGCTGGAGCGCTTCCGCCAGAGGTTCATGCATAAGCTCGTGTACTACCCCAAGGCACATGACGGACTGTACAGCTGCGTCGGCTGCGGCCGCTGTCTGCGCAAGTGCCCGATCCATATGAACATTGCCAAGGTCATGCAGGCGCTGAAGGAGGAGAACGCTCATGAATAAAGAAGCCCTCATCCCTGTTGTCGGCGTCGTTACCGACGTTCGTACCGAGACGCCCGACGTGAAGACGTTCCGCGTTGTCGGCCTGGACGGAAAGAAGCTCTTTGAGCACATTCCCGGTCAATGCGCGATGCTCTCCATCCCCGGCGTTGGCGAGGCAATGTTCTCCATCACTTCGTCGCCGACGCAGACGGAGTATCAGGAGTTTTCGATCAAGCGCTGCGGCTGCCTGACCACGTGGCTGCACCAGATCGAGCCGGAGCAGCAGGTGCTCGTGCGCGGCCCGTACGGAAACGGATTCCCCGTCGAAGGCGCCTTCCGCGGCAAGGATCTGCTCTTCATCGCCGGCGGTATCGGGCTTGCGCCCCTTCGTTCGGTCGTCAACTACTGCCGCGCGCACCGCGACAACTACGGCCATATCGATATCGTCTACGGCGCGAGATCGAAGGAAGACCTTGTGTTTATCGACGAGATCGAGAGTGAATGGATGCACGAGCGCGACATGAACGTGTACCTTACGATCGACCGCGAGCAGCCGGAGTGGAGCGGCCATGTCGGCTTCGTTCCCAACTACGCGCAGGAGCTTGGCTTCAGCACGGACAAGACGGCGATCCTCTGCGGCCCGCCGATCATGATCCACTTCACGCTGCTGGGCCTGAAAAAGCTCGGCTTCGTGGACAGTCAGGTCTACACCACGATGGAAATGCGCATGAAGTGCGGTATCGGCAAATGCGGCCGCTGCAACATCGGCGATAAGTTCGTGTGCAAGGACGGGCCCGTGTTCCGCTTTGACGAACTCAGCGAGCTCCCTGATGAGTATTAAGGAGAAAACGATGACTAAAACAGTAAACGTCTATCTTTTCGGCAAGCGCTACGCTGTGCCGGAGAATCTCACCATCATGACCGCGATGGAGTACGCCGGCTATCAGCTCAAACGTGGCTGCGGCTGCCGCAACGGCTTCTGCGGTGCGTGCGCGACTGTGTACCGCATCAAGGGGCAGCAGGAACTGAAGATGGCGCTCGCCTGCCAGACGCAGGTCCAGGACGAGATGTACATCGCCACGATGCCCTTCTTCCCGCTCGTCAAGCCTGTGTACGACATCAACAAGGTGACGCCCGAGCAGTCGCTGATGATGCAGCTGTTCCCCGAAGTGTACGCCTGCGTCGGCTGCGCGGCCTGCACCAAGGCGTGTCCGCAGGGGCTCAACGTCATGCAGTATATCGCCTACGCCCAGCGTGGCGACTTCAAGAAGTGCGCCGACCTGTCGTTTGACTGTGTGATGTGCGGCATCTGCTCGTCGCGCTGCCCTGCCGGCATTTCCCACCCGCAGGTGGCCATGATGGCCCGCCGTCTCAACGGCAAGTATCTCACGCCCGACGCACAGCACCTTCTGCGCCGCGTCGCCGAGATCGCTAAGGGCGAGCACATCGAGTCCATGAAGGAGATCATGGGCAAGAGCGACGCCGAGATCCGCGACATGTACAACAAGCGCGATATTGAGCAGTAGGAGGGGAGACGAACATGTATTCCGAAAGTTTCCAGGAATCGATCAGAAAAGTCGAAGCTAACCGCGCCAAGAACGCGGCGATGACTCCCCGCCGCATGACCGCGGAGGAGAAGGACGCGCTGCTGAAGGAGTTCCATCCCGACTACCGCGAGAACGAGTTCGAGTTGCTCAAAGTCGGTCCCAACAAAGGCGACAAAGTTCCGCACGAGCTGGCTGCCATGCTTCAGGCTCATCCGCGCGTTTGCGCCGGCGAGGTCGATCTGAGCAAGCCCGCTTACGACGTTGACGTGCTCGTCATCGGCGGCGGCGGTGCGGGTTCGTCCGCGGCTATCGAGGCCAACGAGAATGGCGCGAGCGTGATGATGTGCACTAAACTGCGCATCGGCGACGCCAATACGATGATGGCCGAAGGCGGCATCCAGGCGGCCGACAAAGACAACGACTCGCCCGCGCGTCACTTCCTCGACGCCTACGGCGGCGGACACTTTGCGGCCAAGAAGGAACTGCTTGCCAAGCTCGTTTATGAAGCGCCCGAGTGCATCAAGTGGCTCAATGATCTCGGTGTCGAGTTCGATAAGACGGCCGAAGGCGATATGGTCACAACGCACGGCGGCGGCACTTCGCGCAAGCGTATGCACGCCTGCAAGGACTATTCCGGCGCGGAGATCATGCGCACGCTGCGCGACGAAGTGCTTAACCGCGGCATCCCCGTTCTTGACTTCACCGCTGCGATCGAGCTGATCAAGGACGACAAAGGACACTGCGCCGGCGCCGTGATGCTCAACATGGAAACCGACGAGCTATTCGTCGTGCGCGCCAAGACCGTCATCCTTGCTACCGGCGGCGCGGGCCGTATGCACTATCAGGGCTTCCCCACGTCCAACCACTACGGCGCGACGGCCGACGGCCTTGTGCTGGCTTACCGTGCCGGCGCGAAGCTGCTCTATGTCGATACGCTCCAGTACCACCCCACGGGTGCGGCTTATCCCGAGCAGATCTTCGGCGCTCTCGTCACCGAAAAGGTCCGTTCCATCGGCGCGATGCTCGTCAACTGCGACGGCGAAGTGTTCGTCCACCCGCTTGAGACGCGCGACGTGGCTGCTGCCAGCATCATCCGCGAGACCTCGGCTCGCGGCAAGGGCGTAGATACAGGCCGCGGTACGGCTGTTTGGCTCGATTCTCCGATCATTGAGCTGAAGCACGGTGCGGGCACGATCGAAAAGCGCATTCCCGCCATGTTCCGTATGTATCAGGAGCGTGGCATCGACATGCGCAAGGAGCCGATCCTCGTCTATCCCACGCTGCACTATCAGAACGGCGGCGTCGACATCGACACCGACTGCATGACCGGCGTGGAGAACCTGTTCGCCGCCGGCGAAGTCGTGGGCGGAATCCACGGCCGCAACCGCCTGATGGGCAACTCGCTTCTCGACATCGTCGTCTTCGGCCGCGACGCCGGCCGTGCCGCTGCTGCAAAGGCAAAGCAGACGACCGTCGGTGCGCTGAACATCGATCATGCCGCTGCGTTCGACAAGACTCTCGCCGACGCCGGCATCACGACCGATCTCGTTTCGCCCAAGCTGCTGCCCAATTACGTGCGCGAGCGCGTGACGCTGGGCAAGTCGCAGATCCAGTAATAATTAGTTCCGCGGAGGGGGCTAGTCCTGCCTGAGGCAAAGCATTCCGCGTGGAACGCAGATAATAATCCGCACAAAACCGCTCCCTTTGCCGCCGCCGATTGGGCGCACAGCGTAGGGAGCGGTCTTTTTCGCGCCTGATCCTGATTTTCGCCCTTTTTTGCAACAAAACGGGATCAGAGTCACGCTTTACTGTGTCAGCGCGATAAACGGGCAGTGAGAAAATCATTGACAAAACTAATTCAAAACGGTATATTATTACTAAATTGGCCGGCTTGTTCGGCCAAAAGGAACAAAATATCATCTGGGAGGTCGTTGCAATGAGAAAGAACCGTTTCTTCCGTCTGGCGCTCGCCGTTCTGGCTGTGAGCGTTCTGTTCGCCGCCTGCGCCGAAGCGCGCGTGATCAAGGTCGGTCACACGGGCACGAAGGACCACTACTATCAGATGTACCTTGAGAACTGGGCCAAGGCTGTCACGGAGCGCACGAACGGCCGCTACACGTTCGAGATCTATCCTTCCGACCTGTACGGCAAACCCAATCAGCTGATCGAAGGCTGCCAGCTCGGCACTTCCGACATGGTCCTGGCGACGGGTTCGCTGCTGTCGTCGTACAGCAAGATCGTCGGCGTGCTCGACCTGCCCTTCCTGTTCGGCAGCGAGAAGGAAGCCAGCTACGTGCTCAACGGACCGATCGGCGACGAGCTTTCCGCTTCGCTGGCCGAGAAGAACCTGATCGTTCTGGCCTGGTGGGAGAACGGCATGCGTCACCTGTTCCCGCCCCGTCCTGTCAACAAGCCCGAGGACCTCAAGGGCCTGAAGCTGCGCGTCATCAACTCCAAGCCGATGATCGAGACGATCAACGCGATGGGCGCGATCGCCGTTCCGATGGCTTTCAACGACGTGTACTCGGCTTGGCAGATGAAGACGATCGACGGCTGCGAGGGCACGATCACCCACATGCTCACCCAGAAATACTATGAGCTCACCAAGACAGCCGCTCTGCTGTGGTACATGCACGTGCCGAATCCTCTGATCATGTCGAAGAAACTCTGGGGCCGCATCCCCGATGCCGACAAGGCCATCTTCATCGACGAGGCCAAGAAGATGAGCGTGTTCTCGTTCGACTTCCAGGCGAAGGCCGACGAGGGCGACATCAAAAAGTGCGAAGCGCTTGGCGTTGTCTTCACGCGTCCTGACCGCGCGCCGTTCATCGAGCTTTGCAAGCCGGTGTGGGAGATCTTCCGTCCTGATTACGGCGACATGATCGACCGTATCATCGCCGAGGCGAAGAAGGCTCAGTAAATCAATTCCGCGCCCTTAACGGCAAGGTATCTTTCAGGGCAACGGGGCGTCTGCGTTCCGTTGCCCTGACTTTTCACGCGATTTTTGCAAGGAGGCTTTTTATGCTGAAACTGCTGAAAGCGGTCAACGATCTGATCACGAAGATCACGCACGTCGCGCTCGTCTTCTTCATGTCGGGTATGGTGGCGCTGATTTTTGCGCAGGTCATCTACCGCTATATCCTCAAGCAGCCGCTGTCTTGGTCTGAGGAGCTGGCGAAGTACTTCTTCTCGTGCATCATTTTCTTCGGTGCGGTGATCCTCTACCGCGAGGAGAAGCACATCAACATGTCGATGGCGCTTGATTCGGTCAAAAACAAGACGTTCAAAAAAATCGTCAAGCTGCTGAGCGATCTCCTGATCGTGCTGTTCCTGTGCATCATGACGTTCTACACGTTCCCGCTGGCCTATGACATTCTCAAGCTGGGCGGCGTGTCGCCTTCGATGGATTGGCTGAAGTTCGGCTGGATCTTCATGATCGTGCCGGTGGCGAGCGCGTTGTCGCTTCTGATGATGCTTGAAGTATTGCTCAAGGCGTTCACGAAGGGGGAGGCGAAGTAAATGGGTATGGGTATGTGGCTCACTGTTTTCTTCGTCGTTTTCCTGCTGATGGGCATTCCGATCGCCGTGGCTCTGGGGCTGACGTGTATTTTTGCCTGTCTGGTCGAGCCCGTTTCGGGGTTCTTTGCCGGCACGCTGACGGCGATGGACCTGTACTGGGACTGCTCGGACATCATCAGCGAATTGATGCAGAAGACGTTCAACTCGTCCAACGGTTCGGCGCTGATGGCTATTCCGTTCTTCATTCTGGCCGGCAACATCATGGCCTCCGGCGGCGTTTCCAAGCGTCTGGTCGGTCTGGCTGAGGCGTTCCTCGGTCACGTCACCGGCGGTCTGGCGCTGGTCGCCACAGTCGCATCCACGTTCTTCGGCGCGGTCTCCGGCTCCGCTCCCGCTACGACGGCGGCCATCGGCGGCGTCATGATCGGACCGATGGAAAAGAGCGGTTACGACCCAGCCTTTGCCGGTGCGGTCGTTGCGGCTTCGGGCACGATCGGGCTGATCATCCCGCCCAGTCTGACGATGGTGCTTTACGGCGTCAGCACGGGCGTGTCGATCGGCGATCTGTTCCTAGGCGGCATCATCCCGGGCATCATCATCTGCCTCGTGCTCATCATTCCCGAGTACCTGATCTCGAAAAAACGCGGGTACAAGAGCGCGCGCAAGTTCACCGGCGCGGAGCGCTGGGCGGCGTTTAAAAACGCGGTCTTCGCGCTGATGATGCCGATCATCATCCTCGGCGGCATCTACTGCGGCGTCTTCACGCCCACGGAGTCGGCGGCCGTGGCGGTCGTTTACGGTATCATCGTCGGCATCTTCGTGCACAAGGAACTGAAGTGGAGCGACATTTACAAGCTGGTGCTCAAGTCGGCGCGCTCCACGGCCGTCATCATGTACCTGATGATCACCGCCGACATCCTCAGCTACATCCTTGTCAGCCACCAGATCCCGCAGAACCTTGCCGCCAACATCCTGACGGTGTCGAGCAACAAGATCATCGTGCAGATGATCATGATCACGATCCTGCTCGTTGTCGGCACATTCCTCAACAATTCAGCGGCGATGGTGCTGCTGGCGCCCATCTTCTACCCGATCCTGCTCAGCCTGCAGATCGACCCGCTGTTCTTCGGCATCATCATGGTCATCTCGCTGGCGATCGGCCACAACACGCCTCCCGTCGGCCTCTGCCTGTTCGTTGCCTGCGACATCGGCGGCGTCAAGCTGGAGCGGCTCGTCAAGGAAGTGGCGCCGCTGGTGCTTTCCATGATCGCGGCCACGTTCGTGATGAACTGCTTCCCCGAAGTCGTTCTGTTCCTGCCGCGCCTGCTGAGATAGGCATTTTATCCGGAATGAAGTCTCATACAAACCGTCCCGTCTGCTGTCGCAAACGGGACGGTTTTTTGCGCGCGCTGCTTTCGTGCGTGGTATAATGACTATAAACAGGAAACACATTTTTGAACAACGGAGGTATGAACGATGGTTGAAATCGATGCGCGTGGTCTGGCCTGTCCGCAGCCGGTGCTGTTGACGAAAAAAGCGGTGGAGGACGGAGCGGTTGCCGTGAAGGTGACTGTGGACAACGAAGCGGCGAGCGGCAACGTCTCGCGCTTTCTGGGCACAAAGGGCTTTGCAGCCACGGTGACGCGCGATGGCGCGAACTACGTCGTTGCAGGTGCGAAAGGTGAAGCGGCTGAAACGTGCGAGTGCGTTGCCGTGTCCGATGAACCGGCTGACGTCAAGCGCGCCGTGTTCATCTCGCATCAGACGATCGGCGGCAATGATGCCGTGCTTGGCGAGGTGCTCATGAAAGCGTTCCTGGGCACGCTGACGCAGTATAGCGATGTCGAGCGGCCCGAGGTGATCGCGCTGATGAACGAAGGCGTCAAGCTGGCCGTGAAAGGCACCTCAAGCGCCGAGACGCTGGCAGAGTTTGAGGCCAAGGGCGGCAAAGTGCTCGTCTGCGGCACATGCCTGAAGCACTTCGGTCTGACGGAACTGCTTGGCGCGGGCGTCGTCTCGAACATGTTCGAGATCGCTTCTGCTCTGCTGGATCACCGCACGCTGACGCTGTAAACGGGAATAATTGTAACGATGCGCCCCGCGGGCCGGAAAACTCATCCGACGCGCGGGGCGTTGTATTACTGTTTGTACGGTTTCGGAGCGGGAACGAGCGAGACGCTCTCGATGCGCTCCAGACCGACGAACGCGGCCATGCGGCGGTAGACTTCGACGTCGCTGGTCGTGCAGATGCGCAGGGAACCGCTGCCGTTCATGTTGAGCAGATGTGTGCGTTCAAGGTGTTCTTTCACCATGCGCGCTTGCGAAGCGGCCGGATTGATGAGCTGTGTGAACTGCGGAAAGAGTTTTTTGATGTTGTTCGCGACGAGCGGAAAATGCGTGCAGCCTAGCACGAGCGAATCAAGCCCAGGATGCTCCGCAGCCAGTTTCCCGAGCGTGTTTATCAGCTCTGTGTCAATGCGTTTCTGGTCGAAATCACCGTCTTCGATGATCCGCGCCAGCCACGGACACCCCTGGGCATAGACGCGCGTCTGCGGAGAGCGCGCTGTGATAAGGCGTGCGTACTGACCTGTCTTGGCCGTAAATACCGTCGAGAGCACGCCGACTTCCGCCAGTTTTGCGGCAACCACATCGTCTGCGCCTGCTTCGACGATGCTGATGATCTCAAAATCGTAAAACGGCCGGTAGTGTTCGATCAGCGTCGAGATCGTGTTGCATGCCACAGCGACGATTTTGACGCCGCACGACTGTAAAAAGTCGAGACACTGCCGCGTGAGAAACAGGATTTCTGCTTCTCCGCGGTTGCCGTACGGCTGATAGACGCCCTCGCCGAGGTAAAGAATCTCCTCGTGCGGCAATAGTTTTTGCAATTCCCTGACGACGGTATATCCGCCCAGACCGGCATCCATGACGCCGATGGGGGAGTGTGCGCTGAACATGGTCCGAGGCCACCTTTCTTTTTATGAACGCATGGTGCCGCTTTAGCTCATTATAGCCGGGCAAAAGTGTCATCGCACTGGCGCAAACGAGAAAAATAACACTAAGACAATTCCGGGCGCTAACTCAATGCCGAAAGACCGTTGCTGACAGAGGACTGTTCAAATAACAAACTTGCTGTATAATAAAAACGTTCGCAAGCAAAGTTGTGGGCGAATAGAGTTTCAGCAAGATTCTCATCTGATTTCAAGGAGGTTGTTCTTGATGAGTTCAGTGACCTATTTCGTAATTGTAGCCGTACTTGTTGCTTTGTGGGGAGTGACGGTGTTTAACCGTCTGGTTCGGTTCCGTGCCCGCCGTGAAGAAGGGTGGAGCGGCGTGCAGGTGCAGCTCAAGCGTCGTCATGACCTTGTGCCCAATCTCGTGGCGACGGCCAAGGGACTGGCGGGACACGAGTCCGAGCTGATGACCAGCGTCACCCGGGCGCGCGCCGCACAGGGCAGTGCTTCCGTGGCCGCCGTGGCCGACGCGGAAAACGCGCTGACGCAGGCTCTGGGACGCTTTATCGCCGTGGCTGAGAATTATCCGCAGATCAAGTCCGATGCGGCGTTCACAAAGCTGATGGGCGATCTGAGCTCGCTCGAAGACGATCTTCAGCTCGCACGCCGCTATTACAACGGCACGGTGCGTGAGTACAACGTGGCCGTACAGACGTTCCCCTCGTCGCTGCTGGCCTCTCTGTTCGGTTTCGGCCGGGCCGATTTCTTCGAACTGAGTTCGCCCTCTGAGGCAGAAGCGCCCAAGGTGGAATTTGTCTAGATACAAAACTTACAGCGTGAAAATGCTACGGTCAGTCCCATGCGGCTGACCGTTTTTTGTGCGTGAGTTATCGGAAGGGATTGATAGAATGAAAAGATTGCTGTTCATCTGCCACGGCAATATCTGCCGCTCGGTTGCGGCGAAGGTCGTCTTTGAGGAGATGGCACGTCGTGCGGGCGTTTCCGGCCTGTTTGAGGCTGATTCAGCAGCGACGAGCACTGAGGAGCTT
>JAEEGK010026208.1_pt1 | contig 11889 bp, 6 predicted proteins | sample 8958771 | NCBI WGS metagenome assembly JAEEGK01 (sample SAMN16246547, study PRJNA631951) | gut metagenome | biome: gut microbiome; feature: rumen; material: SC-attached | host: Bos | place: Iran: Karaj | collected 2018-10 | reverse complement strand
AAACCACCACAAAGTCAGCATCGAAGACGACGCCCTGATCGCCGCGGTGAACCTCAGCCACCGTTACATCAGCAACAGGTTCCTGCCCGACAAGGCCATCGACCTCGTGGACGAAGCGGCCAGCAAGCTGCGTCTGGAAATGAATTCCGTGCCGGAGCCCATCGACGACCTGAACGCCCGCATCCGCCAGCTGGAAATCGAGAAGGAGGCCATCAAGCGCGAGGGCACGTCCCTGAAGTCCGAAAAGCTCGACACCGAGCTCTCCGAAGCGAAGGCGAAGAAGGCGGAACTCGAGAAACGCTGGAACGAGGAGAAAGGCATCGTGACCGAACTCAACAACCTGCGCCAGCAGATCGAAGAACTCAAGCGCGAGGCCGCCACTGCCGAGCGCGCCGGCGACTACGGCCGCGTGGCTGAAATCCGCTACGGCAAGCTCGCAGGCGCCCAGCAGCGCGTCGCAGAGCTGAGCGCAAAGCAGGCGGCGATAAAGGATCCCATCATCACCGAGTCCGTGACTCCGACCGACATTGCCGAAATCGTGGCCCGCTGGACCGGCATCCCCGTGAACCGTATGCTGGAAAGCGAAAAGGAGAAGCTCCTCCGCATGGAGTCGCAGCTCCACAAGAGGGTGGTGGGCCAGGACAAGGCCATCGAAGCCGTCAGTGACGCAGTGCGCCGTTCGCGCGCCGGCCTGAGCAACGAGCACCGTCCAATCGGCAGCTTCCTCTTCCTCGGCACCACCGGCGTGGGCAAGACCGAACTCGCCAAGGCGCTGGCGGAGTTCCTCTTCAACGACGAATCCATGATGACCCGTATCGACATGAGCGAATACCAGGAGGCTCACACCGTGTCGCGTCTCGTCGGCGCGCCCCCGGGATACGTCGGCTATGACGAAGGCGGCCAGCTCACCGAAGCCGTCCGGCGCAAGCCCTACTCCGTGGTGCTGCTGGACGAAATCGAGAAGGCCCACACCGACGTGTTCAACATCCTCCTCCAGGTCCTGGACGACGGCCGCCTGACCGACAACAAGGGCCGCACGGTGGACTTCAAGAACACCATCCTGATCATGACCTCCAACCTCAAGGAGGAAGAACTCCGCCTGCGCATGCGTCCGGAATTCATCAACCGAATCGACGAAATCGTGAAGTTCGACGCCCTCACCCGCGAGAACATCCGGGAAATCGTCCGCATCCAGATGAGCCTGCTGCAGAAGAAGCTCGAAGACGACAACGTCTCGCTCCAGTACACCCCGGCGTTCGAAGACTATGCCGTCGAGAACGGCTACGACCCCGATTTCGGCGCCCGCCCGGTCAAGCGCCTCATCCAGCGCGAACTGGTGAACCGCCTCGCCCGCGAGATCCTCGAGGGCCGCATCCACAAAGGCTCCGCAATCACCGTCGACGCCGACACCTCCGGCATCATCGTCCGGCAGTAACGCCCGCGGCAGGTCCTCCAGGAGCCCGCGTCAGGTGCCTGGGGAGGTTGCCGACCCTCTGAGCCCGTGGCAGGTCCTCCAGGAGCCCGCGCCATATCACGTGGAGCCCGGGGAGGTGCCCGGGGAGGTTGCCGACCCTCCTAAGCCCGAGGCAGGTCCCCCAGGAGCCCGCGGCAGATCACGGGGAGCCCGTGGCAGGTGCCCGGGAAGGCTGCAGACCCTCTGAGCCCGTAGCAGGTCCTCCATTCGATGGTAGGACCTGCTACGTTTTTGGCCTTTTTCGTAGCAGGTCCTGCCAGGCCGCCGCAGACCTGCCACGCCAGCAGAGACACTAGCAGGACCGCGCCGAAGGAGCCCATGCCCTGCCCTACGCGACAGGACCCACAGTGGTGCCACAATCCCGTCAGCACGGGAAACAGGGCACGTTCCTCCGTCCACCCCTCCGCGACGGGACCCACAGCGGTGCCACGGTCCCGTCACCGCAGGGAAGCAGCACTGTGGCGCAGGTCTCCCCAAAGGCTGGCGCAGGTCCCGGGGCATCCTGGCGCAGGTCCGAATAATTGGTGGGGTCCTGCGCCGCGAAACTGCTTCCAGTGCTTCCCAGTGGCGCAGGACTCCAAGAGAAAAACAGACCTGCTCCACCGGGAGAGGGGACTTGCGCCGGAAGGAGGACCGGCGTTACCGGGAGAAGGGACCGGCGCCACCGGGAGAAGGGACCTGCGCCGAAAGAAAGGGGGACCGGCGCCACCGGGAGAGGGGACCTGCGCCACCCGCAGAAGGGACCTGCTCCTCAGGGGGCGGACTTGCGGAGGACGAAGGAGGAGTCGTAGCAGCGGTTGACTTTGCGGGCGAAGTCGCGGAATTCGGGGTAGCGGGACTTGTCGGAGCGGAAGCGCTTGAAGCGGATGGCCTGCACCACAGTCACGCATCCGTCGGCCTCGGAGGCGGTGGAGCTGAACGACGCCCAGGGGGTGTCGAGCTCCACGGGCTCCGGCAGGCTCTCGACGGCGTAGCCGAGCGGCAGACGCACCATCACGGTGTCGACAGACGCGTACCCCTCCGGGATCACGATGTCGTTGACCCTTTCTCCTTTCTGGAACGACAGCCCCTTGGCCACGGGGTTCATCGGCACGAAGAGCCGCGTGCCGTCGCCGTGGGCGTAAACCCGCGTCGAGAAGCTGTAGCTGATGGTTTTCTCCGGGCAGAAAGCGCGCCCGGCGGCAGCGTAGCCGTCGAAATTGTCCGAAACGGAATCAATCGTGAGCCCCTCAGGGTGGAGCTTGAAGCCGGCGGTCAGCATCTTCTCGCGCGTGTCCTGCTTGAGGTCCTCCCAGCCGATATAGTTCTCCGCAAGGTCCAGGTACATGCGGCGGCAGAGCTTCAGCGAGGCGCTTCCGTTGGTGGACAGCTTCACCTCGGTGCGCTGCTCCCTCCGGCTGAGCGAGTCGGGATAAGCCCCCACCCGCACGTGCTCGCCCCCGTCGGGCTTGATGAGCACGATCTCGTGCCCTGCCACGTCGGCGTGCCGGTAACCCAGCGGTGTGCGGGGATTGGTGCACTCCACGAACACGGTGTCGGCCATCTCCGGCAGCGGCACGGCGAGCATAGCGTGGTTCATCTGCCCCGCGGACGTGAATCCCGGCAGCAGGTCCTTCCGGTCGGTGTGGATGATATAGTAGTAGGACTCCACCCCGACAGCTTTCAGCATGGCCATCAGGTAGTTGGACAGCGCCTTACAGTCACCGAAACCGCTCCGCGCCACCTCCGCCGCCTCAATGGGCTTCAGCTTGCCTATGCCAAGCTGGATGGCCACGTAGCGCGTCGTCTCCCGCAGGCGTCCGTAAAGCACCTTCAGCTTCTCGAAGTCGCTGCTGCAGCCTGCGGTCAGTTCCCGCAGCTCCGCCACGACCGCATCCGGGAGCACGTCAGCGCCCTGCTGCAGGCCGCTCACCCAGAGCCCGAACTCCTTCCAGTCGGATTGCGAGCCGGTGGTGCCGGCGTAGGAAAAACTGCGCGGCGCCGCCAGCACCATGGGCAGGAGCTCCCGGAACGGCGGCATCATATCCTCGTCCGCAATCGCCTGCACGTCAGCGACTTTCCATTCATAAACGGTGCGCCCCTTCGCCTCCCTGGGCGGAACGGCCTCCGCGTGCGAGGCGTAACTGACTATCTCGGTGCCTGCCGGCAGGTCGAGGGTGTAGCTGCCCTTCTGCAGCTCCACCTTCTCTTCCGTGACGGGCACGAAGGCGGGGAAGGTCAGCACCCCGTTCCGGTAATTGACGGCGTACTCGTAGCTGATGGTGAAAGGATAGCGCGCAGACGGCTCAAACACAGACACATAGCTGTCGTCCGCCAGCCCCGATGAAATGGACACTGTCTGCAGGTCCTTCTTCCCGAACTTGATCTTTCGCCCTGCCGTCTCGATCTCAGCGCTGAACGACCCAATGCTCCGGAAGGAGTCGGTGTAGATGACCGGCGTCGCCGGCCTCAGGCCGTTCTCGTTAATCACCATGACGACAGCCTTGACACGGTACACGCCGCTCGAAGGCGACTGCATCGTGAAGCTCTCTTCGTGCGAAATCACCAGCGCGTCAAGGTCCTTCGCCTGCAGCGACACCGTAGCCGAAAGCCAGCACAGCAGTAGCGTAAGTCGTTTCATTACAGTTTCTTAAGCACTATCGTGGTCTCGTAGACGTTGCACAGCTGCTCCCAATAACTGCGGAGTTCCGGGTACTGCGCGGCCTGCACCAGGCGACCGTTGAGGGTGAAGCGGTAGTTCAGCGTCACCTTGCGCTCGCCGTCATAGAGGCATTGAACGGCCACGCGGCTGTCGGCGACCTTGCCGGGAATCACCATCGGCTGCGGCAGCGACTCCACCGTCCAGCCTTCGGGGATGGTGATTGCGGCGCTGTAGTTGACGGTCTCAGGATAAGCGAACTCGACCGGGATTATGCGCTCGGACGCACGGAAATCGGCGGCATCATGGTACTTCGTCACGAACGGACGGACGTAGAGCAGGCTGCCGGCGGCAGTGGCCTGGCTGCGGAAGCCGTAACTTATGGAAGCCTCCGGGCTCCAGACGTCCTTGCCTTCGACCTTCAGGTCCTCGACCTCGATACCGTCCTCATTCTCAATGGCTTCAGCAATCTTTTCGAGCTTACTGTCCCTCCCCAGGGTGGACTTTATCGTGCACGCCCAGTTGTTGAATCCCTTCTGCGAGCGCTTCCCGGTAATGGCACCGTCGGCGGCGACCTCCATCTCCACGGAGTCGATCAGCTGGTTGCGGCAGAGCTTGCTGAGATCCACCCAGTAGCCTGCGTCCTTCTTCGTGACCACACGGGCACGCTCCACCAGATAATTGACCGGCAGCACGTTGAGGTAGCCCTGGTCGTCGGCCGCGTCCATGAACCAGCCGGCACCGGAAGGAGCCGTGACCTTCAGGATCACGGCATTGAAAGCATCCACGCTGACGTGGTAGTCCATCAGCAGGCCGTTGTCACGTGTGTCCAGGAACACCGGCTCCACCTTGAAGCCCGCCCCTCCGAGGGCTGCAGCCACAAGGGCGTTGATGTCGGCGCTGTTGCCCTCCTGCTCCTTGAAGGCCTTGGCGGCCGAGGGCCATATGCTCTTCTTGCCGTTCCAGCGCACCTTTGCGACTACGGCGTTGCGTATAGCTGCCACCTGGCCGGCCTCGTCGGCGGCGCTGGCCTTGGCCTCGGCAGCCTCTGCCTCGAAGCGCGACCTGGCATAGAAGTCTGACAGCAATCCGCTGTCTTTTATGGTCTTATCCACGGTGGCCCAGTTGGAACTGAAGTCCTTGTAGTAGAGGTTGTCGGCGTTGAAGCTGCGGAGCTCGTACTCAAACCCCAGGCGGTAGAGGTCGGGGCAGTAGCAGTGCGGGGCCGACTTCAGCGCGGGCACGTCGACGGCGCGGTGCTTGTCCACGATGATGTCGTAGTCTATGCTGGCGCCGCCCTGGAGTATGGTGGAGCTGTTCTCTATCGTCGTTTCGCTCGTGCAGTGCACGAAGCCGCGTGCGATGCGGTTGAAGTCGAAGTAGCGGGCGCGGGTGAATATGGCTTCTGACAGGTTCACCGGCACGCCTGTCTGCAGGAAGATGGTTCCGATATCGGTCACGCGGGGGGACTCGGTGGTGAAGGTGTACTCCACTACGGAGCCTACGCGCACGTTCTGCGCGGAGAAGCTGACCGAGCGGCGCTTGTCGCTGACCTCCTCGTCGAAAATCATCTTCTTGTTCAGCTTGTCGACGGTTTTCTTGCCGCCGTCCTTGTTGTATGTGACCATTTTGATGCCCGAGACGCTTTCCCGGGGATCGGTGGCCGTGCTGTAGTAGACCTTGAGGTCGGGGTAGCTTTTGCCCGATTCCTTAAGTATCTTGACGCGTTCGGTGAGGGTGACCTTGCGGGTGAGGCCGAAGGAGCCGGAGAACGCGGCCTCCACTTCCAGGCGGCGCCAAAGCACCACCACGGCGGCGGACGTGTCCGGCTGGTAGGTGGTCATTTCCAGCTCGGCATCCGAGACGGCGCCGAACTTGGGGTTGACGGGAATCGATTGTGCCCGGGCAGCCATTGAAAGGAAAAGAAGCGCCGGGATGAGAAGGAATTTAAAATTTTTCATATCTTTTTAAGTACTATCGTCACGTTGTATATTCCGCAGAGCCGCTCCCAGTATTTACGGAACTCCTGGTATTCGTCCACGGGCACCTGGAGCTGTCCGTTGCTGTAGCGGAGGTTGACGGAGACCGTGTGCTCCCCGTCGGAAATTGCCCTCATGGATGCCTGGCACTTGACGTTCTTTTCTTCAAAGTACACGGTCGGCGGCAACGACTCCACGGCCCAGCCTTCCGGGACGTCGATGGTCACCGAATAGTAGCCGGTCTCGCTGAAGGGGAAGTCCACGGGAACCATGCGTTCGGGGCTCCTGAAGGTGGATTCAGTGTGCAGCTTATCCACGAAGGGCCTGATATACAGCAGGTCACCGGAACGCACGGCGGGCGTCTGCCAGGTGTAGTGCACGGAGGCCTGAGGGCCCCATTTGTCCATCCCTTCCGTGCGCAGGGAGTCTATTTCTATGCCGCAGTCCGTTTCAATCTGCGATATGAAGTCTGCCTTCCCTGAGAAACGGGAGTAGGCGGCTTTCATGTCGCCGGCGTTGCTGTTGAAGCCGGTCTCGGCGGTGCGGCCGTGGATTATGCCGTCTGCGGTGACGGACAGGGTGTCGGTGCGGATGTAGCGGTTGCTGCTGAGCTTGCTGAGGTCCACCCATTTGCCGGCGCCCTCCCGGGGAATCACGCGGGCGCGCTTCACGGTGCACCTGCCTGCCATCACGTCCACGGCGGTGCCGGCGGAGGCGGGGTCGATGTAACGGACCTTGCCGGACGGGCCGGTGACCTGGAGGACGACGGTGTTGAAGGCGTCGATTTTGACCTGGTGGTCAAGGATTTCGCCGCGGTCGCGGGTCATCAGGAACACGGGCACGACCTTGTAGCCGGCATCCCCGAGGCACTCGGCCACCAGTGCTGCGATGTCGCAGGCGTTGCCTTCGTGGGCCTTGAAGGCCTTGGCAGGCTGGGGGCTTATGCCGCGCTTGCCGTTCCACGTGACAAGGGCACACACGAGGTTGCGGATGCGGGTGATGGTCTCAACTTCGTCGTCGGTCACGAGCGGGCCGGCTTCGATGCGGGACTTGTCGTAGAACTCCTTGATTATGCCGGCCTTGCGGACCTGGTCGTCCACGTTCTCCCAGGTGGTGCTGTAGTCCTGGTGGTGCTCGCCGTCGAAATCGTAGGCGCGGAGGTCGTAGTCGTAGGCAAGTTTGTAGAAATCAGGGCAGTAGCAGCGCGGCGCGTCCTTCATGGCCGGCACGTTGTAGGCCCTGTAGTGGTCGATGACCTGGTTCATTTCAAACACGCCTCCGCCGGAGGTGCTGACCCTTTCCTTGCCAAGCTCGCGGTAGTTGACGCAGGAGAGCGTGCCTCTCTTGTGGATGTTGTAGATGAAGCAGGGGATGTAGGCCACGGTCGCCTCGCAAAGGTTCAGCGGCACGTCGTCCTGCAGGCTGATGCCGTCGAAATCGGCGATGCGGGGGTTCTTCTGCGTGTAGGTGACTTCGACCACGGAGCCGACGCGCACGTTCTCGGCGGCGAAGGAGACGGAGTGGATCTTGCCGCTGACCTCCTCGTCGAAAATCATCTTTTTCGACAGCTTGTCGGTGGTCTTCTTGCCGCCGGACATGTTGTAGGTCAGGACCTTGATGTCGGTGACGAAATCCTGAGGCTCACGGTAGTAGAGCTTGTATTCCGGGTAAGATTTGCCGGACTCTTTGAGGATCTTCACCCTTTCTTGGAAGACCTCCTTGCGGTAGAATTCTCCCTGGCCGTTGAGGGAGATCAGGACGTCGCGGTGGCGGTAGAGCACCAGCACGGCCGCGGAGGTGTCCTGGGCATATTCCGTAAGCTCAAGTTCGGCGTCGGAGACGGCGCCGAACTTGGTGTCCACGGGTATGGACTGGGCCTGCGACGCCAGGCTGGCGGCGGCGAGAAGCAGTACAAGGAGGAGATTCTTCACTTCGTTCAGAATGACGTTATACCTTTTCCTTGCGGCCGGAGCGGCGGCTGCGCTCGGCGGCGAAGCCCATCACGTGGCTCTCGATCGACACGTCGATGGTGCTGGAAAGGCGGCCGGGGTCGTTGAAGGCCACAGCCTCCACGAAGTCGCGCTCGAGGGCGTAGTCGCCGCCGCCGTGGCCGGCGCCTTTGTATTCCTGGATTTCGCTGACCTTCCTGTCCCAGACTTTTGGGGTGCGGGTCTGGAAGTCCCAGAGAGTGAACTTGGAGCCGTCGCCTTCGATGTAGCCCATCGTACCCATTATTCGGGTGCGACGGCCGCCGTAGGGGGCGAATGCCTCCATCGAGAAGGCCGCTGTCTTGCCGCCTTCGAACACCATTTCGGCCACGTAGTGGTCCGGCTGGTCGTTGTCGCAGTGATAGACGCAGCGGGCGTAGCTGTCGTACGGCGGAGTGAGCAGGCGCTGCAGGATGAAGTCGGGATCCTTGTTGCCGTCGAGGTCGAACACGCCGAGGTGGCGCTTCTGCTTGGTGTAGATGTCGATGGCGGAATAAGGGCAGGTGCTCTCGTGCGGGCAGCCGTCGGTGCACTTCAGAGGGGCGCCTTCGGGGGCGTTCTCCGGCTTGAATAGGTGCAGGGAGCCGTCTGCGACTATGGTCTTGCAGGGCTTGTCGATGAGCCAGCGCAGGATGTCGAGGTCGTGGCAGGACTTGGCCAGGATGATAGGCGTGGAGAGCTTTGAATTGCGCCAGTTGCCGCGCACGTATGAGTGGGCCATATGGGCATACTGGATGGGCTCCATATGCTGGACGCTCACCAGCTCGCCGATGGCACCGCTGCGCACGATTTCCCTAAGCGCGACAAAATAAGGAGCATAGCGCAGCACGTGGCAGACGGCCACGATGCGGTCGTACTTCTTTGCCTGCGCGAGGATGTTCTTGCACTCCTTCTCGGTGGGCGACACGGGCTTCTCGAGGAGCACGTGATAACCCATTTCGATGGCCTTCATGCATGGGGCGTAATGGACGTCGTCCGGGGTGGACACGACCACGGCGTCGGCGAATTTGGGCACCTTGAAGACTTCGCTCCAGTCGCCGAAACGGTGCTCGGCGGGAACGCCATGCTTGTCGGCCATCCTGCGGCAGCGGTGCTCCAGGATGTCGGACACACCCACGACCTTGAGGGCGTAGGGGAACATTTCGGCATAGCGGGCGTAGGTGCTTCCGCGGTTGCCTGCGCCTATGATTATCACGCTCACCTGTTTGTCCACTTCCGGCTTGATGGGACGGAGGTTGAGATCCAGGCCGTTGAGGGAACCGCCGGGTTCGACCCCGTCGATGAGTTCACGGTTGGCGGCCGAACGGGCGGTCGCAGCGGCGGCGGGCAGACCCACGGCTGCTCCAGCGGCCGCGACGCCCAGGGTCTTCAGGAAGTCTCTACGTATCATATTAATATGCAATTATGTACTATCAAAGTTTGTGCCTTTTATAAGCGGAGAAGCGCCAGGTAAGGCCGACGTCGAAATTGTGGGCGCGGTCGTGGTTGTCGCCGATGTAGGCGGCGTGGATTCTGAGTTTCTCGTTGCCAAGCGGGAAAAACTCCACGCCGGCGCCGTAGTAGAAGTAGTCGTTGCCCGCGGGAAGCACGAGGTCGAAGGAGCCCTTGTGGGTCGGTGCCACCTTGTCGTCCCATTCGGCGAGCCAGTCGGGATCCACGTTGGAGGCGTCGTTGCGCTCGTAGCCGACCTTGGTGCAGATGTTCCACTTGCCGAGCGTCAGGATGGCCTTAAGGATGGCCGACCAGTCGGAGAACGGATGCTTCTGCTTGAAAGCCACGCGGTCGATAAGGTCCACGTCCACAACGAGTTTGCCCATATCGAACTTGTTGCCGAGCGCTATCCAGTTCATCTTCCTGTGGAGCTCGTCCTCCACGAGGTTGTAGCTCCATATGGTCTTCCACCAGGGCCAGAAGTGGCCGTTCCAGTAGATGTTGTAGGAGTAGGCGTTCTGCGTGACCGGAGAAATGGGCGACGGGATGAACTGCACCGAAACCGTCTGTCCTTCAGCGGGATGGAAGTTCGCCGAAGCGCCGAAGGCATAGTACTGGTAGAGGTGGAGGGAAAAGGCGCCGTAGTAGTAGACGTCGATGGGGGCGGAGTCGATTTCATATCCGCCCACGAGTATGGGCTGCTTGCCGAAGGTGAACGACCACTTGGGGTGGGCCTGCCACTTCAGCCACAGGAAGTCGGTGGCGCTGAAGGGGTTGTCGTCGTCGATCTTGCGGTTGAGGCGCTGGCGCACACGGAAGGTGAGCCCGTCGGCGAGCTGCCCGATGATGTGCAGATTGAGGTACTCTCCCTGGAAGTGGGAGCCATAGACCCCGTCTTCAGTCTGCTGGTGGAAGGAGGCGCGGGTGTCGAACGATATCTCGTCCACGTGGGCGCCGTCTTCCCGGATTTCGGAATCGGGCTTGATTACGTCTGAGGCCTGGCCGCTGGCAAAAGGGGCCGCGGCGGCGAGCAGGCACAGGATCGTGAGAAGTTTTTTCATTTTTATCAATGCTTATCTGACTTCGAGCACGGAGCCGGCGTCGCGGGCCACGGCAGCTTTCCAGCGCTCGGTGTAGCCGGGCTGCTTCAGGCCGTCGGGAATGCCGGCGGAGTACTTGCTGTGGAGGAAGTTGCCCTCGGCGTCCTGGGCCTTCACGTTGCCGTCGATGAACTTGACGGTGAGCATCTGCTCCATATCGACCCAGCGGCCGAACTGCTCCTGGGCGGTCTGCACGGTGAACTTCGTGAGCGCCTTGATGGTGCGGCGTACTGCTCCGCGCCTGCCGGGCTTGCCGCCGCGGCCGTTGTATATCTTCAGCAGCCGGGCATCCATTTCGGGCACGGCTTCCGACAGCATCTTGTTCTCGAAGAGGTCGATGGATTCGCGCACCACGGGCTCCATCGCGTCATACATCCTGTAGCAGGAATTGGTCACGCGGTTGCACATCCAGAACTGGGAGGTGGCGCTGTAGTGGAGCAGGTCGCCGTTGCCTTCGCGCAGGCATTCGGGGACCTCCTTGGTGTTGGCGTAAATCGGTGTCAAATAAGAAGTTGCGGCATCGTCGCAGCCGAACCAGATGAGTGCGCCGATGGTGTCGGGGAGCCAGCTGCGGGCCTGGGCCACGAACCAGAATCCGGTCTGCTGGGTGGCGATGGCGCGCTCGTTGACGTAGGTCTTTCCTTCCCATTTGAAGTTCATGGGGCGCCAGCGGTAGGGGCAGGCGTTGCCGCCGGCTCCGATGTCCACGCGCATATCCATGGGCGTGCCTTCATAGTGGTCGCGCATCACGTCGGCGACGTCCTTGACGCTGATCTTGCGGGACGGCTTCACGAAGAGCGGCATTTCGCCCTTGAGGTCGTGGCCCATTGCGTATTCGAGCCAGTCGGAGGCGGGGCGGGTCACTTCGGTGCCGCCGTCCATATAGGTGAACTGGCCGTCGCAGAGGATGTTGAAGGCGGACCAGGCACGGGCTTCGCAGCCGCGGGCGCCGCCGAAATCGAGGGGATTGTAGACGTCGCGGAAGCTGAAATCCTCGTCGGCCCCGGAGTACCATCCCTGCTGCCGGGCGAAGCTGATTACGTCGGGGGCATAGAGGCAGTTGTCGGGGTCATTGAGGGGGAAGCGGGTGATGCGGGCCTGGTTGGCGTGGGCGCAGATGTAGCCGTCGGGGATGCGGCGGGCCACCCAGACTATGCCCTTGTTGCCGCCGGAGCCCTTGCCCACGAGGTCCATGACCCATGCCTCCTGAGGGTCGGCGATGCTGCAGGTTTCGCCTTCGGAGGGGTAGCCGTATTCGTTGGCGAGGGCCACGATGGTC
>JAEEGK010026205.1_pt1 | contig 11891 bp, 10 predicted proteins | sample 8958771 | NCBI WGS metagenome assembly JAEEGK01 (sample SAMN16246547, study PRJNA631951) | gut metagenome | biome: gut microbiome; feature: rumen; material: SC-attached | host: Bos | place: Iran: Karaj | collected 2018-10 | reverse complement strand
GCATGGTTGTGCCTTTTGGCGGCTGAGGAACCACAGACAGACGGGAATGCCGGTGCTGTAGAACAATTGGCTTGGCAGGGCAACGATGCCTTCCACGAGGTCAGCCTGTAGGATGTTCTTACGGATTTCACCTTCGCCTCCGCTCTGGCTGCTTAGCGAGCCATTGGCCAGCACCATGCCGATGCGGCCTGAGGGCGACAGGTGGCTGATCATGTGTTCCAGCCAGGCAAAGTTGGCATTGCCCGCTGGCGGGATGCCGTATTTCCAACGGACATCCTCTTGGAGCTTATCGGCACCCCAGTCGCTCATGTTGAAGGGTGGATTGGCCATCACGAAATCAGCTTTCAGCGTGGGGTGACGGTCGTCGAAGAAGGTGTCGGCGTTGCGGTCGCCCAAGTCGGCTTCGATACCACGAATGGCGAGGTTCATCATGGCCATCTTGCGGGTGTTGGCGTTGATTTCCTGACCGAAGATACTCAGGTTCTTGATGTCGCCTTGATGATGGCGAACGAAGTCGGCACTCTGGACAAACATGCCACCGCTTCCCATGGCTGGGTCGTAGCAGCGGCCTTTGTAAGGCTGCAGCACCGCCACAATAGTTCGGACGATGCAACTGGGCGTGTAGAATTCTCCAGCGTTCTTGCCTTCGAGCGAGGCGAACTTGGAGAGGCAGTATTCGTATGTACGACCTAAAAGGTCTTTGTTCTCTTCCTGTTTGCCCAGCTCGATGGTGTTGGTGAAGAGATCGACCACATCACCCAAGCGGCGCTTGTCCAATTCCGGACGGGCGAAGTTTTTAGGAAGGATACCTTTCAGGCGGTTGTTCTCTTTCTCAATTTCCATCATGGCATTGTCGATGACCTTGCCAATCTCTGGAGTGTGAGCCGCTTCGGCAATGACGCTCCAGCGGGCATCTTCTGGCACGTAGAAGATGTTTTCGGACACATATTCATCCTTATCCTCCTCGAAGCCATCACCTTCATCGACCAGTTGTTGGTGTTTCACGTCGAAACAGTCGGAGATGTATTTCAAGAAGATGAGGCCTAGCACCACGTTTTTATACTCTGCCGCGTCGATGGAACCGCGCAGCAGGTCAGCTGCTTTCCATATCTTGTCTTCAAAGCCAATGTCGGCTGTATTTGTCTTGGCCATACCTTAATTGTTTAAAGATGCAAAAATAAGGAAAAAAGAAAATCATCCTTCCCGTAAGCAAGAAATTGGAACAACAATTTTTTATAAATTTGCACCGCTTCAACAGGAAATACAATGATCAAAAAAATCTATAAATTCGGCGGGGCCTCCGTGAAGGACGCTGATGCCGTACGTAACCTTAAGAACATCGTAGCACAACATAAAAACGAGGACATCTTCCTGGTGGTCTCAGCCATGGGCAAGACCACCAACATGTTAGAGAAAGTGCTGAAAGACTTCCGCGAACAGGAAGGAGAACTGGGTATTGACGCCCTTTCTGAAGTGATGAGTTATCACGAGAGGATTATCCTTGACCTCTTTGACCAAAACCATGAGCACCCCGTGATTGAGTCCATCTCGGAGCTGTTCATAGAGCTTTGGGAAAAGCTGCAAAACACCCAACAGCCTTACGACTACCAATACGACCAGACCGTGAGTTACGGCGAGCTGATCTCCACCACCATCATCCAGGAATACCTGAACCACTGCGACGTGCCATGCCGCTGGCTGGACGCACGGAAATATGTCATCACCGACGAGACCTTTCGAGCCGCCAACATCGACTGGGATGAGACACGACTCAGAATCAGCAAGCTAAACGAGGAGCACTTCCAAGGTGTGGTGTGCATCACGCAAGGTTTCATCGGGAGTACTGGCGAAACCAAACGTTCCGAGGAAGGCTTTGAATGCATCAAACACTCCACCACGCTTGGCCGCGAGGGATCCGATTACACTGCCGCCATCTTCGCCAACTGCCTCGACGCCGAGGAAGTCACCATCTGGAAAGACGTGGACGGGCTGCTCAACGCCGACCCGAAACGGTTTAAAGAGACAGTCCAGCTTCCCCACATCACTTATTCCGAAGCCATCGAGCTGGCCTTTTATGGAGCCAGCATCATCCATCCCAAGACTATCAAGCCACTGCAAAACAAAAACATCCCTCTCAAGGTACAGTCGTTCCTCAACCCTGACCATGAACCTTCCGTCATCGACGGCAAGCCGGATACAAAAACAGAGAAGATCCCTTCCTATATCGTCAAGGACAACCAGACCCTGGTCTCCATCTCACCCCGCGACTATTCTTTCATGAACGAACACAACCTGAGGCTCATCTTCGCCGCTTGCGACGAGTTGAACATCCACGCCAACGTAATCCAAACCTCCGCTTTGATGCTCTCCTTCTGTTTCGACCATGACGACGAAAAACTGAAAGGCCTCGTCGCATTACTGCGCGAGACCTTCCAAGTGAAATATAACAAGGGCTTGACCCTCTTTACCATCCGTCACTACGACTACTCCTACACCACAGGTGACCGCTTCCTCGAAGGAAAGAAGGTTTATCTCAAACAGAGCAGCCGAAGCACACTGCAATTTGTAGTTGAGAGTTGAGAGGTGGCTATCGCAGGCTTTACTCTAACCTTAATAATCCCACTTGTCGAATGAGAGTTTGGCGTTAGCTGCCTTGCGTTCCTTGTTGACGGCATCGTATTTCGAGGTGTCAACCGTGGTTTTCTTTCCAGCGTTTTTGTCCTTGGCAGCCTGTTGTTCCTTTTCGAGTTGTTCTTGCTCTTCGTTCAGCGCATCGTTGGCCTCTTGAACGGCTTGGTTGATGGAGTCGAGTTTAGCGGCTTGTTTTTCAGCTTGTTTCTCGGCTTCCTCCTCGATGGACTTCGCAATCTTCTCGGCCTGCTTGTCCGCTTCTTTCTGAACGACTTTTTCAACTCCCTTGGAGACGGCTCTTCCGATGATGCCGCCCAACTGAGCATGAGCCGGGATCACAGCCACGGCAAACAGCATGGTTAATAACACGAATAGTTTTTTCATGGTCTTCACATTTTCAAGGTTGAACATAGCTTTGAGTTACTTTTTCAGGGAAGTCAACACGCTGGTGCTGAACAGTTCACCTTTTGAATAGGTCTCCATCTTGACTTGACCGATACCACGGGCATACCACACCTTCAAGGTAGTCTCGTTCTTGATACCCATCACACGTCCTTCAGAGGTTTGCTTCAGCACATAGCACTTGAAAGTGCCGGCTGGGGTAGTGATTTCTTCACGATTAACGATTTCATTCTCGGTGATGGTGTTTTTCACACGGAAGCCACCGAGGTCAACGATCATCTCACCCAAAGGCAACTTGTATCCAACGGCGAGTTTGTTGGGGATACGCAACAATTCAGGATCCGTGGCGGTGAGGTCGATGTTTCCTTGGCCCATCGAAATCATGGCGCTTCCATTACGAACCTCCATGCCCGTTTCCACGGTGGTCACGGTGCCCCCCGCATTCACGGTGGTTTCCATGACAATGTCGTAATCCATGTCGCTGATCATTTTCACGTCCTTATAAACAGTCGTGGTGGTACTCGTCTCCTTGCCTTTGGCGTCATAGTCGGTGTAGGTCAGCTCTGCCCCTTTGGTGACACAGCAATAAGGAGTCTGAGCATGGACTTGCATGATTCCTGTCAGGAGCAGGAATAACAGAAACAATCTTTTCATGTCAAATTATTTTTAGTATCAAAGTGCAAAAATACAAATAGATTTTAAATTGCAAGAACCATTCCAAAAAAATGTACTTTTGCGGACATGAAAATCATCGCCCACATCCACACCGAGTTCCCAACCAAATTCGGCATTCCACGACAGAGCGGCATCGTAGAGACGCTACAAGGGACCATCATTTTCGAACCGGAATACCGAAACCCAGAGGCGTTCCGAGGCTTGGAGGAGTTCTCACATCTTTGGCTGATCTGGGAGTTCTCCGAAGCGAGACGAGACACTTGGTCACCCACGGTAAGGCCTCCACGACTCGGTGGCAACGTACGCAAAGGGGTCTTCGCCACGCGATCGCCTTTCCGGCCTAATCCCATCGGGCTCTCCTCAGTGAAGCTGGAGCGGGTCGAGATAGACGCGAAGCTCGGACCGGTGCTGCATGTCAGCGGCGCCGACCTCATGGACGGCACTCCTATTTTCGACATCAAGCCTTACATCGTCTATACCGACAGCCATCCCGATGCCGTCAGCGGGTTTGCCGGCAAGCCAGCGAATCACCTGCTGGAGGTGGAATTCCCCGAAGAGCTGCGGTTAGGAATCCCCGAGAGACAACAAGAGAGCCTTATCGCCATCCTCGCCCATGATCCGAGGCCTCAATACCAAGATGACCCCAACCGAGTTTACGGCATGACATTCGGAGATTATGAAGTGAAGTTTCGCGTTGATGGCAATAAGGTCACCGTCACGGAAGTGACTAAGAATCCATATAATTCGCTACATTCACCGAACAGACTAACTCGCTAAATCTGTTTCGGTTAGTCCTGTGACTTTCCAGATGGTCTCCTTATCTATACCCAAATCAAGCATTTTACGGGCAGTTTCTTGTTTTTCTTCCGCTATACCAAGTTCTTTCCCTTTCTCCAGTCCGATTTTTTCTCCTTTCTCCAGCCCGATTTTTTCTCCTTCCGCCCGACCTTCTGCTCGACCTTCCGCTCTTCCTTCTGCTCTTCCTTCTGCTCTTCCTTCTGCTCTTCCTTCTGCTCGACCTTCGGCGAGGCCTTTGGCTTTACAAGTACGCATGATGGCCTGTTCAACCCAAACGTTATCGATATTCTTGTAGTAGGCATAGCGTTCCCCTTCGGTCATGCCAGCCTCTTCCATCAGGGCAACCGCCTTGTTTGTCAAGGGGTTTTCAATCAACTCTGGCGGGACTGTTTTGGTTGCCCCGTTGATTTCCGTGAGGAAGCGAAGCCACGGGTCGCGCATCTTGGTCTCTTCTTCGTTTTGGGGTTTGAACTTGGGCAGCTCGACAAAGGCGATGTGGAGACCCTCAATTATTTTGTCCGAATGTTTGTCGTGGACGAGTTGGTAATAATGGTAGTATTCGTCCTTGGGCAGATCCGTCTCGAAGACATCGTTCACGATATTGAGGGAATAGACAGGCTGAAGAATCTTATATTCCTTTCCTTTTTCCAGCTGTGAAACGTATGCTTTGGAGGCGTTGAACAAGACGCGCGACTTGAATTCCTCGCTCCACACCATCTGCATCTCAACAACGAACTTGCGCCCGGCTTTGTCTTTGCATTGTACATCCACAACGGAGAACTTTACGTTGGGGATTTCCGGGATCATCTCGGGGGTTAGATACTCGATGCTCTCAATCACTTGGTCACCTTTCAGGGGGAGCATGGCGTTCAGGAAACTGAGCAACAGCTCCGCATGTTGTCCGAAGACTTTTTTGAATGTCACGTCGTAACGTGGGTCACAATACCTCATGTTTAAATTGTTTTATGGGTTAATAAAAAAGTGTTTTTAAAATGATGCTGCAAAGATAAGGTATATTTTTAAAATATACAAGTGTTTTGACGAAAAAAATTTCATTATTCTAAAAAACAAAAGAGGATGACTAAAAAAGCCATCCTCTTCATGAGATATCGTGCCGCTGGCACGACGTTTTTCTCTCAAGTAAGACTAGTTGATCTTTTTCATGGCCGTCTGCATAATCTTACCGCCTTGATTCATGTCGGCGATATAGACCAAGAGATAGCACTCATCAGCGTTATAGGACGCATCCAAAGCACCCGTGACATTGACGGTATATCTTTCCCCCTCAACACACGGTCCATTGCACAACGACTGACCTTGCGCACCATTCAGAGTGCCACGGAACACATTGCGGAAGTCATATTCCTGATTCACACCACCAGGTGTCGTCTGCCATCCAATGATATGATCCTCTACCACGCATACCGTGACGGAATAATTTCCATTCAACTCAGCCAAAGCCATTGCGGTAGCCTCCACTTGCAGCTGTCGGCTCTCAGCGTCAAACCAATTGGTGATCCGCAACTCGAAGGTCTGATCCTCCTCTATTGCGGCTTGGACAGGCGAGTCGAGCTGTTCCACATACAAAGCATGGCCACCATCCAAGCCAATTTGATCGACACAGAACAAAGGATTTGAGGTGTTACCCGCATACCATTCATCGCCTTCTGGCGTGATGAAATCAGGGAAGAAACCTACAGGTTGTGCGAGATAGCCAGCATGGACACTCAGGATAAAGACACGATCTTCTCCCAACTGATGTTGCAGATTATGGGCGTATTCAGCCGCATCGGGGCAGTTGACACAACGGGCGCCAGTAAAATCTTTGATCAACACCGTTTTACCAGTAGCTTCCCAAGGCTCATCTGCCACAATGGCCGTCACAGTGTATTCCACGGCCGAGCCATTCAAGGCTGTCACAGTATATACCACTGGATTACTGAAATCCTGTTCAACACCCGAGGCGGGATCAACCGTGGCGCCTTCCGACACCTCAATGGTGGGTACCAGATGGGTGAGGTCTGTCCCAACAGGGAATGCCAACATGATGGTTTTTTCATTTTCGTTGATCAAACCTTCACAAGCAGGGTCCTCCACCGTGAATGAGAGGATGCTTTTCTCGTTTTCCGGATCGGAAATCACCGCGCTCACCTGATATGCCACAGTAGAGCCGTCGAAGGCCGTGACCGTATAAATGACAGGGTTCGTGAAATCCTGTTCCACGCCCGACTCCGGTTGAATCGTGGCGTATGCCGACACTTTAATGACAGGCGTCAGATGACTCACATCCACCCCTTGAGGGAAAGTGAGCGTCACCGTCAAGGCAGATTCATCAATCACTCCCGCGACGGAATCCACAACAAAACTCAAAATTGCTTTCTCGCTTTCAGCATCTTGAATAAAAGGCTCTTTTTCAATATCGCAGGCTGTAAACAGGAACAAAAAGGCCAACAAGGTCAAACTGAATCTTTTTATCGTTTTCATAAAGAATAATTTACAAAGTTAGAAACTAGTTGAAACAGTCAAAGAAACGCCTGAGGAAGCGGGGACCGTACGGCACACGCCACCGACGCACACCACGCCTTCGCTCTGACGACCGGCACTCAGCATGACACGGGTAGCGTCTTGGATATAGCTGACTGTACCCGTGAAATAATGGTCGCGGTATTCAGGCACCGGGTTGCCATAGTTCCATTTGTCGCCGATGGAGAACGACCAATGCGGGGTAATGGTGTACTCCAACAAAGCAGCTGCCCAATGGCCGCGCTTCTGGTAGTCTCTCTTTTCGCTTTCCTCATAGACATAGCCACTGTGGACTTCGTTCTCCCAAAGGCCTTGCACCTCACAACGCAAGCTCTGTCGTTTGTTGATTTTATAAGTCACATCCAAGAAACCGATGTTAGCCTTCACCTCTGGAGCACCGGTATGGCCTTCGATGGTCTCCATGTCATAACGCAAATTAATGTATTGCGCGGTGATATGCCAGTCAGAATTGATCTTTTTGTCAACTTCCACATTGATATCACGAAAGAAGCGATGGTTGCTGACAGCAAAAAAACGGGAGGTATAACCCAAAGAGCCAGGATAGTTCAAAACCGTGTTATGACCCATCATCACCGAATCACGCACAATATCATTGACTTGACTGAAATTAAAGGCGAGTTTGGTTCCATATTTACCCCCAAGAGCCGTTCCTTTGGGGATGGTATAGTTCACTTGGAACTGTGCCGCCATCTCACCGTTGGGTTGGGTGGAATAAGTGTACATGGAAGGCAGGCTGTGCGTATGCGTATAGTTGATGGGAGGGATGAAGTTGATGTCGAGGTCGTTCTGCTTGGCGGTGTACATCGACTTGAAACTCATGTTGTCGGTACGTTTCAGCTGAAGCACCACGCCCAAACCTTTCTGTGAATAGGACAAGGACGACAGCAATGCTCTTCCCGACTTGTAAATGAAGTTATTGATTGAGGAAGGGTCGTTGATTTTGTAGGCATATTCCGTGCTGAAGTTAAAGCGTCCATAACCCAGATTGATTCTTCCTGCGGCAGCGGACACATTCTCAGGAATGTTATAAAACGAGCTCATATCCTCTTGTTTTTTACTGACGAAGCTACCGCCAAGGCTCATCTTCAACTCTGATTCACTCATAGAGGAGAGGCTTTGGTTGAGATCCCACTCGGCATCCACGCCACGGACGATGCCACGATTGTCGTCAGCGGCAAAGTCACGTTCGTTGTAGGGAGCCCAATAAAAACGTTGGCGGCCATAGACACCTTTCAAGGTGAGGCCATTGCAAGGACGGAGGACTGTCCTCACGCCACGCAAGGCATTGTCCATTCCCAACGACCATTCTTCGTAGGTACGGAACACCAAGCCACTTCCAAACTGGTCATAGATATCACCCACGGTGACACCGATAAAGCCATTGTCATAAGAGGCGAAGAAGTTGGCCAAGCCCACGCCGTTCAACTCAGGACGAAAACCATTCAATTCAGGAAGGAACGCCTCGAAGCGGATTCCCGCCGAGAAGTCGCCGTAAGTATAACCAATCTTACCGAAGCCGTTGACACCGAGCTTCTTGTCTTTAAGATCCAAAATATCAATGGCTTGATCTTTACGATAGTATTGCGCATCCGTTTGGAAGCTGCCATTCACTTGGGCATTCTCCAAAAACGATTGGGCACGCAAAGAAAGCGCGCCAAATATCAATAATAGTAAAAAGAAAAGGTTTTTCATAGAAAAGAGAGGGTTTTGACGTGGGACTCGAGACACACATCACGAGTCCCGCGTCGCGAGTCCATATTTATTTCTTTGAAACTTTCAGTATCTCCTCGTAGAGGTCGTTTTCAGCGCCCTCGAAATAACCAGAGTGTTGATACACCAGTTTGCCTTTGCCGTCGAAGAGGAAGGTGTAAGGTGGATTGTTCACGTTCATGGCGCGAGCAAGGTCTTTGTTCACGTCGAGAAGCACCTCAAACTCCCAGCCCTTGCCTTCAACAAAAGGCTTCACCTTGGCGGTGGAACGCGAGTCGTCGATAGAAACAGAAAAGATTTTCACGCCCGTCTCATCCTGCCAGTCCTCATACACCTCGTCCAAAGCATTGTGTTCCTTGATACAAGGGCCGCACCAGGTAGCCCAAAAAGTCATCACAAAAGGTTTTCCGTCATTCGATAACTTGGCGATGTTGACATCTTTTCCCTGCAAGTTCTTGATAGTCACATTGGGAAGATCCGATTTCTGCTGTGCAAAAAGACCCGAAACGGCCATCACAGCAACAAAAAGAGCAATTAGTTTTTTCATGGTAAAAAAATTGTTTATAGTTTAACTATTATTTGTTACATAGATTTCCAAAAGACGTGTTGTGGGTAGCGTTTTGATATTCACTTTTTCAATGACGTTAGGGATCAAGACAACCTCGCCGCAATTAACAAATACCGAGCCATTTTCCCATTCCAACGAAAATTTTCCTTCCACGGGCATCAGGAGCACGAAAGAGTCAAGTTCGGAATAGTCTTTAGCCATCTCGCCTTGAAGTTGAAGTATATTAGTTGTGAAATAAGGCGAGTCGATCACGGGCACGGTCTTGTTAAGGACAGTCGTATAAGGTGTTTTGTAGTTCTCCACAGGGTCGAAATCCACCGCGTCGAGCGATTGAGGGATATGCAGTTCACGGCGCATCCCAGCGAGGTCGATGCGATCCCAGTCATAAATGCGATAGGTGGTGTCGCTAGTCTGCTGAATCTCAGCCACCATGATGCCTGGGCCGAGCGCATGAACGCGACCAGCGGGAATATAAAAGACATCCCCTTTTTCCACCATCTCGTGGTTCAGCACCGATTCGATGGCGTTGTCTTTCAACACACGGATGTATTTCATGCGGCTCATCTCGCAATTAAAGCCAGCAACCAACTCCGCTCCAGGATCGGCTTGCATCACATACCACATCTCGGTCTTGCCGTTACCCAGCTCCCGTTTCTCAGCCAGCTCATCATCGGGATGCACTTGCACCGAGAGCCAGTCGTTGGCATCAATAATCTTGATGAGCAACGGGAACTGCTCTCCATATTTATCGAAGACATCCTCCCCCACCAGGTCACCCATGAAGGTCTCCACGAGGTCGTTGATCTCATCTCCCTCGAAGTCACCATTGTCGATGACACTTTGTTCGTCCCAAAGGCCGGAGAGCAGCCACACCTCGCCACAATTGGGCAGCGGGCCATAGTCCATGCCAAGCTGTTCCTTGATTTTTCGTCCACCCCAGATCTTGTCTTTGAAGATGGGCTTGAATTTCAGTGGATAAAGTACGTTGGTCATGTCAGTTTATTATTTCGGGAGCAAAAATAGTATATTTCTTTGAATTTCTTTATTTTTGCAAAAAAAGAGATTATCATGCAAACCCTCATCGAACTACGACATATCCTCCATGCACATCCCGAGCTTTCGGGAAAAGAGGCGTTGACTAACAAGATTTTAAACGAATGGGTGCGACAGACCCGACCCGACAAGCTGATTGAAAAGATTGGCGGCTTCGGCTTGGCAGCTATTTATAAAGGTGAGAAGCCTGGCAAACGGATTTTAATCCGGGGAGATATTGACGCGCTCCATATCCCCGAACCAAACGAGATTCCATACCGTTCTCAAAACCCGGGCGTGTCGCACAAATGCGGGCACGACGGACATGCTACCATCCTCTGCGGACTGGCTCAATGGCTTGGCGAGCAGCGGCCCGACCAAGGGGAAGTGGTCTTGCTCTTCCAACCCGCCGAAGAAACCGGACAAGGAGCAAAGGCCATCTTGGAAGACCCTCTGTTCGAGCAAATCAAGCCCGATGTGGCCTACGGACTGCATAACCTACCCGGCTTTGAGAAAGGGAAAATCATGGTGCGCGAAGGATGCTTTGCCGCTGCTTCGTTTGGCTTGAAACTCGTTTTCGACGGACGCACCGCCCATGCCTCCCAACCCGAGACCGGACACAGCCCATCGGAACTCCTTGCGTTACTCATCCATAACCTAGAGAAGAAACGCGAACAATTAAAAGAAGTGAAGCCCTTGACCACCTTCGTCATCACCCATGCCATCTTGGGAGAAGAGACCTTCGGAGTAGCCCCTGGCCATGCAGAGATATGGCTGACCCTTCGCAGCTACGATGACCACAACTTACAGGTGATGGCCTCTCAAATCATTGAACTATGCCGCGCCAAGGCCAAGGACTATCTTTTCGATTTCAACTTCTCGGAACATGAGGCTTTCGCAGCCACCAACAGCGACACCAACTGCGTGAAAACCATAGAACAAGCCGCCAAAAACCTCGAACTGAGTCTTGGTCATTTAAACGAGCCTTTCCGTTGGTCAGAGGATTTCGGGAGGTTTGGCAGCATCTGCCCAATAGGCTTCTTTGGCCTCGGATCAGGATTGGAACAACCGGCCTTGCACAATCCCGAATTTGACTTCCCTGACGACATTTTAGAAGTGGGAATGGCAATGTTTTGGGAAATCATTCGGGAAGAAATAAGAAGTAAAGAATAAGAATTTGGAGGAAGCCGTAAAGATATGGAAGACATCGTCAAAAACCCATTAGTGATCCGCTGCGAGTATTGTGGCGGTGACCAAAGCTACAATATCGTCAAACAGAAGTATTGTTGCGCCCACTGCGGTGCCGAAGCCGATGCCACTGAAAAGAAAAAACAATACCACCGCTGGAAGAGCCTTCGTCGAGAAGTCGTCATGCAAGATCTCGCCAAGGTCAAGACATTTGCATGTCCCAGCTGCGGTGCCCAAACCATGGTTACTGGCGAGGATGCCTCCACGCAATGTCCGTTCTGCCAAAACACCATGATTGACGCCTCATTTGCTGGCAACGACCTGCCCGAGGTGATTCTCCCTT
>JAEEGK010026203.1_pt1 | contig 11891 bp, 7 predicted proteins | sample 8958771 | NCBI WGS metagenome assembly JAEEGK01 (sample SAMN16246547, study PRJNA631951) | gut metagenome | biome: gut microbiome; feature: rumen; material: SC-attached | host: Bos | place: Iran: Karaj | collected 2018-10 | reverse complement strand
ATTATTTTTTGTCAATTAAATATAAAAACATTAAAAAAAATATTTGAAGAAAAAAAATATAAATTAAAAACTATATAAATAAATAAAAAACTCCTTTTCAAAAAATATTTTAATCATTTTTTGAAATATTTGAAGTAACCTTCTTTAAGATTTCATTCCTATATTTTTTCAAACTATTTCTAACATCTCCTGCTTCATTAGCAATATTAACTAAAATATGGCATAAATGAATAAGTGCAGTATCATAAGGATCTTCTCCCCAAAAAGCTCTAATATTAATACCATTTTCTTTTTGTAATCTGAAATTTTGAGGCATATTATCAACAATAATAATTTTATCAATAGGTCTTCCTAATCTATTTAAATCTTTAACAAAATCATTCTCTATAATAACAGCATGTTGTCTATATAATCTATAATCAAAATATATTTTATTTTCTTCAATAGCATCAATTAATAAATCAGCATAATCTTGAGTAGCTGCAGTAAAAACTATAATTTCATAATATTTACCTAAAGTTTCTAAAAATTCAAATATTCCAGGTCTTACTCTTAAAATTCCTTCAGAATCATTTTTGGGATTTACTTTAAAGTGAATTATTGTTTCATCTAAATCTAAAACTAAAGTATAATTTTTTAAATTTTTGGTTTTTAAATATGGAGGAGCTACAGAAAAAAAATTAGAATTTTCTCTTAAAACATATGAGGCTAAAACACTTGCATTTGGGTTTTCAACTCTAATTATATTTTCTCTAAAAAATTGATTGATTTCATCATAGTTTTTTTCATTTATTCTTTTATATAATGATATTATATTTTCTAATTTTTTATTTTTTTGATAATTTTTTATAATGATTCTTATGTCATTTGATATTGAATTTGTGTTATATTTTATTTTTTCTATTAAATTTAAAGAACGACCATTAAATGAAATGTAATCTTCATTTATATTTTTTTTTGAGTTTACTAAATCATTTAATTTAAATACCCAAATATTTCCTAAGCTTTCATTTGATATTTTAGTTAGGATATATTCACATATTATTAATAAGTTTTTATGATTTAAATTTAATAAAGCTTTTATCATTATAAATACCTTATTTAATAAAAGATTATTAAAAGATATATCATAACATAACATTAATGTTAATAATTCAAATTTTATACTAGATTGGATTATTCCTGAATCTTCTCTTTTAAATGCTTTTTCTATTGTAGTGAATAGAGAACAATTATAATAAAAGTTCCACCATTCAAAACATTCATTATGCATATTTTTATTTGTGTTTAAAGCATTTATAATTTCAATTAATTTTTCTTCTAAAATCATTAAATCTTCTAAATTTATAGATAAACTAACTTGAGAATAATTTGTATAGTTATTATTATTATTTAATATTGAGTTATTATTATTATTAAGGTAATTATGTATATTTGTCATACTATTTATTCCAGATAAACTTGTGTTAAATATAGTGTTCTCAAAATATTCATTTTCTGGATTATTATTATATTTCAAAATATCTTTTGAAGAACCATAATTTTTTTCTAATATATTCGGTTTATTATATCTTGTTGGACTTTTACAATATATTTGATTAATAGGTTGTTTATAATTTTTATCTTGAAAAGAATTATTTAAATTCATATTCATAGAATTAGAAAAATCAACTTTTTTATTAGAAAAAGCAGTATTATTAGTATTATTATAATTATTATCAAACATTTGATTGTTATTAAAATTATTCATACTTTGTACCATATAATTACTATTATTATGTAAATTATCATTATTTAATTTTTCATTAGATCTTCCTCTCAAACCTTTTTTAGTATAAATTAAACTTGTTTTGCTTCTTCCAATATTAGGAATATATAAATTATTATTTTTTGAAATTGGTTTTTGATAAGTATTTCCATTATCAAAAGAACGTTCAATCAATTTTGGAATTTCATCTACTTTAACATCTGTTTTATTTATATAATTTGAAAAAGAATTTTTTCTTTTTTGATATGTATGATTTATGATAAATTCATTTTTATAATATTTATCTTTTTTTTCTATATTATTGTTTGATTTATTATCAATTTTATTATTTTCAAATTTTTTTCTTTCCTCTTCTTCAACAATTTCTTTTTTTTTTTTGTGTTCTTCTTCAATATTTTTTTTTTCTTCTTCTTCTAATTCTTTTATTTGATTTTCTTCTTCAATTTCTTTTTTTATTTTATCTTCTTCAATTTGATTTTTTTTTTCTTCTTCTAAGTTTTGTATTCTATCTTCTTTTCTTTTTTCCTTTTCTTTATCTTCTCTTATTTTTTTTTCTTCATCAGAAAAATTTTCTTCTGAAATACTTTCTTTTTTATCTTCTATAAAACTTTTTTTTTCTTCTATTTTTTCTTTTTCTAATTTTTTAGCTTTTAACATATCAATTATATTTCTTAATCCAGATATATTTTTTTTTGGAGAAATATCTTTTTTTTCTTCTTCTTCAAATTTATTTATTTTTTTTTCAGAAGAATAATTTCTTGAATTTTCTTCATTTAATTCTTTTTCTTCTTCTTTTTTTTTCTTTATTTCCATCATTAATAATAATTTTTCTTTTAAAGTAATATTTTTATTTTTTTCTTTAATATCATCATTCTTTTTTTCTTCTTTTTCATTTATATTTTCATTATTATTTTCAAATGAACTCTCTTCTTCTTTTTCATTTGTATTGTCATTATTATTTTCAAATGAACTCTCTTCTTCTTTATTTAATGAAATTTCTTTTTCTTCCTCACTTAAATTTTTTTCTTCTTTTTCACTTAAATTATTCTTTTTATCTATTTCTTCATCATTGAAATTATGTTTAATTTTAATATCTTCTGAACTAAAACTTTCATCACTTGTATATTTAATGTTTTCTCTTAATTTATTTTGTGAATTTTCTATTTTATTTCTTGTATTAAAAATATTTTTCAATTTTTCCACTAAAGCTGCTTTTGTATTTTCTTTATTCTCTTTAATATTTTCATTTTCACTTTCTATTTCATTGTTATAAGTATTAATTTCTTTTTCATTTATTTCTAATTCATTATTTATATTATTTTCATCATCATTTTTTTCTTCCATTTCTTTTGTTTTTTTATTTGATTTTGTTAATTTTTGTGAAGAATTTTTATCATTTGATTTTTTTATATTTTTTTCATTTTGTTTAATTGGATTCATTATAATATTTTCTTTGTCTTCATTATTATCAATAATATTATACTTCTTATTTTTAGTAAAAGTTTTAACTTCATAATTATTTTCCTTCGAAGAAGTAGTAAAATTTTTTATTATATTATTATCTAATTCATCTACCATACTACTTAAATTATTCTTTCTTTTATGAGTATAAATATCTCTTCTATTAAAAGTTGTTAAACTATCTTCCATATTTTCCTTATTAATTAATTTTCCAATTTTTAATAATTATTATTTAAATAATAACTCAAAACAGAATAAACCCTTTTAAAAAAATAAAATTATTAAAAATAAAAAAGTAAAATAAAACAATAAAAAAAATCCAAAAAAATCCCATTTAAAAAATAAAAAAAAATGTGGAACATAATTTACACTAACACAACATGTAACAACTTTAATCGTTTAATGGAGCATCGTGGTCATTTAGAAAGAATAGCATTAGCGAAAAAAATGATAGACACAAAGACTCCAAACCAACCAAAATTTTTTAAAGAAGGAGCATGTAAAAAAGCAATGAAAAGAGAATTTGATCGTCAAATTGACATAGACAATAATTTATTATATAAAAAAATGTATGAAATTAAAATTCATCCATCTCCATATTCTAAATGCATGAATTTAAAAATAGAATGTCCTGCCTTTGAAAGTTTAACATATAATAAAATGAAAAGAGAAAGAGATATTCAAAAAGAAAATGGTAAATTAAAAAAAAGATTAATTTCAGCTCGACCTGTTTATAATACTAAAAGATATTTAGATGATTATAAATATACTGTATATATTGAAAAGAATATATCAAAAAATGCAAAGCAAAGAAATCCTAATTTAAATTTTACTACTTATAATGGATTTAAAAATAATTTAAAATATAATATTGAAAGATGTTTTGATGAAAGTTCAACTTATGGTTTAAGTTCTACTACTGGTTCGAAAAGTAATAATAATTTTAGACCAAGTTCTTCTAAAAGTAATTATACTATTAGTAGGGAAGTTGAGTATCAGAATTCTTTAAGTAATTATAATAATAATGTGAAAAAAGATAATTGGGGAAATAATGTTGTTTATTCAACTACTGATGCTTATACTCATAGTTAAGAAAGTCATTTTTTTTTTTCTTAAGATAAAACTTTTTATTAAAACTATTTTTTTTTAATTGTTATTTTTTATATTTTTGCTTTATTTTAATTCAAATAAAAACATTATATAATGGGAAATAAACAAGAAAAACAATTTAATGAAGAAGAATTAAAAATTTATTTAAAAGAAGGATTAACAATGAATGATTTAATTAATTTAAAAAAAGCTTTTATATCTCTTGACAAAGATGAAGATGGAAAAATATTATATGATATAAAAAAGATAAGTGATATAGATAAATATGATTTACCTGTACAAGATGAAAATGGAAAAATATTAATTTCATTTGATCAATTTATGAATATAATGACAGAAAATATAATAATAAACAGAAAAAAATTTGGAAACAATACAATAAATTATGAAAGTGAAACAAGTACAGTGATGTGTATTTTCTATCCTTTTAAAAAAGGTTAAATATTTTTTTTTATAATAATATATTAAATAAATATATTTTTAAAATTAAGAGAATTAATTTTTAATAAAATAATATACTATGCTTGACCGAAAGAATTCAATCTCTGATAAAATTTCAGAAAGAATAAAAATGTTTTCTGGGATTTATACTGAAACTAAAGAACAAAAAAATGAAATTATACCAGTTTCATCAAGAGAGAACTTTGAAAGTACTTTAAAATTCTATTCTGATGCAGCTCAAAATAGTTTTAATTCAAATCCACAAACTTTTCGTTCTTCTCATAATTATAATGAAATGATTGAAAATAAAATATTTGAGAGTCAAATTATCGGAGAAAATATTCATGATGAAAATAAAAGCAAAGTTAAAGAAATTATAAATAATTATAATGATATTATTAAAGAAAAAAATGAAAAGAGATTGAAAAATAGATTATTTAATAAAGAAATTATTAATGAAAATGATTCTGAAGATATTGAAGAAAAAGATTTAAATGTTGTTAATAATAATGGAACAGATAATAAATTTAAAGAAATGAATAATAACATTTTTGAAGAAAAAAATATGGGAAATATATTTGAAAACAATGAGAAAAATAGTAAAAATAAAATAAATGAAAATTATAAAAACAAAATAAAAAATGAAAATATAAGATATGATGATCAGGAAATGATAATGGAAAATAAATTAGATATTAATAATATAAATAGTATTGAAAATAATAAGAGAAACACTTTTGATGATGATTGTAAAAAATATGATGATATAAATGGAAAAAATATTGAAAACATTGATGAAAATAATATTGAAAAAAAAAAGGAAAATAATATTGAAGGAAAGAATGAAATAATTACTGAAAATAATAAAAACAATGAAGAAAATATAATTGGAAATAGTAATGATGAATATAATAAGGAAAATATTACTATAAATAAAATTGAAAATATTAAAGAAAATATTAATGAGAAAAAAAATGAAAATGAAATAGATAATGTTAATATATATGAAAATAATAATGAAAATTATGGAAACAATAATATTAATGAGAATAATGTTGAAAATAAAAACCAAGAAAATAATGACAATATTAATGCATTAAATGAAGAAAATAAAAATACAGAAATTAATGACAATATTAATGAATTAAAAGAAGAAAATAAAAATCTAGAAAATAATGACAAAATTAATGAATTAAATGAAGAAAATAAAAATACTGAAATTAATGACAATATTAATATATTAAAGGAAGAAAATAAAAATCCAGAAAATAATGATAATATTAATGAATTAAATGAAGAAAATAAAAACAATTCTCAAGAATTAAATAAAGACAAAAACACTGAAACAAATGACAATGAAAAAAAAGATGAATTAAACAAAGAAAATCCAAATCAAAATAAATCATCTGAAATAACAAAAGAAATGATAGAAGAATGGAAAAAAATTTTATGTGAAAATATTGAAAAATTAGAATCATTAGATGAAGAATTAATATCAAAGGAAAAAGAAAAAGAAAAAAATGATTTAGTTGTAGAAGATATAAAAAATACAAGAGTAAAAGAATTATCAGAATATCCTTCATTTCATGAAGATTTAGAATTAATGATAAATTATTATTGTGATTATAACAAAATAAAATATAAGAAAGGATTAAATGATATTATAGCATCTTTTACATTACTGAAATATAAATTAGATTTATCTTTACCTGAAATACTTAATTTAACTCAAGGTTTAATAATTAAATATTTAACAAATTATTATTATGAAGAAACAATTTTTTCTTTAAAAAGTTCTTTTAGTTTATTAGTTATTTTATTAAGGTATCATTCACCTAGAATTAATAATATTTTTGAAAAAGAAAATATAATTCCAGAAATGTACGCAAAAAATTGGTTTTTAACTTTATTTTCTCATAATTTAGATTTAAAAATTTTATATTATTTTTGGAACAAATTAATTATATTAGATGATGAATTATTTTTTTATTTCTTTCTTATTGCTCTTTTAATAGTAAATTCAGGTAGTATTTTAAGTTCAAAACCAAAGAATATTCTAAAAGTTTTATCCAAATTTACAATGACAACTTTTGAAGAAGTTGATTTTATATTTCAAATAGCTTTTGATTTAAGGAAAGAAACACCTTATAGTTTTAGATTATTAGCAAATAAGTTAGAAATTTTTAATTATAAATCAAACAATTTAGAAAATTTATATGAACAATATAAACCTAATTCTTTTTTAGCAATGCCTATTTTTCCATCAGAAATATTTTATATTTGCTATAATAATATAGTAAAATGTCCTGATGAATTTTGTAAAAATTGTATTGGTATCACAAATACTAATAATAATAATAGTAATAGTGAAAGTAAAGAAAATGATTTAATTCAAAGTATGATTTTTTCAAAAAAAGAAAATGATATTGAAAATGATAGAAAAGATTATATTTGTCCTCATTGTACAAAAAAAATAGACAATAAAATGAAATATATTCTTTTAGATTTAAGAATTTTAGAATGTGATATTTTTAATTCAGAAGAAACAAAAACACCTTTTTTACCAAAAATGATATTTGTTGAACAAGAAGAATTAAAATCAATAGATTTCGCTGAAAAAATAACAAAAAGATTTTTAAAAGATAAAGGAACTTATCATTTTATTTTTATGACATCAGAGACTAATTATTTCGAAAATTTAGAAGAAAGTTTATATTTAGTTACTCAATCTTCAAGCAAAATTGAAACTCCAAGAGAAAATTTAAAAAAAATGAATTTAAAAGAACAAAATAATAATCAAGAATTTGATAATTTAAAAAAATTATTAGTTTCTTTATTAAATGCTCATTATCCTTATATTTCTTTTTGTTATGGAGGATTTCTTTCTATTCATGATTTAAGCTCTAAATATAATATAAATTTACTTAATCATGATTCAAATTGTACAATATGTAATAAAAACAAAACCCGAAAAAAAAGAAGTAATACTTTATTTAAAAGTTTTAATGCCTTTAAATTTTGGAAAAAATCACATAAAAATAATGATAGTGAAATTAGTTCTAATATTATTGAAGTTATTGATAAAATTTCTTTAAATGATATGACTGAAGAAATTAAAGAAAAACAATTTAATGAATTTCATGGAATTTTAATAGAATTTAAAGGAGATAAAATTAAAAATAATAAAGAAATTATAATTATTATTAAATATAATGAATTAGAAATATTAAGATATACTAAAACTTCTTTTGATTTGGAAATAATTCAAAAAATACAATTATTAGATATTAATTCACTTGAAAGGTATGATCATAGGAAAATAAAAATAAAAATTATGAATAAAGAAACAAAAAAAGTTGATTTTACAATTAAAGTTGATTTAAAAAATGAGGAAGAAGCAAAAAAGTTGTTTGCATCATTTACAGATAGAAAAAACAATCTTATAAAAAAGCAAACAGATAAGTAAATAATTAAATAATTAAATAATAATTAAATAAACAAATAATTATAATATATATTACATTTAAAAAAAATAAACAATTAAAAATAAAAGTTAGAATAAAATAAGTTATAAAAATCAAAAGAATGGAAGCAACTTCTCTTAAATTAGAAATTAATAAAATTCACTTATCAATAAAAATTTAGATTTACATTATCAGAAATGTTTCAATTTAATTGATGGAGCCCTAAAAATTAATAAAAATTATCGTATAACTTTGAAAAGTTATCTGAATTTTTATAATGTTTTTTTATTGAATTTATGAAATAAAAATTGAATTTCACAATAAAAATAGAAAGAAATATAAAAGATAAATATATTATAGTGTTCATTTAATTAGCTTTTATTTTTTCTAAAATTTAAAAGTAGTATAATTTTGTTCTCATTAATAATTATTTTAAGTTGTTCATTGAATTGAAAAAATAGAACTTCCCAAAGTCTCTATTCTTTCATTACTGATTTTATAAATAATTTTAATATTATTATTTTATCTTTCTTAATTATTTATAATTATTTAATATATAAAATATATATGTATGAATAGGTTTTTTAAGGAAGCATAGTTTTTTGATAATTATGTCCTTTTTTAAATTTAATAATTTTATTTTCATTTTTAATTGTTAGTTCAATATCATCATTATTTATATTTCCATTTAATTGATTATTATTAGTTTTTTGAAATATTTGAGGAAGTAATCCTCGAGCATTTATTTTAAATAGTCTCATTGCTTCAGTTTCTTTCCCTGTTATTTTAAGAGTATCAATTGTTTCTTTTTGACATAAATAATAATTTAACATTGTTAAAAAGAAAAATAAACTTTTCATTTTTTATAAACACAAATACGTTTTAATAAATTTTTAAATTATAGAATTTAATTTATTTAATTGTCTATTTATTCACATAAAAAATATTATTATTCTTAAATTACATTTTTAAATTATATACAATAAATAATAAAAAGAATTATTATAACCAAAATTATTACAATAATAATTTGTTTTATTTTTTTAACTCTTAATTGACTTTTTATTTGTTCAGAAATAAAATTTATATTCCTTGTATGATTACTTAAATTTTCTTCTTTGATTGCAAAAATATTAATTTTTTCATCTCTTCCAAAAATATTATCAATATTTTCAAATGAAATATTATTTCTTTCAGAAAAATTATTAATTATATCTTTAGATTTAGATAATTTAGGTAAAGTAGTATAATAAGTTAATAATTGATTAATTATTTTATTAAAATCCTGTAATTCATAAGCACTATATTTCTTTATATTCTCAAAATTATATTTTTGAAAAAATATTTTCTTTAAATCAAATAGAAAAGAAAAACTTAATTCTTCAGAATAATTTTCAGTCATACATAAAAAAGTAATTCCATTTTCATTTAAATAATGATATTTATATTTATCATATTCAATTGTTACTTTTATATTTTGTTTTATTTTTCTTAATATCATTCTAGTTATTTGTTGAAAATTCCCTGAATATTCTGTATATTCACATAAAACAATATCATTATTTTTAGAAATTAAAGCATAAAAAATTGACATAATTAAAATAATTTAAAAATAAAACAATTAAAATTATATTTTTTAAATATAAAAAGGTAAAAATAAATAAAAATTAATATATAAAAATTAAAAAAACAATGTCAAAAGTCTATCAATTAATTCAATTAAATAATTCAGGAATATTAACTTTGGATAAAGAATCAATAAATTTTTTAAAAGAAATAAATGATGAAATTATTATGGTTTGTTTTTTATCTTCAACTAATGAAAATGATGAAAATAATGAAGTGAAATTAAAATTAATATCAAATTTATCAAATGACAATATAGAAGATAATTATGATAAAGGCGCTTCAATACTTTCAACTTTATTATCAAAAGAAAATTCAAATTCAAAAATATTATTATGTAATATTCATACTTCAAATAAAAATTTAATTTCTTTATTATTTTTTACTTCTTCTCTTTTTATTTTTTTTATTAATAATGAATTAAATGATGATGGAATAAATAAATTTAAAGAAATTCCAAAGTTACCAACAACAATAGAAATGAATAATAAAAATTCAAGAGAAATTATTTTCACAGAATCAAGTCCAAAATTATTGTTTTATATTTCTAATTCAAATTTAAATCCAAATGAAAATTCACCAAAAGATTATTTAGACAATTTTTTAAGATCTAAAAGTGAAGCAGAAATAAATTTAATTAAAGAGTCTATTATTAAATTTTTCCCTGATAGAGATTTAATCTTTGATAATCAACAAAATTCCTTTTTATTATTTAAAAATAAAATATTAAAAGATTTACATCCTAAGAATATAAGAGGAAAATTATTTAATGGAAAATCACTTTTATTTTTTTTTAATGAATATATAAATACAATTGAAAAAGGTCAAAATCCTAATTTTGATTCATTATGGAATAAATTAATTCAAAATGATATAGAAGAATTTAAAACAGAAGCTTTAAATTCTTATAATAGAAATATATTAAATTTAAAAGATGTTTTAGAAGAAGAAGAATTAATAAAAACATTATATAATTTTAAATTAGATTCAATGAATAAATTTAATGATATTTATAAAATTAATGTAGATACTTTTAATAATAGTGAATATTTAAGTTGGTTTAATGATGCAAAAAGAGAAATTGAGCAAAATATAGAAGAACAAGAAGAAAAAAAAATGAATTTAAATTTAGAAGATTCAAATAGACAAAATAAAGAATTATTAGAAGATACATATAAAGATATTCAAAATAAAATTAATGAAAATTATTATAATTCTTCTAATGTTAATGAATATTTACAAGATTATGAAAATTTTATTTATACTTATAATAATCGTTCAATTGGAAAAAATAAATTAAAAATTTTAATTGATTTTTTAAATGAAAATAAAACTGATTTTATTAGAAAATTTATAAATGTTTTAGAAAATGAAAATAAAGAAAAATTAAACGAAGCCAAGAAAAAATTAGAAGAAAGTAAAAAATTAAAAGAAAATGTTGAAGAAGAATATAAAAATTTAAATGAAAAAACTGAAGAAAATTCAAAAAAAATTGAAGATTTAAATTCTGCTATTGAAAAAAAGAAAAGAGAAATTAAAACACTAAATGATGAAATTGAAAGAGTTGAAAATGAAATAAAAAAAGTACAAGCAAGCGATAATTCTGATAGAATTATTAATACTAATAACAATTCTATGAATGGGACAAATGAAGATATTAGTAAACAAAAAATATAAATGTTTTATTGTGATTTTTAAGAATATCTTTTATTATTTTAAATATATTATAAGTTTTAAATTGCCAAGATTGAAAAATAATTTAAATAAATAAATTTTTTTAAAATAAGAATAATACAAATTTAATTTTTTTTTAAGTTTTTTAATGATTTTATATTTGTGTTCGATATTTAAAATGATTTATATATTTTTCCTATATATTAGAAAATTTTTTGTTATTGTTACTCTAATAAATAAATATATATATTTTTTTATATAATTTTAAACTTTTTTATCAATAAAAAAAGGAGATGATGAATGATTATTTTTATCTGCTTCTCTATTATAACAATTATATTTATCAA
>JAEEGK010026202.1_pt1 | contig 11891 bp, 12 predicted proteins | sample 8958771 | NCBI WGS metagenome assembly JAEEGK01 (sample SAMN16246547, study PRJNA631951) | gut metagenome | biome: gut microbiome; feature: rumen; material: SC-attached | host: Bos | place: Iran: Karaj | collected 2018-10 | reverse complement strand
AATCTGTCCGTTGTTTTTATCGTAGATGGCATTGCAACTGCTGCGGCTGTCATACTTGGTGTTGGCTGAATCAACAGTGATTGTGTCAAGGCTGGTACATCCCGCGAAAGGGTTATTCCCTATATAAAATACCGATGCGGGGATGTGTATCGATGTCAACCCGGTACAGTCCTGGAAAGCAAAATTGCAAATCTCCACAATGGAATCAGGCAGTGTTACTTGACGAAGACTGTCAAATCCGACAAAGGCATTCTGGTCAATACGTCGCACATCTCCGGGTATCACTGTGGCGGCACAGCCCACAACCAGCCAATTATTGGCAGTGTTGACGACAGCGTTGCAGCCACCGCGGCTGTCAAATACCGCATTGTCCGGGTCTACTGTCAGCGAGGTGAGTCCCCGGCAGTGCGCCAGACACATATATCCTACACTGCGTACTTTGGCGGGAATATGGAAAGACCGTAAAGCGGTGCAACCGTCAAAAGCGTAGTTCCCGATAACCTCTAAACTGTCCGGCAGGACAATTGCTGCAAGCTCCTCTATGCCCTGGAAAGCACGTGATGCAATGGAGGTGACAGTGGGCGGGATTGTGGAACGCCGGCAGCCGCATATCAGTTCATTCTCCCGTGTGTCGATGTAAGCGTTGCAACCCTGCGGCGTGGCGTAGGCACTGTTGCCCGGTAGCACAGCCATGCTGTCAAGCTCCGTGCAGTACGAGAAAGCCCCATACCCTATGTGTGTCACCGTTGCGGGAATGGTAATGCCCGTAAGGCTCCGACAATGGGCAAAAGCATAGTCTTCGACCACCGTAACTGGCACCGTGTGCAGCACCGAGTCGTATGGCCAGTCGGCATCGGGTTCGAAAAAGTATTCCCAGTACGAGGCACTATCGGGCAGGACAACATGCCCTGCCATGGTCGAATCCTGCTGGGTGACAAAAGCATTGTATTCCCCGCAAGAGACCCTGATACGATGACCCGAAGGCGAAACCACCCAGTCGTTTTGACCAACAGCCGTTGTGGCAGCGGCCATGAAGAATAATAAATATACAATCCTTTTCATGATAATATTTCAGTTTAGATAGGTTCTTTTATTCTCTGGAAAGTCTCGACAGGTCGGTGGAAAAACCGATGTGCACCGGATAGAGGTTGATGTGCTGCCCGTTACCGGTATCCATGTGGCTGAACATAGGCAGCAGGCTGCTCTCTATGTAAAAGCCCAGGATTCCCCAGTTGAGCGACAATCGCAGGTCGCACGTGAAGAAATAGTTCTTCCATGTGGCCGTGCTTGTTTCTGTTGTGGTATTGATGCCGTTTTCGTAGCTCTTATACGTCTGCTCCGTAAGGGAGGGAATCGACAGCCCCGGCAACAGCTCCACTTGGCAGAACAGCCCCGTGTGCGAGGGTTTGGCAAAGAGGTTGAACTGGATGGGAAACACCATGTTCGTGTTGTTCACTTGGCTCTGCCAGCCTCCGCGGTTGGCTACATCGCGCTGTCGGAACCCCTGCATGCCGTTGGTGGAATGGTAATAGACGTAGGGTGCGTTGAAATAATAGTGGTCGAACCGGAACCCGATGCCGACCCCGAGGCTCCAATGCTCGTGCATCACAAAAGCGTAGCCCAGTTCATATCCCGCCAAGTGGAACTTCCATTTCAGGCTATATGCACCACCGCCCACGGCAGGGTCAATACCCCCGTACCCTTTCAGCACACCGTCGCCCCAGTTCGACCACCCTGCCATCAGTTTGTAGAACAGCCGGTCGTCAAGCTTGTCGTAGCGGTAATGTACTACGGGTTCCGTGTTGACATTGATGGCGTTTGCATCCACACTCCCATTCTCTACATACGCCAAGGCCACCTGCTTGTTGCTGGAACCGACTGTGATGCCATAGCCCTTGGCTGCTGGAAGCACAGTGAGTGTCCTCCCGGTGTAAAAGAAAAGGTTGTCGGGTTGTTGCTCCGGACTGTCGGCATAGACGGCCACCCGCACACAGTCCACCGTGTCAGTCACTACGGCCACATGGCAACCCGCCGTTATCCTTACGCTGTCTATCCGTTGCACCTCCTGTTTTAGGATGCGCACAGGCACCTGCTGAGCCGTCACTGTGCCCGCGACCAGCAGGCATATCGTTGTCAAAAGAATGCTCTTCATGTTTGTTTTCTGTTTAAGATTATTGCTGTTTAGTCGTTTGTCGCTACGAGTACCAACCGCAGTCCGACGTAGGCCAGCGGGTAATCGGCAGAGGCGTAGCCGCGATAATACACTCGGCAGTCTTGGTCGTTGGAATGGTAATGCCCCCCGCGCACAACCATCAGGTCGTTTTCCCAGTGTGGCGGCCCTTGTGGGTCGGTCTGCGCCTCAGCTGGATATGGAGCGTAAATGTCGCTGCACAGTTCCGCCACATTCCCGCTCATGTCATACAGCCCGAGTCTGTTCGCTTTCAATTGTCCCACAGCATGCAGATGGCCGCCGCTGTTGTAGTAGCTCCAGGCCACCTCGTTCGAGTAGTATGCACCGCTGAAACGGTCGCTCGTCGAGCCGTTACGGCCACCACGTGCCGCATACTCCCATTCCGACTCGGTCGGCAGCCTCAGCCGCAACCTCGAAAGGTGTTCGATGCGGGCCAGAAACGTGTCCACCTCGTCGCGTCTCATGCCCTCCATGGGCAAACTGGCGGTTTCGATGGAGTAATGGCCGTCCATGCCGGTGCCGTCGCCCATGATGTCATACCACTGCTTGCGGCTTATCTCGTAGCGTCCCAGCCTAAAACCGCTGATGGTGACCTGATGCACCGGCGTCTGTTCTGTCCATGTGGTAGAATCAAATCCCGGCATTGAAGGGAAAGTGAACTGCACCCCCATGTAAAAAGTGCCACCCTCCACCTCCACAAGGTCTTCGGCCATTTGGCGTATCGACTCCCGTTGTGCTGCTGTTGCTTCCGGTGCCCAAACAATGCCCAATTCAGGCATATTCGGCTGGGGTGCTGCCTTTGAGCACCCTGCCACAACCAGACAGACAATAACCATGTTGAATATTTTCCTCATATTGTTTAATCCTTAATGGGTTGAATAAAATATCATTCTCAATTCTCAGTTTTCAATTCTCAATCCCCCCATCAGAGCATTCCTATTTTCTGTCCTGTGGCAATAAGGCGGCAGGCCAGATTGTGGCATGTCTCTTTGTTCTCGGGGCTTGCAACAAGGTCTTGCCTGTTCTCGACACGGCAGCCATACACCACCAGCCTGTCGCTCTCGCACAGTTGCGGCTGTGCTGACGTTGCGGGTTCCAGATGCTCCACGGGCACGGCTTCTGTAGGCAGGGACGCTGGCTTTGTGGTCAAAGGTTCGTTTATGGCGTCCCGTTTCATTTCCGCTATGGGGTGTGCAGCGACACGGGGTTGGACGGATGGACTATTGCTTTTGGTTGGTTCAATGGCGGTTGCCGGTTCGGCTGAGGCAATATATCCCGCCGGAGTTGATACGGTTCCGATTCCCGTCTGCGACGGACTCCGCAACAACACGGCAGTAGCAAAAATCGCGGCAATACAGGCTGCAGCACCCCATCGCCACCAGACAACGGCGCGGACGGGATGTCGTTTCAACGCATCTTTGTATTGGTATTGGACCTCGGGAGGCGTCACTATCGGCTCGTTGCTGTAATACAGCCTGTATTCCTGCTCGATGTCGGGATGTTCGCGGAGAAACGTCTCCACCTCCCTCTGCTGCCCTTCGTCCAGCAGTCCCTCGTGGTATTGCAGCAGCAAGGCCTCGTAATTATCAGTGGTAATCATCTTCATTGTCTATAAAATTTATAAAATCTATCGTTTCTATCTGTTCTCAGTCAAATATTTCCGAGCCTTCACCCTTGCCCGGTACAGGTAGGTCGCAACCTGTTGCTCGCTCAGTCCCGTCATCTCGGCCATCTCTTTGTAGCTGTATCCCTCCAAGTCGTGCATCAGCAACAGCATCCTCTGTGTGTCGGGCAATGTGGTCAGCATCTTCTCTATGCTGTCGTGCAACTCATAGTCGTTATGGGGATTGTAGCTCTCGCCGGGAATCATCTCCTCTCTGGCTAGTTTTTTTCGTTGCCGGTATCTGTTCACCAATCGCCGGTACAGCACTCGCATCAAATAGCCTTTGGCACCGTCTGCACCCACTTCCCAGTGGTGTTCCCATAGGGTGACAAAACTGTCCTGCACGGCATCGTTGCTCTCGTCCTCATCGCCCGTGTAGCGCAGGGCGAAGCGGAACAGGTCGTCGCTGTATTTGTCTACTATGAGGTTGTACTCCTTTATATCCATCGGCCGTTTGTTTCTCCGTCCTCCTGTTTAACCAATAGACGCACAAGTGCGCCCATTTATTACACTTCAGGAAAAATTTTTTTCATGCTGCAAAGATACTATTTTTTTCCCACCCGTGTCGAAAAATCATCGAAAGTCCGCTATATGGACAATATTTGAACGATATTTGTACGACATTATTACGATACTCTATCGTCGAAGTATCGTTGATGTATCGTTGAAGTATCGTTGATATAGTTGAGAAAGATAATTTTTTTCATGTGGGCAGGGTGAGAGGTGGAAAATAGGGCGCGGGGGCAATAATCGGGGTCGTTTTGCGTTATGGGGGCATGAAAGGAAACGAATTGAAACCCCATATCGGTATTTTCGGCCGTCGCAATTATGGCAAGAGCTCGCTGGTGAATTTTCTCACCGGGCAGCAGATAGCCATTGTATCGGACTTGGCTGGCACCACCACCGACCCTGTGAAGAAGACCATGGAGATTGGCGGCGTGGGGCCTGTGGTGTGGATTGACACCGCGGGCATCGACGACGAGGGCACTGTGGGCCGTATGCGCATCGACAAGAGTCTTGAGATGCTTGCCCAGGCCGACCTTGCATTGATTCTCTTTACGGACAATCGCTTCGAGGCGGAGGAGGTGATGCTGGTGGACACCTGCCGCAAGCGCGGCATTCCATACGTGCTTATCTATTCGCAGGCCGACCGCCTGAAGCCCGACCCTGCTTTGCTGGAGCGGATTGAGGCCGACTACGATACTAAGATTTTCGTGCTGACGGTGAAGGACGCCTCGCTGCGCGAGCCCTTGACGGCCCGCATCCGCGAGGCGCTGCCCGAGACGGCTTACGTGCACCGCTCGCTGTTGGGTGATGTGATTGGCGAGGGCGACATGGTGGTGATGGTCACGCCCATCGATTCGTCGGCTCCCGAGGGACGCATGATTCTGCCACAGGTGCAGGTGCTGCGCGATATTCTTGACAACCACGCCCGCGCCGTGGTGTGCCGCGAGACGGAGCTGGAGGGCACGCTGGCCGGATTGAAGGAGCAGCCTCGGCTGGTGGTGACGGACAGCCAGGTGTATGGCATGGTGTCGAAGATTGTGCCCGACGAGGTGTACCTCACGTCGTTCAGCGTAGTGTTGGCGCGTGCCAAGGGGCTGTTTGCCGAGTATGTGAAGGGTACGCCCGCCATCGACCGCCTGCAGGACGGCGACCGGGTGCTGATGCTGGAGAGCTGCACGCACAACGTCACTTGCGAGGACATCGGACGGGTGAAACTGCCGAAGCTGTTGGCCAAATACACAGGCAAGCAGCTGCACTGCGAGGCGGTGGCAGGCCTTTCGGCTCTGCCCCACGACTTGGGCGACTATGCGCTGGTGATACAGTGCGGCGGCTGTGTGGTGACGGCCAAACAACTGGCCTCGCGCCTGGCTCCGGCCATCGAGGCAGGGGTGCCGGTGAGCAACTATGGCTTGGCTATCGCCTATATGAACGGCATCTTCGAACGCTCGATGCGAATATTTAATGTGTGAACGTGTTAATGTGTTAGTCGATTAACGAATTAACGAAATAACGTATTTACGAATTAATAATGATTGATATCAGACCTAAATACAACCTTTCCATCATTGTGGCCGTGGCGCAGAATATGGCTATCGGCCGCGACAACGATTTGCTGTGGCATATCAGCGACGACCTGAAACGGTTCAAATCCCTCACAGGCGGCCACACGGTCATTATGGGTCGGCGCACGTTCGACTCGCTGCCCAAGAAGCCGTTGCCCAAACGGCGCAACATTGTGCTGACGCACGACGGAGGCTTCCGTTACGATGTGCCGGAGACGGCAACGGGTACGCTGGAGGTGGCGCACAGCATGACAGAGGTGCTGCGCATGGTGGAAGGGGAGGAGGAAACCTTTATCATGGGCGGCGGCACCATCTACCGCGACTTCCTTCCGTTGGTGAACAGACTGTATGTGACCTGGGTGTATAAGGATTTCGAGGCGGATGTCTTTTTCCCCGTCATCGACCGCTCGGCGTTCCGCCAAGTAAGTCTCTCCGACCGCATGACCGACCCCGAGAGCGGCCTGGAATATGCCTACGCGGAGTATTTCAGAATTGAGAATTGAGAGTTGAGAATTGAGACTTGTTGGGTGATATTTCTCAACTCTCAATTCTCAACTCTCAATTCACTTTACCCTTAGGCGTTTGCCTATGCGCAGGGTGGTGTTGCGGCTGATGTTGTTCAGTTTGCAGATGGAGTTGATGGAGGTGTGGTAACGCTTGGCCAGTTTGCCGAGGGTGTCGCCACTGCGGATGGTGTGGTATTCGGTGCCGGAGGAGGGACTTTCGCTGTCGGCTTCGGCAACGGAGTTGTTGTTATCTTTTGATGTATTATTGTTGTGTACAATCAGATGGTTGGCCTTGCGGTCGATGTCCTTATATGCTTTGTGCAGGCGGTCGACGGTGATGTCGTAGTCTTTGTTTACCGAACGGCCGGGGTCGTCGAGCCGGTGGCGGAAGAGCCAGTCGTAGGTCTCGGTGATGTAGAAGGCGCGTGCCAGGCCGCCGTGACTCACGCCGGGGAGCTTGGTGAAACGCAGTCTTGGACTGTCGCCGCACTTGGACATGGCGTTGATGACCTTTTCGGACTGCGACACAGGCACGGCCCTGTCGGCAGTGCCATGCAGTATCCAAAGGGGGAGGTCGTTAAGTCCGCAGTACGACTTGGGGTTGCCGCCGCCGCAGAGGGCCATAGCCGCTGCGATGCGGTTGTGGTAAACGGCGGAATAGTCGATGGTGCCGTAGCCGCCCAGGCTCATGCCCAGCACATAGAAACGGTTGGTGTCGCCCGCATAGTGGTCGAATACCCAGTTCACCACGTTGTTAATCTTCAACGGGTTCCAAGCGCCGCCAGGGTTTTGCGGCGCGATGATTACGGCGTCGATCTGGCGCCCCATGGCCAAGGCGTCGAGGGGGCCGTAGCGACGCACCCTGTCGAGATTGTGGCCGCAAAGACTGGCACCGTGCAGGAAAAGGATAATGGGCTTGTCCGACTGCAGCGAGTCGTAGTCCTTGGGGGTGGAGACCCAGAAGTTGTAGCCATTGTCCACCGTGTTGCGATAGGCAGTAAATGTCTGGCCGAATGAGGGGAAAAACGACAACAATAGTATTATAAGCAGTGAACGTTTCATATCGGTGTAGTATTAGAAACAAAGTTGCAAAGATACACTTTTTTTTTCACAAAGCGAGAAAAACATGAAAAAAACAGAGCCGTCAATCCAAAATACCAGTGCATTTAAAATATATTTCGTATCTTTGCACCATGAATAAAGTAAAGATTACGGCTATCCGCAAAGCCGATTACAAAGATTTGCAGGCTCTTTACGAGAACCCCATCGAGCACACCTGCGATGTGCTTGAAGGCCAGTCGTGGGTCAGCCACGAGGGGAAGCAACCCGAAGGCCTCTGCCCAGAGGCATGGAAGACCATGCGCGAGTTTGTCGAAGCCTTGGCGCGAGGCGAAGGCAATTTCTTCGACGGCTGGATGAAGAACCCCTACAGCGCCATGATTAGCTGCAACGACGGTTTCCGTCCCGTCAGCTTTCTGCTGGAGACGGTTGAAGAATAGAAAGCAACAATAATAAAGTTGAGACCCATGAAAAAGTACGTATCCATACTCCTGTTCTTGTGCATCTCCATGGCACTTTCGGCCCAGACGGTACTCCGTGGAACGGTGGTTGATAAGTCGAATAACGAGCCGTTGCCTTTCGCCACGGTGGCGGTGATGAACACCGACAGCTCGGTTGTGGCGGGCGCGGTGACCATCGACAACGGGGAATACCGAGTTGATATCCCCGCACGTGGGCACTATCTGTTGGCAGTCTCATTTATCGGCTATCAGACGCACTACCAGTCGCTCAATGCCGACAAGGCACAGATGGCGCTGCCTGCCATTGCCCTGGCTCCCGATGCCGCCATGCTGCAGACCGTGCAGGTGGTGGACCGTGCGCCCATTGTGGAACAGCAGATGGACAAGCTGGTGATGAACGTTTCGAAAAGCACTTTTGCACAGGGCAGCAATGCCCTCGACCTACTGCGCAAGGCGCCAGGCGTCAGCATCGACAGGGACGGCAATGTGCTGCTCAATGGCCAGCCTGTCGCGGTGTGGATTGACGGACGGCCGTCGCACCTTGACGGCAAGAGTCTCGAAACGCTGCTGCGCGGCACCGACGGCACGGGTATCGACCGCATTGAGGTCATCGCCAACCCGTCGGCAAAATACGACGCCGAGGGCCAGGGCGGCATCATCAATATCCGCACCAAGCACCATTTCGCGCAGGGACTAAACGGCACCCTCTCCGCCAATCTGGGCGGTATGGCTTTCAACCGCGAGATGGAAGGCCGGGGGAAACGCACACAGTTCTTCCTCGACCATAACCTCAGTGCCAACATCAGCTTTAGAACCGAGAAGACCAACACCTTCCTCCAGCTCTCCGAACAGTCGAACCAGCAGGCTGCCGACCTTGCCATCACAGTCGATGCCACTTTGAACGGCATACGCTACAAGCAGTTCAGCGGCTCGCTGTGCAACATCAATTCGCGCGACTTCACCCTGAAGATGGGCAACGACTGGTTCATCGACAGCAGCAACACCCTCGGGGTTATCTTCACTATGCCCATCGGCTACGTGCGTCAGTGGGACGACTCCAGTTTCTCCTATCAACTGGTCAATGGGCAGCCCACACAGCAAATCCTCTCGCAACCTATCACCGAATACTCCGTCAATCAGTATATAGCCAACCTCAATTACACCCACGTGTTCGATGCGGCACGCGCTGCAGAACTGACTGCCAACCTCGACTATTTCCATAATGTCACCGACGCCGACAACATCCAGAACAACTACTATCTGCCCATCCTCTCGCCGATGGTATGGCGAGGAATAAAATACGACTCGGTCAATTACCTCACCCTCCACAACGACAACATCATCGACATCTACAGCGCCAAAGTCGACTACCAGAGTGTGGTGCTGGGTGGCTGTATGATGGAGGCGGGTGCCAAGTGGGCGCTCTCCCACACCGACAACATGCTCAACCAGATTGTAGGTCGTCAGTATCGGGGCAACGACACCATCTACGGCAGTTCCATCGACAACCCCTTCGACTACAACGAGCATGTGGGGGCGCTCTATGCCACATTGGCACGACAGTTCCCCTTCGGCCTGACCGCCAAGGCCGGTCTGCGCGGCGAATACACCTATGCCTATAACTCCACACGCACTGTCGCCCAGAACTATTTCGACCTTTTCCCCACCCTTTTTGTGGGCTACAATACCCCCGACATGATGAAACGTTTTGGCCTCAGCTACACTCGCCGCATCACACGTCCCAACTACTACCAGCTCAACCCCTTCAAGAACTACGTCGACGCACACAACTCCAATATGGGCAATCCCGACCTCAAACCTAGCTACAGCGACAATGTGTCGCTCACCGCAGGCTTTGGCCGATATGTTACCTTGATGGGGAACTTTATCCACACCAAAGACCAGCTCACCATCATCCCCATCCTCAACCCTGTTAGCGGCGACCAGGTGATGCATTACGACAATTTCGGCTCGACCACGCTTCTCGGCGGCGGCGTGGCACTGACCGAGATGCCCATAGGCAAATACATCTCCTTTACCCTCAACGTCAACGCCTACGACTATCGCAGTCTGGAGCTCAACTCCACCATCCGCGTCACCGGTCAGCAGGGCGCGGCAAAGGTCTACGACAAGCACTCCTTCCTTGGCACGGCTTATGCATGCCTTACCTTCAACCTGCCCAAGGACTGGAAGGTGCAACTGGATGGCTACTATTCCACTCCGGTGGTGGTGGGATACCTTAAGACGGGCTCCAACGAGTTGGTCAATCTGGGTGTGAAAAAGACCGCCTCGGACGGCCGCATGATTCTCTCGCTGCAAGTCAGGGACCTGCTGCGCACCATGAGCAGCAACTTCGACGTGCTGTATGCCGACGGGATTGTTTCGACAACCGAACAAATCTTCCTGTATCAGAAAGTCAGCCTCGGCCTGCAGTGGAATTTCGGCACCGCCCAGCGCCCGCTGAAGCACCGCAATGTGGGCACTCTTGACGAGTTGGAGCGTACGTCCAACGCAACCGGACAGATCAGTCAATAGGGCTTGGCGTGGGCAAGCTTTGCTCCTTGTCCCGCCAAGACTTTTGCTATCAAAAATAGTTGCCATGTGAAGAAAAAATAGTATCTTTGCACTTGATTGATGTTTGACGAAATGACAGACCATAGTAAGAACGACAAGACTAACAGGGATTTGATTGAGCAGAACGCCAAAGGTGTCACTTTTGGCGATTGGAGGTTTTAACAGGATTATTGATGGAATATATACATTAAGGTGCGTATTGGTCACATCAAACAGATATCGTTTTTTCAAACCAGAATGGAATAAGTATGAGAAAGATTAATCGGGTTTGCTGCTTTTTGTTGCAGTGGTTCTGTCGGCTGGCGTTTGCCGTGGGCAGGAGCAAACGGAGGATTTTGCGGCTTTTGCCAGCCGATTTCTGTTGGACTGTGAGTTTCAGAAATCGCGCGTTACGTTCCCGTTGCAGTCGCGGCAGTATGATGAGGATACGTTTCGCGTTGTAGTGGTTGAAGAAAAGGATTGGCAGTGTGTGCCCGTTTCGTCCTTTTCAATCAAGATGGGTGAGTGTGTAGAGACGGAGGAACCATGGGTGCGTTGCATCGTTTTTACCGTTGAGGATACAGGGATATTAGTGGAGTACCGTTTCGGAAAGATTGAGGAGATGTGGTTCCTTGTAGGGGTGGTGGATTACAGTATGTGACGCGTGGGGGACAGTGACTGGCGGTTGCTTAGGACCGCGATAGTTGAAGAATAAAAGAAAAAAAGTAAAAATAGTGTTTATGAAGAAGTTGATTCTTTTGTTTGCATCAATGATGCCTTTGTTTTTTGCCGCCCAGGCACAGCAGACGGAACAGGGCGGCTGCAAGAAGAGTTGTTGCCGTCAGGCCAAGCAGGCGGCTTTCGAGACCCTCGCGGTGGAGGCATTCGCCCAGCGCGTGATGTGCAAGAGTGTGGTGCTGGTGGATGTCCGCACCCCAAAGGAGTATGCCGAAGGACATCTGGAGGGAGCCCGGAACGTGACGTGGGGCGACGACTTTGAGAAGCAATGGAAGGCGGCGGACATCAAGAAGCGGTTCACCGTGGCGGTGTATTGCCGTGGAGGCCGTCGCAGCAAGGCTGCCGCCAAAGAACTGGTGAAAATGGGCTACAATGTTATCGACCTCGACGGAGGCATTATGGCCTGGCAGAAGGCGGGCAAGCCTGTGGTGAAATAGTAAGTGGTAATGACAAGATTGATATGAAAAATATGAAAAGAGGATTGTTTATCTGCTTTTTTAGCTGTGTGGCATTTCTTGTGAATGCCCAGTCGGATAGATTTGTATATGAGGACGGCAGGCTTTTGGACGGTCGAGAGTCGCTGTGGGGAAAGAATGGTTACGACAATAGGCTGTTGTCGATTAATAGGGACGATGGCTATGTTAGACGTTG
>JAEEGK010026199.1_pt1 | contig 11892 bp, 9 predicted proteins | sample 8958771 | NCBI WGS metagenome assembly JAEEGK01 (sample SAMN16246547, study PRJNA631951) | gut metagenome | biome: gut microbiome; feature: rumen; material: SC-attached | host: Bos | place: Iran: Karaj | collected 2018-10 | reverse complement strand
ACATGGGCATAGCTCTTTATGAAAAGAGTTTTGATTTTAAGTCTTATGAGCCTCATAGTGTGCTCGTTGAGGCAAAAAGAATTGTTCAATTCTTGGTTGTTGAGGGCTACGATGTGCGGATAGACTATAAAAACATCATAAAAGAGGAAGGGGCAGCAGGACAAGCTCATTTGGGGGACCTGGCGAAGGGTGAGTATCATATAACACTCGATCCAAGTATATGCAATAATGAATATAAGACTCTGAAAGTTCTTGCTCATGAAATATGTCATCTGTATTTGAAACAGAACTTTATTTATTCCGATTTTGAAAAGATAGATGAAGCAAGAGCTGAGCTTTGTACCATTTTCATGGGGTTAGGATTGTTGACTCTTAGAGGATATGATGAAACAGGAGGCTACTTGAATCTTGAAGATTTTTGTCATGCATTCTGTGTGGTTTATAGGACAAGAGGACTTAGTGATGAGATGATTAAGACAATAGTCCCAGAGAAGTGCCAACAGTATGTAGAGACCATTCTTCACGACATGACAGAACTTCAGAAATACAGTCTGGGAGAATTGGTTAAGAGTAGCCAGTATTCGGACTATAACTTCAGGCGGCGTGTAAGAATATTGCAGTTGCTACTTGACAATATGCCAGAAATTCAAGAGAAGCACAACCTACAGGATGGCGTGTTTCGGAATAAGAAAGCTCAATTGAAGGAAGACAAGCCTCCTATATTTGAGATGCTCCAGCGTGAGACTTTTGTTCAGAATAATCTCTCTGATGATAGGCTGGATAAGTGCATCGACGAAATGGATAAACTAATTGACTTTATCTGTTCTACCATGAAGGTGGACTTGGAGAAAGTGTCAGAGGGAGTGGCGCAAAATATTACTTGCCCTTCATGCGGATTTGTAAGTAAGAAATATGCTGTAAATACGCTCAAAGTACAGACATGTTCCCATTGTCACCATTATTTTGTATGGGATGGACGGCCTGTAGAGTTGCCGATGGCTAAATCTAAAGAGGAGCCTTCACTATTGAAGCGGTTACTGTCATTTGGAAAGAAATGTTGAATCATGAAGAAGATAGATGATAGAGTCTATATGCGATGTTGCTCTTTGTTAATGATATTGCACATTAAACGTAAGAATTATGAAAGAGAACAAGTACATTCCGCAGCCCATTGACACAAGTGATGTCAAGCTGCCAAACGAGTTGGAACAGTTGGTAGAACAGATGTCCAAGAACGTACATGAGGTATGGTCTGAGACACGTATTAGCCAAGGGTGGAAATATGGTGAACAGCGCAACGATGAATTAAAGACACATCCATGTCTCATTCCATACGAGGAGCTTCCAGAAGAAGAGAAGGAATATGATCGCAATACTTCCATCGGTACATTGAAACTTATTATGAAGTTAGGCTTTAAGATTAGTAAGTGAATATTTTAAAAACAAACTGTTAGAAAAATCTGCTTTGGCAGCTCTTTCTGTTTGTATAGAGTGATTGTATAACTTCAAAGAATAACGAAAATGAAGAAGATTTCCAGGTATATGATTAAGAAGTTGTTTTTCAGGAGCTGGTTGATACTGGCATCATTGCTGGTGCCAACCCTTATGTCTGCACAGGAAGTTGTTGACAGCGTTGATGTGGATCCTTACGAAGGGATGATCATTGAAACATACTATACGGAAGATGGAGGAACAGCAAACGACACCATCTATCTGGATAACCGCGATGAAGATTCGTTAAGGACAGCTCAGCATGATCTTAAGGAGTATGATTTGGTGGATATCTGTATAGGGAATCCGAAGTATGCCATCGTGACTAAGGACGGAAAGAAAGGTATCTATGATATGCAGCTTCATCAGGAAGTAACCCCTATTGAGTTTCGAGAAGTTGGTTTTTGTCGTCAAGATATTATGGAGGATAGCCATTTCTTCAATATATTCTATGTTATGAAAGGAATCAAGCGTGGTATCTTGAGTGTGGACGAGAGTACCAACAATGTTTTATCCATTTGGATGGATGACTCAGACGAGGTATCTTCGTTGGAAGAGTGATGGAGAAAAGGAATAGAAGATTTGTGTAAAATTTAAACAGAAAAATTTAGCGGTTTAAAATATTATTTGTACTTTTGCGTAAAAATTGCACAAGATGTGATGAAAACAGAAAATTACTTTTGCTACAAATCAATCAAGGAATTGCAGCTGCTATATGAGGCCATTATAAACTACAAAAAGGAAGTTTAATTCATGTATTATTAAGATTTGTATTATGTTAGGAAGTATTATTGGTGACATCGTGGGAAGCATATATGAGTTCCACAATATGACAAAAAAGTTTATAATAGTTTCGCTGGTACTATTGTTTGTTGGTATGGTATTATCCTCATGTCATGAACAATTGGACTTTGGTGTTGTCTGGGATGAGCAAGCTGCTAAGACACAAATGACCAAAGACAGTCTGAAGTTAGAATTGGAGTGGTATGGGGATGACGCCTTTATGACTGCAATTGTGAAGGACAAAAATGGTGATACACTGGCATTCATCTCCCGTCAGAGTGGGGATGACATTTGTACGGTTATTAAGTATCTGCGTAATGATACAGGTTTGGTGAGAGGATTCCTGGTCTATCCAGGATGCTATCCTGTAGCTGAGAGGACGGGTAATGCTAAAATCAAAGAGGAGGCATTGAATGAATTGGAAAAATACAAAGAGATGCTATGGGATGATTTCGGTAAAGGGAACCATCCGAATGATATCGGTTTGGCATTGGTGATGGCCGAACGTGAGGACAGACCGTATGCCGCAAGGTATTACTTCAGGTATGACAAAGTGTATACAGACCAAATAAGGGCAATTTATGACCCCATTACCAAACAACTCATTAAGTCTGACGATGAATTTTTCAGATATGATGTAAGTACGAAAACAAGGGAAGTAAGTGGTGACTCACTTATTGGTGATGTACATCTGATGTTTGTTGATATTAGCAATATCGAATTTGGAACTCATACATATAAGACCTATTGTGGTTATAGACCAATGGAGGAATTTGAATTCATGAGCCACAGGATGTTCAAGCATACAGTATTTCGGTCGGATTGCCCTGAACCATACGTCACTGTAGAATTCGATTGGGACGATGATGGAACAAGATACAAAATTAGCCGTGATTATGAAGATCATGCCATAGCAACAACTTATAGTGATGGCATTATTAAGAAGGTGGAAGAAGTGAGTCAGTGGGGTACAGTGCTCAAACAGGACATATATGAGGACACTGGTGATGACGAAACATACATTTGCCGGCTTATGCGATATAACTATCAAGCAAAGAAGTTGGAAGAAGCAGGAATGAAGCGTGTCAACAAGGTTCTGCATCATATGGAGTCGAGCGAATCGGGAGAAATGATCCTTGATGAATACCTTTATGAAATGTGGGGTCGCTATGCTGATGATAACTACTGGGATTCTTTTATGGATGAAGAAAATGAGTAAGCGGCGTGCGTTGATAGCATCAGAAGGGTATAGGTTCGTGTGGAAGGACGTTTAGGATGGTACTCGCTTTATGGTGCCTCTCAGGAAAAATGAGGGTATTTTTCATTTGTGATGATAGTTTTTGCACATTTGCCGTTACTTTAACTTATGAAGAGGTTAAGATAATAAGGACGCAAGATTATGAAGAAAAAAATGAAGAAGTTTATTGTATTGATGATTGTTGCCATGTTTATGGCAAGCTGCTCTGACCAGCAGTTTTATGATGAGTTAACAAGCGAGAACGTTGTTCCATTGAACGAACAAAAGCTCTCAGAGTCTGCCATGCTGAATTCCTATCTGGAAAAGGCCAGGTGGGGTGATGGGACAGCTTTCCTGAAGCTTGCGGAATGTTACCATGACGGTATTGGTGTGAAGCCAGATTTCTTAGGAATGATGTCGATGCTGGTCATGGCTGGCCAGTATGGCGTATCCAATAAGGCTATCGACTCTTATCTATTTGCCCTCCCTGAGACGGATAATACGAAGATGATAGTTGAAGCATTAGCTAGTTTGGACCGTAAGAACATGAACAAGACAGACAGTATTACTGAGATACTGATTACCAATGGCTCCGCTGAAGGTTATGCCCTGAAAGGTATTCTTCAAATAGAAAGAGGTGATACGCTTGGAGGAAAGCAGACAATCCAGACAAGTGCAGATATGGGAAGTTCGTTTGCAGAACTATTATTATGTGCATTTCCTACTCCAAAGACAGGAACAGGGAAGTACATGAATATTGACATGCTCAAAAGCATGTCTGATAGGTCTCCTATAGCCAACAAATTGTTGGGTGATATTTATTCTGGTTATGATTATGGTAATACCAGCTATATCAATGAATCTCTGGCAGCGACGTATTACAAGAAAGCCGATGAACAGGGATGTCTTGGTAAAGGCCCAGCCAGGTGGTTAATCAACTATTATGACCGCTCAGGAATTCAGATTGATGCCAAAGAAATGGAGCGCCTTCAGATTTTGAGTGGCCACATCAATGCTCCAGACGAATATATACCTGATTCGGTGCGTATAGATCCAGATTATCTTGAGATGGACTCTTCAAGGCATAATTTTGAACCCTAACTTCAAAATCAGTTTTAGAGTACCAATGGCAGTAGTACGATCATACTCCTTTTCCTCTTCATTTCTTTCATGATTTCCTTGCTTTTGCAAAGTTTCTCAATATGTTTTGTATCCATATATTCATATATTTATCAAATGGCGTCCAATAATATAAAAGCTGCCCAGTATTTGGGAGAATCCCAACCTTTCTCCTTATGTGACCGAACTTCCTGCTTAGCCAGCTCTAAGGCCTCACGCATCGTCTTTCCCTTGCTGATCCAGTATTTGTAAAACTCCGTCATCAACAGACTGGTGGCATCATCATTTACTGGCCATAGCGACATCAACAGCGACTGGGCACCAGCTTTCTTGAACCCGCGCTGAAGACCAAACACACCATCACCGGTTATTTCGCCTTCACCAGTCTGACAAGCACTGAGACCCACCAGATGAAGGCCACGAAGGTCAAGATAGGATATTTCCTGCGCAGTAAGTACACCGTCATCGACTCCTGTAGGAATTACCTCACCTTGCAGGACGTTGTCAGCACCCGCGAAATAGAGTCCACAGCGAGAGAGGGGATCGGGTGCCGTGTCATCTCCGTTGTAGAAACCATGCGTAGCGATATGGACAATCTGCTTGTGCTGACCATCAAGGCTCTTAAAAGAAGATTCAGTACCATCTTTGCCTAACATCAAATCAGCATGTAGTCCCTTTACGTGAGCCTCATTAACAGCCTTGGCAATAGCCTCGGCCTCCGTCTTTGTACCAGGTAGATAATCCAAGCCAGATACGGCACCACGCGTTTTACGCTCTGCACTTCTTGTCTGCCCTACTTGTGGGTATCGCATGGCGTCCTGCTTCATTTCAGAGACTGAGGTGTTGTATGCCAGTCCACCATAGATGACGGCATCCTTTCCCTCATCGTTGCCAGTATTTAGTGCAAGCCAACGGGTAGACGACAGACGATGCATATGGTAAGCCTCGCCCATGGTTCGTCCGTCGGACAACGTATGCGACTCGATGGGCAACTGGTATAACAGACCTGTTGGCGAGAAATAGATGTCTTTCACGTTGTTGCCTGCCACTTCAAGGATTGGCTTCCATATCTTGTTAGTCAGGTTGTCTGAAAACTGAGGAATCTCGCGAGCCTCTATCAAGGGAAGGAATCGGACGTGTTTCCAGTTTGGCGACATCACCAACGCTGCATACATGGTGCTGTCCTTGCCTATACGGTAGTCTACGAACTCTACTGCTATGTCGGTAGGTTTCAATCTGGCATAAACATCCTTGTCACTGACTTTCAAGAAATCGAGGAACTGATAGAGTGTGTTGGCTGATGTGCCTAATGTCCTTTCTAACCTGTCTGCTTTCAAGGTCGCCTCAGCGGCTTCTTTAGGCAACGTTTTTGCCTCAGCGGCTTTTTTTCTTAATTGTCGGATTTCCTGGTAGGCCGTTTTTAATTTTCCATCTCTGTCTATTCTGAATTTTAATTTATTTTGTAACGACAATGCTTGCTTCCGGATTTTTGCGTGGTCTGCCACGCTTTCTACCAGCCTTTCTTGATTTATAGCCAGGCTCGCAGCCCTTGGGTACTTCAAAGCCGAATACCTTGCATATCTCCAGCTGGCCTCCCACAAAGGGCGTAATCTTCTTGGCATGTCCTTTATGCTCTATACATCTGATAGACCGCATCTCATCGATGATGTCCAGCGATGAGGGGAACAGTTTCTTGAGCGGTGTTGTCTTCCAGATGTGCCGCAGGTATGAAGTCAAGATGAGTGAGACGAACAGAATGAACAGTCTGCCGGTCTTTCCGTCCTCCGACCAGTTTCTCTGCCTGTCCGAGGCCACCTCGGACTTCATCTGCTGGTAGTATTTCTCCTGCTCGTCACGGAGCTGGTATGCATCCATTGCTTGTGGTGCGGTCATGTCAAGCTTGAGAGTCAGGCTGGACACCTGGCTCCATTTTCATTGCCAGGCCGGCAAGGGTCGCACCACCTTGTTTTTGGTCGTTTATGACTTCCTCCGCAATCCTGATGTCGCCGAGAAGGATGTCGTTTACCGACACTATCTTCAGGGAGGAAACTTCATGTATTATCAGGGCGACGATGCTGACGAAAAGGCATGGAAGGTGCCTCTGTACAAAGAGAAAGCAGCAATGGTGCCGCTCGTCTATCAGTATATTCAAGAAAACCTGCCCAAAGACTTCCCGCTTACTTGGAAGCAATGGAAAGGGCGCATGAGGTAGGTGTCAGGGCGCAGCTTAACAGGGGTAACAGGGTAACAGAGGGGGACAGGCACGGCGTGACCTAGTCGCTAACTCCTAACATTGCATAAACTTTAAGATGGCGCAAAGATAGTCACAATTTGGCAAACTTTCAAATTTTTGCCGTTTTGTGACTTTATTATCAATCATTAGCAGATGGGGTAACGATGTGTGAAAAAATGCATTGCGCTCTGGTGTTCCGACTTTGCCGTAATCCTCTCTTCCAGCAATTCCTCAAAGGCATGATCTCTGAAAGTTGCAAGTTTTTTAGCGATTATTTTAAGTTTTTTGAGAAAAACCGACTATATTCGATAACTTTTTCGTAACTTTGCAACGGCTGACGTTGCCGATTCAATTTTGGCAATGATAATAGCGACATATTGGAATAAGAAAAAAGTTATGGCAAAGATATATAATCCATCAGAGTTCCTAAAGGAGAAGAAGCTTCGCGAGATACCCGTGGAGTTCATGGCAAAGTTTAAGGAAGCTTTGTCAAACCGCTTGCCTGCCAAGCCCGACAATGATCCGGAATCAAACTACGAGGACAGCGTAAAGGCTCTGTTGGAAGACACTTTCTACAAGGGTAAGAATAAGATTGCTCGAAGGAAGGGAGTTAATACTGACTTGAATATCTTTGAGGACAATACAACATCATCTTCTCCTGTAGTACTCATAGAAATGAAGAAGCCCTCGGAAAAGAACGATATGCTCTCGAAAGAAGATCTCAACCGTAAGGCTCTTCACGAACTTATTCTATATTACTTGACAGAATTTGAAGACCATGACCATAACAATGCTATACGCTGGTTGATAGCCTCTAATGGCTACGACTGGTTTATTTTCGATGAATCTTTATTCCGCGAACTGTTCACAACCCAGAAGTTTGTGCGGGAGTACCGGAAGGTGAATCCTGATAGTCCCAAACTAAATAAGGAGAAAACCAAGGCATTCTATGCCTACGTTGCAAAGGAAATAGAGGATAATAGGCTGACAGATAAGATGTCGTGTATCTATTTTTCGCTGAAAGGCTGGGACAAAATGAGCAACCAGAAACTGTCAACTATCTGCAAGTTGCTTTCTCCTTATTTCCTCCTTGGCAAGCGTCGTCATGATGCCAACGATATGAATGACAAGTTCTACAGGGAGTTGCTTCACATTATCGGACTTGAAGAAAAAAGCAAGAACGGAAACACCATCATTCAGCGTCTTCCAGAAGAGCGCCGTGAGGCAGGTTCTCTTATAGAGAGTACTATGTCGTGGTTAGTCGCATATAACGATCTGACAGAGGATAAGAAATACGACGCAGCTCTTGAATTGGTGCTAACATGGGTAAACCGTCTTCTATTCATTAAACTTGTAGAGTCGCAGGTCGTTAGTTTCAACTCATACGACGAACCCGAGAAGCACAGTTTTTTCAACAAGGATAAAATCAAGACCTTCCGCCACATAGATGATTTGTTCTTCAAGGTGCTTGCTCTGCCAAAGAACCAACGTGATGAAGAGGTGAACAAAATCTTCGGCGAAGTACCCTATCTAAACAGTAAATTGTTTGAATGTACTTCTTTGGAGCATCATCTAACCAACATCTCTGTCCTTAAGGTTCAGAAGATGAATCCCTATAAAGATACTGTTATTACCGACAGTGCTGGGAAAAGGGAAAAAGATCCGCAGTACAATATCAGCTATCTGATAGACTTCCTTGCAAAATACAACTTTGGTGAAGTAAGAACAGATGACACCCGCGAACTTATCAATGCCTCCGTGCTGGGTAAGATTTTCGAGAAGATTAACGGTTACAAGGACGGTGCTGTATTCACACCGGCTTCTGTTACCAACTTCATCTGCAAGGAAACTCTTGAACGGACTGTTGTAGAAAAACTCAATGGTTACTTTGGATGCCAGTGCCATAACCTTCAGGACCTTGGGCACTATATCCCCCAAGATGGACTACGACAGGTGAGTGATGCCATCAATGAGATTCATGTACTTGACCCTGCAGTAGGCAGCGGACATTTTCTCGTCTCTGCCCTTAATCGCCTGATTGCAATTAAGGCAGAGCTTGGTGTGCTCCTCGACGAAAACAATCAGCCTCTGACATTGAATTACAATATTGGTGTCAGCGAGGATGATGAACTGGAGGTGAAACGCGGCAATCAGCATTTCTCCTACAAAAAAGACGTTGACGAGCTAACCCGCATTCAGAAAGCACTCTTCCATGAAAAGGCTGCCATCATTGAGCATAGTCTTTTCGGGGTTGACATCAATCCCAAGTCTGTGGATATATGCCAGCTCCGTCTGTGGATAGAACTGCTCAAGAACGCCTATTACGATGGTGACGAACTTGTTACGCTCCCTAACATTGATATTAATATCAAGCAGGGTGACAGTTTGCTTCATAACCTGTCGCTTGATGCCAACATCACAGAAACCCTGAAGAGCCATCATGTCACTATCAGCACGTACAAAGAAGTCAACACCAACTATAAAACTGCTAACAAACAATTGCGCAAAGAATACAACGAGATTCTAAGGAACATACAGAAAAATATTCTCTATATTGGTCACGACAAAAGCGATAGTTTGTATAGACGTAAATCAAGACTTGAAAAGGAATTGGACAAGAAGGGTTTCATCGGATATGTCCACCCGCTTTTCCACCATGAAGATATTGATGACGAAAAAACGAAGGCAGAAGTAAACAAGATTGCCGCAGATCTGGAGAAAGTGAATGCAAAGATAGAGGAACGTAAGCAGATATATGAGAACGCCTTCGAATGGCGATATATGTTCCCCGATGTACTGGCAGACGACGGTAGCTTTGTTGGATTCGATTGTATCATTGGTAATCCACCATACATCCAACTGCAAAAGATGGATGGCGTAGTCGACGAGTACGGCAAGAAAGGCTACACTTCGTTTGCTCGTACTGGTGATATCAGTGTTCTCTTCTACGAGTGGTGCATGAGCCTGCTCCGAAAAGGCGGCTACTTGACATTCATCACTACAAACTCTTGGATGCGCGCAGACTATGGCAGAAAGCTTCAGAAGTTCTTTGAAGGCAGCGATGTTAATCCTATGCTACTAATTGACTTCTTTACATTCCAGGTGTTCCGCGACGTCACCGTACGTACCAACATTCTGATGCTCCAAAAAGCAGAGAATCAAAACAGGCTAATGTGCTGCACGGTGGAGGATAACAAGACGTTCAAATTAAAGGATTTGGGTAAGTTCTGTGAGGAGAACAAGAAAGAGCATTCATTCGCAGGCAAGACATCGTGGGTATTCGTTGATGAAGACAAAGAAGCATTTGTCAATTCCATTAAGGCAAAGGGCGTTTCTCTCGCGAAATGGGAATTAATGATTAATCGTGGTATCATTACTGGTTGTAATGATGCATTCTGGATTTCTTCAGAGCAATATCAAGAGATGGTTTCTGCTGACGAACATTGCAAGGAAATTCTTGTCCCACATCTTCGTGGTCGTAATATTAATCAATACCAGATAGAATGGGAAGGTTCCTATCTTATTAACAGCCATAACGGCTTAAAAGAAGAAAAACTTCCACCCATTGACATCAATGATTATTTGCCTATAAAGGAGCATCTTGACGCTTATTATGACAGATTGGAAGCCAGAAGTGATAAAGGCAATACGCCATATAACTTGCGTAATTGTGCTTTTCTAAGGGATTTTGGAAAGAAGAAAATCATTTATCCGAACCAAACAATCCATCCGAGTTTTTATCTGGATACTGAGGGTTACTATATAAACCAAAAGGCTTATATGATAGTTGGTAAGCATCTTGGCTATCTCACCGCATTCTTTAATTCGGCCCTGTTTAGATATTGCTTCACCGACAACTTCCCAATCATACAAGGCGCAGGACGAGAAATGAACGAAAGTATTTTTAAACGTATCCCTGTCAAGGACGTCACCGATACAGAAGATACTGAATACGAGCGCATTGTGATGGAAATCCAGCAGATGAAGCGTGAAGGCCAGTCCACTGAAGAAAAAGAACATGAACTTGACTTGATGATTCTTGCTCATTACGGAATAACCGATCAGGAGCAACAAAACAAAATTCTTCAAGACGCTTGATGAAAAAATCCTTTCAGAACTTCGGCGAAGTAGCGAAATTACTAAAAATAGTTTGAAAACATCATCTTTTCTCCCATACCTGCAAAAAGGTGTGGGATTTTTCGTATCTTTGCACATCAAAAATTTAATTCAAAAGAACAGTACGATTATATGGATATAAACAATATACAGTTAACTACAGAACAAGCAAGTTGCTTTGCCCAACCTGTAGAGGTTCCCTATTGGATTTTTGTAATAGAAAACCGGATAGGCCCCTGGATAAAAGACAAAGGCAACAAAGCATTGTGGGATATTGTATTGTTTGCAAGCCAACGCGAAGGAATCGTCAAGAAGCCATTAAGCCGATTAAAGTTTGCGGAGTTGTTGGTTGCTTTATGCCCTAAAGCCTTAGAGGCCAGCGATACTGCTTCGAGTATCAAAGCAAGTATGGAGAAAAGTGCATTCACAAAAAAACAAATGAATGATTTTGACCGTTTGCCCGATACTCACGCTTTGAGGTTGTTGGTATCTGAAATAGAGGATTTATTTTTCTCTGAGGATGGTTATGAGACCCCTACGGAGCCAGAGTTCACCCTAAAGAATAGGTTGGAAGATTATTTGAAGGACACCGTAGACGAACAAACGGAGAAGATGCCTTGTTCGGTAATAGTTGAGCATCCAGTCTATGGCAATATAACGCCAACACTATCTATTGAGACTTTCCAAACTACAAAGTTCAAGGAGGCCAAGACTCCCTCGCATATTGTAGCATACGAATGTTTTGACGGGGTTGTGGACCGTGATAAGATTTATTCCTTGATAGGCCAGTACAACAGAATGCAAGGCGTTAAGTTGTGGGTAGTCTCAACCAGTGGATTCAAAAATGATGTTGTCTGTGTGGCGAGAGATAACTTCATCGGGTTAATGCGTATAGATCTTAGTGCTGGCGTGA
>JAEEGK010026198.1_pt1 | contig 11892 bp, 15 predicted proteins | sample 8958771 | NCBI WGS metagenome assembly JAEEGK01 (sample SAMN16246547, study PRJNA631951) | gut metagenome | biome: gut microbiome; feature: rumen; material: SC-attached | host: Bos | place: Iran: Karaj | collected 2018-10 | reverse complement strand
CTGCCGACAATTCTATATCGCGTTGCTCAGGATGACGAGTCTTTCGTCTCTCGTCTGTAGCTTGCCTTGCAAGCGTTCTTTCGTCTTGACTTTTTGTTACATTTATAACAAACGGAGGCTTACAATGGCTGTTGTGATGGATGAAAATGCGAATCCGATGAAGTTTGAAAAGCTTTTCAAGGTGACCCCTGAAATGATAGACGAAAATCGCCACATGAACAATGTGTGGGCGGTGCAGTGGGTGCAGGATATTTCGATTGCTCATTCCGATTCTGTCGGTGCGACTGATGTCATGTACCAGCTAGGGTGCGGCTGGATGATTCATACGCAGTTTGTGGAGTACAAGAACCAGGCTTTCTTGGACGATGAAGTTCGTGGCACGACGTGGGTTGCAAGTTACAGCAAGGTGATGAGCGTGCGTAAGTGCCGATTCGAACGTGTCTCCGATGGCAAGGTCGTTTTCGAGTCCGAGACGCAGTGGGTGTTGATGGACATGAAACGTGGACGTCCGTTCCCCATTCCGCAAGAAATTAAAGACCGCTTTCAAGTAAAGTAATTCTTGGGCTACAACTTTGTCCCTTTCACAATGCGATAGAGCGTTTCCAGTTCTTTCGCATTTAGAATTTTGGGCACGGGGTAAAGCGGGTTTGCTTCTTTGCTAGCGGACTTGGTGAGCGTCGGGATGTCTTCGTTTTGGATCACGTCTAAATGCTCGGGAATGCCCATAGCGCGGTTGAGCTCGCGGATTTGCATGATGAACAGCTTGGACGCTTCGTGATTGTCTAATTCTGCAGGGACAGCCCCGATCGCTTTTGCAAAAAATCCAAGACGTTTTTCGCAGGCTTCTCCATAGTATCGAGTACGTGCGGCAAAATTATCGCGTTGGCGAGTCCGTGCGGAGTGTGGTACATGCCGCCAGGGCTGTGAGCAATGCTGTGAACGTAACCGACATAAGCTCGCGTGAATGCAAATCCTGCAAGATACGAGGCTTTCTGCAAGTTTTCTCTTGCCTTGATATTTTGACCGTCGCGGTAGGCTGTTAGGATATTTTCTATGATAAGGCGTCCGGCAATGATGGCCGCTTCGGCGCTTCCTCCAAAATTGCTGTTGTCGATTGTCGGGTTTGGAATAGTTTGGTCGTAAATGGAGTATTTGATATCTGCGTCTTTCAAGTATTTTTTGATATTCTGGAAATGCTCCGTCTGAGCCAAGAAAGCGTCCGTCACAAGGAGGACGTTGTCTATCCCGTGGGTCTTGAGATGGTTCGGAAGTTCGCGCAAGCGCCCCGCGCCATGAATAATTTGAGGTTCGCGCCAAGGCATAAAGTGTACGCCGACGAAAAAACTTTTTGGAATGCTCGACAAGCGAATCTGTAAAGTAAAGATGCCATGGTTAACCTACACTACATTGACTTTATGAACCGTAAAGCTTTTTCAGCGAAATTCTGTATTTTGGATCGCAGACTGTTTGAAATGATTCCATACGGCGGATGGAAAAATGTAACGGCATCGAAGCTTCTTTGCAGCATGATGTTGCGTTCGTGGCTGAACGCCTTGAATCCATAAAAGCCGTGATAGTTGCCTGTGCCGCTCATGCCGACTCCACCGAACGGTACATCCAAATTCTCGATTTGGATAATCGTGTTGTTTATGCAGGTGGAACCGGATGTCGTGTTCTGTAAAACGTAACGTGTGTCGTGCTTGGATTTTCCGAAGATGTACAACGCAAGCGGTTTTGGCCGGTTCTGGATAAATTCGACCGCTTCGTCAAGCGTCTTGTACGCCATGATGGGGAGTATCGGTCCGAAAATTTCACTTTTCATGATATCCATGTCCGGCGTGACGTTTGTAAGGACTGTGATGGGCGTATAACGGTTCTCGATGTCGCAAACGCCTCCGATAACTTGCGAGGCGCCCTTTGCGATGGCGTCCTTGATGAGTGCTGCGTGGCGTTCGACGGCGCGTTTATCGACAATGTGGACCAGGTCTTTGCTTTCGTGGCGCTTGGCGTCAGTATCGCCGTACATTTGCTTGATTTCGTTCGCGAACGCTTCGGCGAATTCCTGGACTTTGTCTTGCGGACAAAGTGCGTAGTCCGGCGCGATGCAAGTCTGTCCGCCGTTGAGAGTCTTTCCCCAGGCAATTCGTTTGACGGTGCGCTTGATGTCCACGTCGGGGAGTAATATCGTGGGCGATTTTCCGCCAAGTTCGAGCGTGACGCTTGCGTGGCTTTGGGCGGCCTTTTCTGCGATATGGGCGCCGATTTTCGGACTCCCCGTAAAGAAAACATGGTCGAAAGGAAACTCTAATAACTTGTCTCCAATTTCGGAACCGTCGCCTTCGATTAATGCAATCTCGTTTTCGGGGAAAGTCTCTGCAAAAAGGCGAGCCATGAAGGCACTTACGTTGGGCGTCTTGTGCGATGGCTTTGCGATAATCACGTTCCCTGCCGCAATAGCCGAAATAATCGGGTTCACGAGTAGCAAGAACGGGTAGTTCCATGGCGAAAAGATGAGGATGCAGCCTTTCGGTTCGTAATGGAGTCTGCTTTGGGTCGTGGGCAAGAAGAACACGCGATTCGCTTTTTTGCCTTTCATCCAACGTTTCAGGTGGCTGATGGTATAGTCGATTTCCTCGATGACGGGAAAGACTTCGCTAAGCCAGGCTTCGAATCTCGGTTTGTGAAAATCTTTCCAGACCGCTTCGTAGAAGGCGTCTTGATTTTGGACGATGGCGCACCGGAGCTTCTTTAGCTTTTGAATACGCTCGTTTGCTGTCGTTTGTGCAATTTTCCAACGGTTTTGCCGTTGCGTTTTAAAAATCCGTTCGATATCGATACCGTTAGTTTCGTACATATTTTGTAAAATAGAACATATTCAAGAGACCGTTGACAATCTGTCATTGAAACATTCCTTTTTTTAAAAGATTGCATGCTCGTTCTTGATTGTATTTTTGTAAATTGGAAAACATGGGTTCCTTAATCAAGTATAAAGGTAAAGTTCCCCAGTTAGGAGAACGCGTTTTTATTGCAGAAGGCGCATGCCTTGTGGGCGAAGTTAGCATCGGTGATGATTCATCGGTGTTTTACAATGCCGTTTTGCGAGGCGACTTGGCGGAAATCAAAGTGGGCAATCGGACCAACATTCAGGATAATGTGACTGTTCATGTTTCAACGGGTGTTGGCGTGTGTATTGGCGACGAGGTGACTGTCGGGCATGGTGCTGTCTTGCATGGTTGTGTAATTGAAGATAACGTTCTTGTTGGCATGGGGGCGGTTATCATGGATGGAGCCCATATCAAAAAGAATTGTATTGTCGGTGCGGGAGCGCTTGTGACGGCGGGTAAGGAGTTCCCCGAAGGATCCCTTGTGATGGGGACTCCGGCGCATGTCGTAAGGACGCTGACGACTGATGAATTGAGAAACGTTAAAATTGGCGTGGAGCATTACCTGGACGCAAAGGATGAACTTTTAAAAAATGTATAAGTTCTTTTTCCTCATAAATCCGGTGAGTGGGGGTGGTCAAGGGAAGGTTATTCATAAGTTCTTGCCCGAAATTATGGAATCCATGGATTTTAAGTCCGATGAATGGAAATCCGAGTTTACGCGCAAGGAAGCGATGAATGAACAAATTAAGGATGCGATTTCATCGACGGAAACGCTTATCGCTGTTGGTGGCGATGGAACCGTTTCTTCTGTTTTGTCGATGATGCTTTCGTCTGAATATGCAGACAAGGTTCATATCGGACTTATTCCGCTTGGAACGGGAAATGACCTTGCCCGCGTGCTTGGACTTTATAAGCCTTTTACCGACAAGGGTTTGCTTTATCTTGTGCGTAGGCTTTTGATGGCAAAATCGCGACCGTTTGATATTTGGACCGTGAATGGAAAATATGCCTTGGCAAATTATTTTTCGGCGGGCATTGATGCGCGTATAGCACACGATTTTAATCATGATCGTGCGACAGGTGTCATCTCGTCAAATTCCGTAATTGCAAATAAACTTCATTACGTCAAGCGGTTCTTTGCGGACAGGGCTTACCATTTAAAGAGTGGTTGGCTGTCGATGGTCGAAAATACGCCGGAACTTATCGAAAACGTCGATTTGACGGGCCATACGACGGTCATTGTCGGGAATATCCCGAGCTTTGCCAGTGGCGCCAATCCTTTTTTCAAGTCCGACATGTCAGATGGCTATCTTGAAGTTGTCTGTGTGCCGAATATGTTGAATTTTTTACTAGCGATTGCGGTGGGAAACATTCCTGTCGTTGGCTATTTTTTAAAAAAATATTTGCTCAAGTCGCGGAAGGTGCGCTCTCTGACGCTTGACCTTGCTGATAACGAATACATTCAGCTGGATGGCGAGGACTTGAGCGGTAAACTCGGCAATCGTATAACAATTCAGTTTGCATGCCAAATGCGCATGCTTACGCTGGAGGAATGATGCTTTCGGTAACGTTATCGGAAGTTTTGAAACAAATGAATTTTATAATGCCTTCGGATGAGGGCTTTTTAAATTTTGAACTGACCGGTTTCTCATCCCTTGATCGGGCGGGCTCGCATGATGTTTCGTTCTGGACGGGCGATGAAAAAACGGAAACAGGACTTGCCGGGAATGCGGGTGGCGTGAGCGCTAGTGCATTTGCGGGCGTTTGTGCTGGATTGCTTTTCGTTCCGAAGGTATATGAAAAATATTGCGTCAATGGACGTTCCGAGCTTTTGCCGAATGTTCACTTTGTGTGTCCGGTCGAAAATCCTTACCATGCGATGGTGACGTTCTTGCGAGAGTTTGTCGAATGCCGCGAAGTCTTCGAGCCGACGAGGATTGCCGCAACGGCGCATGTCCATGCTTCGGCCGTTGTCGAAGGCGTTGTGGGCGAGAATGTTGTCGTTGGCCCGAATTGCGTCGTGATGAAAGGCGCAACAATTGGCGCCGGTACCGTACTCGAAGCAAACGTGACCGTCTATCCGCGTGTGACGATTGGCGAAGATTGCGTGTTCCAGGCAGGCTCTGTTATCGGGCCTCGCGGTTTCGGATTTTACGAGTATAAGGGCAAGCGGAGGATGGTCCCGCATTTGGCGGGTGTGCGCATCGGGAACCGTTGCAGTTTTAGCGCGAATGACGTTGTCGCTGCGGGCTTTGTTTCGCCGACGGTCATCGGTGACGATTGCCATTTCGATACGTTTGTGCAAATTGCTCACAATTGCGTGCTTGGAAACAACATTTTCATGGCTTCGCAGTCTGGTGTTGCTGGGTCTGTCGTCATGGAAGACGATGTGGAGTTTGCGGGCGGCGTGCAGTCGGCGGGGCATTTGACGATTGGCAAGGGCGTTAAGGTCGCAGCCAAGGCGGGCGTGACGAAGAGCCTCAAGGCGGGCAAGGTTTACGCCGGCTACCCGGCAGAAGAAATCGACGTGTGGCGCCGCTCCGTCGTGAAACTACGGATGATGGGGAAGAAATAGGTTGTGTGGTATGGGGTCGCTCGTAAACTCGCTATGGGGACGCTACGCTTTGACGCCTTTGGCGTCCGCGGCTTCACTCGGTCATGTGCGCCTGCAAACAGTCCGCCCGCGACTCTCGTTTTGCACGCTTTTGGGCTTTAAAAAATATTGTTTTATGCCCATAGCCCATAGCTCAAAGGACCGTAAGGTCCGCGCCCATAGCTTAACAAGCTCCAAGTTCTAAGTTTAAAGTTCTCAAGTGAACAATAATTTTATAAATTCCCGTTACTTAAATGATGAAAGATTCTCGGAAAAAACCACAGCAGTGGGAATTTAGTTCAGCCTCTTTGTCGTATGGCAAGGCAAGCGTAAAAATCGAGGTTCAGGAGCGTAATCCGCAACTGGAGCCTCGCGTCGAATGGCGGGTTGGCGGTCGCTTTTTTTACAGCACGGACTGTGCCAAGTGTTTTACAGATTTGAATTTTAGCGTTGCGCGTACCGCTATTTACGATTCCTGCGAAGGGGCGAATGCGGTGAAACTTGCTTCCCCGGAGCACCTTGCGCCCGTTTTCTTGATGTGGCCGTCACGCAGTTTTACGGTCGATGTATCTTGCAACGAAGAGGGAAGCGCAGGACGTGTAGCGGAGGTCCCGTTGATGGATGGCAGCGCGCTCCCGTTCTTTAATGCGCTCCGTAGAAATGTGGGCGTGCCCGAAGAACTTGCTTTTTTCGATGCCCCGATACATGATGGCTGGGACTTGTTCCGTACGGATGTCTCGGATGCTGCTCAGGCTCAAAAACCTTACGGCTCCGTGAAAATCATGCCGAGCGAGGCGTTCGAGGTGGAATATATCTTGGAACGGAACGAAGAGGGGCGCTCCTTCAAGTCGGCGGCGAATGTTTCCATTTATTCTGCGGAAGACTTGTACAATGTCTTTGCCGCGAGAACTTTTATTTTAAAAAAAGAATTTGACGAAGCCCGCAAGGCAGGTTTGCTTAGTGGGGTGGATTCATCCTGCGGGCTTTTGCTCGACGATTCTCCGGAGGTCAATGCCCCCGCGTTCAGAGTCGAGGGCGAACCCGCTCGTCATAAAATCCTAGACTTGCTGGGAGACCTTTGCTTTGCGAAACCTAAGCTCCCGAAAGTTCGTCTGGAAATCATAAACGGTGGTCACTTGAGCCACAGAACAATCCTAGAAAAGGTGTTACCTTATGCTTTACAATGAAGAACAAGTCCATGCCCTCCTCCCTCAAAAGACTCCGTTTGCTTTTGTGGACGAAATCCTTGAACTTACCGAAGGCGACCAGCCCTCGATCGTTGCCGTGTGGCATGTGAAGGGTACGGAACCGTTCTTTGCCGGACATTTCCCGGGCAATCCGGTGCTTCCGGGCGTTATCCAGATTGAATCCATGGCACAGGCCGCAACGCTCTTGACGATGATTGCCAAGAAGGCCGAAGTCGAAGGCAAGCGTCCGGCTTTCATGGGTGTTGAGAACTGCCGTTTCCGCGCTCCGGTCATTCCGCCGCAGGACCTGACGCTCAAGGCGACTCTCGTGATGGCCCGCCATGGCATTTACAAATATACGGGTGAAATTTTGCAGGGCGAAACGCTTATCTGCAAGGCCGAATTTAGCGCGGCGATGGTTTAATTGTAATGGCCGATGTTATGATGCGGACTGACGGTAAATTGAACGTTTTGATTTTGGCTGCGGGTCTTGGCACTAGGCTTAGACCTTTGACAAACGAAATCCCGAAGCCGTTGGTTCGCGTTTATGACAAGAGTATTCTCGAAATCCAGATGGAACGCGCGAAGTCGCTTGGCGATGTTCGTTTGCATGCGAACGCGCATTACTTGGCTGAACAGGTCGTGCGCGAGGGCGAACGCCTCGGTTTTGAAAAAGTCTGGGTCGAAACGCCTGAAATTCTCGGGACGGCGGGACCTTTGCGCCGGATTTATGCGGCAGGGTATCGTGGCGGCCTTTTGATTATGAATGGCGACGCGTACTGCAATTTTGACTTGAGAAAATTCGTGGCGAATGCGCGGGCTGCGTACGAGGCGGGGAAGGCCGATGGCTCGAACCGTTGCGAGGCGGCGCTTTTGGCTGTCGATTTTCCGAAGGTGAACACGTTCCGCGTGGGTGCGGACGGTTGTCTTGCGGGTGTTGCCGGACGTTTCGGAAGCGAAGTCGGGACGGCGGCGACGTTCTCTGGAATTTCGTGGTACAGCGACGATGCTTTGGCCCGGATTCGTGACGGCGAGTTCGATATCCGTGAATTCTGGAAGCAGGAAATCGCTGCGGGCCGTGCTCCGTTTGTCGATATGACGCAACTCCATGCGACTTGGATTGACATGGGTTCGCCCGAAGGCTTGATGGCCGCCGTGGATGCCCGTAAGGACGAACTCGGTTGCGACAAGAACGAAGCGGTTGTTGAAACCGGCGTGAATGTCCCCGCTTCGGCAAGAATTGTTCATTCTGTTTTATATAAGGGTGCTGTAATTTCTGAAAACGAAGTTGTTCAGGATGAAATTCGAGGAAAAGGATTTAAGTGGATAGTCAATGAGGCGTCATCCTGAACAAGCGTAGCGCAGTGAAGGATCCAGGAAGAATTTTTTAAGAGTTTTTGATTATGCGTAAATTTAGAGTTGTACTTGTAGAACCGGAACACCCGCACAATGTGGGTTTTGTCGCACGTGCCATGCATTGCTATGCATTGCCGGAACTTTATATTGTCTATCCGAAGCGCGACAAAGTCTTGGACAAATCTTACCACACGGCTGCAAATAGCCATGACATTCTGGACAATGCGAAGGTCGTCCACAAGTTCGAGGATGCCATTGGCGATTGTTCTTGCGCAGTCGCATATAGCCGCCGTATTTTTGCAAGTTCCATCAAGCATACGATGGTGCAGAACTTGTCTGACATGCTCCCGGAAGATGGGACGATTGCGCTTGTGTTCGGTCGAGAATCTTGCGGGCTTGCGCTTGAAGAAGTGAACGCCTGCACGTACCAGTGCGAAATTCCTGTGCCGGGACTCATGAGCTTGAACTTGGGACAGGCTGTTTCGATTAGCCTGTACGAACTTTGCCGTTCCGGGGCACTCGCGAACGGCGAGGGCCGCGCGAAGCGCACAACGCGAGGCGTTGCCGAAACGGGACCTGCGACAATCCAGCAAATCGACGGCTTCAAGAAGTTCTTGGACCGTTATCTCACGGGCCAGTATCACGATCAGGCTTGGCGTGACAGCTTCCTCAACACGCTCTTGCAGCGCTTGCATCCGACGCGTAACGAACTTTCGGCGCTGTTCGGCTTGCTCCGCAATTTGGCCGGGAAACCCGCTCGGTTGGAACATGCCGCCGAAAAGGCTGCAAAAAAAGCCGCCCAGGAAGCGGCCGAGAAAGAATCGGAAAAATCCGATGGAGTAAAATAAAATCCTGCCTAGCGGAATTTTATTATCTCCAGTGTTTTAGTTGTGAAAGGTGCGAGTCGAAGAACTTGCGCCTTTCTTCGTTGGGCGTGTTGTCGGGATTCGGCATGTGCGAAAGCAAAAAGTCGAGCAGCGTGTCTTTGTTTGTGTAGGCAAATTTTCCATCCGCATAGCACCATTTGCAGTAATCTTCGTTGAAGCTGCCGTCAATTTCGCGGCTGATCATCGCATCGTCGCCGAGCGGCATGCCGCAGCATTGACAGAAAAGTTGGCGAGGCGCTCCGAGCAACGTGTTGATGGATACGTTGAATTCCTTCGACAGGACTTTGAGCATTTCGGTGTTCGGCTGCGTTTCGCCGGTTTCCCAGCGGCTTACGGCTTGACGGGTCACGTTCACGCGTTCTGCAAATTGTTCCTGAGTGAGGTTATACTTTTCGCGGATGTTCTTGAGAATTTCGTTGGTCTGCATTTAAACTCCTTTAGGTTGACAGCTCAAATATATCAACTCCCTAGCGCAAAATCAAGAAACAGGCTGTTGCGTTGTGTAAAATGTCGCTCGTACTCTTTTTTGCTATTTTATATTCGAAATTATGTTGAGGTTTTTATGTTTAAAATGAAAAAAGCGTCTTTGATATCTGCTTTGTCTTTTGCAACTGTCATGTTTGCCGGTTGTGGTGATGATAATGGCAGTTCTGCTCCGGTAGAAGAATCGGAAAACGTCAGCAGTAGTTCTAGCGCCATTCTCCAATCGTCTTCTAGTTTAAAAACAAAATCAAGCGATTCCCAAAGCAAGGAATCTTCCGCCAGTAGGGACGAATCTTCCAGTTCGTCTGCAAAGAATGCTGATTCTCATTCTAATAAATCAAGTAGTAGCAGTGAGGTAAAATCTTGTTCATCGGGAAATTCAGATGAATCACACGGATCAAGTTCTAGCGATAATCCCAAAAGTGAATTAGATGCAAAGATAAAGCCTTCGGGAACTTACGATTGCTCGAAGTACAGCTGCATAACGACGAAATATCTGAATCAAGAATTTCTTAAATCAGGGAAGTATGGCGAAATTCTCGATGAAAGAGATAACCAGGTTTATAAGACAATCCAGATAAAAGATCAGGTTTGGCTTGCTCAAAATCTTAATTTGCGTTATACGCAAGCAACTGCAGAATTGGATTCTAGCAGTTTCTGTTATGATAATTCTCCTGAAAATTGTAAGGAATACGGTCGATTGTACTTGTGGAGTGCCACAATGGATAGTGCCGGTGTTTATAGCCAAAAGACGGTAGGCTGCGGATATCAAGTTTATTGTAATTCAGATGAAAAAGTACGGGGAATTTGTCCTGATGGATTTCATGTGCCGAACAGGAATGAGTGGGCTACGTTGTTCGAGAATACGGGTGGATTGAAAGATAAAGGCTATAGTGAATTTGAAATGGTAAAATCAACAGCCTTGAATAACGATACGATTTGGGCCGATTATTATAAAAGCATTGGATATGGGTACACGCCTCGTAAAGATGAATATGGTTTTGCCGCCTTGCCGGCGGGTAAAGCGACTTCGTCTGGTGTGTTTAAGGATATTGGCGAGTTGACCTATATATGGTCCAGTACTGATTTAAATGATCCTGAAGATGGTAGCTGGCATGCCTATGCTGTGGGGATGTATTTTTATGAGACGAACTTTATCAATAGCTTTGCTGGTAATGGAAAATATGGCAGGCGCTCAATCCGCTGCGTAAAGGACTAATTTGTTATTCGTCGTTAGTTGATGCTTCTCCGTCATCCTGGAGGGAGCATCGCGGTCCTGGAGCGAAGCGATAGGATCCAGTAAAACTCTGAATTATTCCAGGATATACGCCTTCGTGATTTCTGCGGTATAGGCCATGTGGATGTCGCGCTTGCCGCTCTCGTCTTTCGGGTAGAATTTTTCGAGGTCATCAGGAGCGATGGCTTTTTCGTCCTGTAGCTGTTTATAGACAACTTTGCATTCGAGTATGAGCGGGTATTCTTTGACGGCAGGGACGTTCACGGTTTCGCCGGCCACGTAGCTGAAGCCGAATTCTTTGGCCTTGTCCATGTCACGGCCACTGCTGGAACCGCACTGGGCGATAAGTTTTTTCGGGGAGCCTTCGCGCGGGATGCTGATGGTGAACTCACCATTCTTTTCGAGGAATTCATAAGTGTAGCGGCTCAGGCGCACGAATGTCGTAAAAAGTACGCGGTTCCATTCGATGCCAAGCGAACCCCATGAGATGCTCATGGTGTTTGCCTTGCCGTCGGCTGCAGCGGTGAGGAGAGCTCCGCGATTGAGCGAACTCAAAATTTCGCTAGCGTAGTCTAGTACGTTGATTTCTTTTTTCATGTAATGTTCCTTTGCCTTGTTTGTTCTGTCCTGGAGCGTGCAAAGGACGCAATAGGATTCACAAGACTTTTTTACTTTCTAAATATACACTTTTATATATTTGCACTATGACCACGAAAAAAATCAAAATTCAATACCTTGATGATTCTATCCCGAAACTCACATACGTTGGCGGCAAGTCCGACTGGATTGACCTCGCCGCGGCAGAGACCGTGACGCTCAAGGCGGGGGAGTTCAGGCTCATTCATTTGGGCGTTGCGATGAAGTTGCCCGAGGGGTACGAGGCGCATATCGCCCCGCGCAGTTCCACGTTCAAGAATTTTGGAATTTTACAGGCAAACTCGGTAGGCGTGGTCGATTCTAGCTATTGTGGCGCGAACGATTGGTGGAAAATGCCCGTTTACGCCACCCGCGACGTGACCATCGAGAAGGGGAGCCGCATCGCGCAGTTCCGCATCATGGAAATCCAGCCGACGCTCACCTTCGAAGAAGGTTCGCTTGACGGTAAAGACCGCGGCGGCTTCGGCAGCACGGGAATTTGATTTTCCTATATTTTCTTTCGCAAAAATTTTAAACAAGGACATTGTTATGGCAAAGATTGCTATTCTCGGTTATGGGAACCTCGGTCGCGGTGTGGAATGCGCTGTGAAGCAGGCTCCGGATATGG
>JAEEGK010026196.1_pt1 | contig 11893 bp, 8 predicted proteins | sample 8958771 | NCBI WGS metagenome assembly JAEEGK01 (sample SAMN16246547, study PRJNA631951) | gut metagenome | biome: gut microbiome; feature: rumen; material: SC-attached | host: Bos | place: Iran: Karaj | collected 2018-10 | reverse complement strand
AGGGGGTCTTCAGCAGGTGCGTACCGAACAGGCAGTGGTATGACGGGATGCTGGCCATCAGCTCTGCGTTGTCCTTCAGATAATAGCGCTTCAGGCGGTTGCTGACCCACTGCGGATGACGCTTGTGGTCACGATGACAGTCAGGGCCGTAGTACATGATCTTACCGTCGAAGATGCCGCCCGTGGTGTCAATCTGCCAGAAGATGACACCGCCGTCGCGGCTACGCCCCAAACGGTAGCGCTGTGCTGCATGCTGCATCTGAGCCTCACTGAGATAGCCGTTGGCTACCAAGGCACGGCAGAAGTCGCTATCGGCTGACTGCCGTTGCTGCCACATAGGCCGACTGTCACGTGGACGGTCGTGACCCAGCTCATGCCTAAGGGCCTTAAACGTATGCGATAATAACTCTTCCATCTTACTTCTTACATCTTCCATCTTACTTCTTACATCTTCCATCTTACTTCTTACTTCTTACTTCTTCCATCTTACTTCTTACTTCATACATCATACATCTCACATTTTTCTGGGGGTCTGGAACCCTCACCCGTCATATTGGAGTCCCCCTATATGGGGAGACGGAAATATGACGGGGATGGAGGATTCAGAAGGGGGCTGGCTGGTAGAAGATGTGCTTGTCGTTTTCAACCTTGACGATGACATTCTCATCCTGTGCCCTTTTCAGCAGTTTGTTATAAAACTTATATTGCCTAATGTTTGCCAGGTTGCAGACCGCCGTACGCAATTCCGCACCGCCTATTTCATCCTTACCGCGCATCGCGTCAAGGAACAGCCTCCGAACATCGTGCTCCCATCTGCCATCAACATCGCTAATGATATAGTCACGGTTCATCTGAGGCAACCTTTCAGTAGATTGTCTCTCTCCCTCCACGGTAGAGGGCTCCCCGCACGTTACGGGCAGTCCGTCATCGTTGACCTCGTAGTACATGGGCCGTTCAATGTCGTACTTACGGGTCTGCGTCTGCTCCAGCTTGAAGATGCGCTGCGGCATCATCTTCTCACAGCTGTATATCTCGAAAGCCTTGTTCATCAGTTCCGTACCTATCCAGCCGCGCAGGTTGTGGTCTTCGCCGCCCTTGTTCTGGTGCAGCACACAGGCTATGCAGCACTCAGCCTCCGTGGCCAGATGCAGCAGCTCCTCCATCACCTCCTGTGCCAGCATGCCGTCGTTGATGTCGTTTACCAGGTCGCGGATGCCATCGACAATTACCAGGTCAGGCTTGCACATATTGACAGCCTCCACCAAAAGCGAACGCCGATGCTTCCACTCCACGGCACGGACGTTGAAGATGTCGAGCGGTGGCTCTGCCCGCGACTCATCGAACAGCGTAGGCTGCCTGACTACGCTGTCACGGGTCATGCGCATAATGCGGTTCTTCAGGATGTCCTGCGTCGACTCGTCGCTCTGCTCCGTGTCATACCACAGCACCCTCAGCGGTTCCTCGCGTATCCTTTTCAAAGGCAGTTGGTTTATACTCCCCCCGCCTGCCGCAGGCATCCCCCCTCGCCCCTTGGAGAGGGGGTTAGGGGGTGAGGCTAGGTCGGGGGTGAGGCTTCCCACTGCTATCAGCATTGACGACACAAACGTCTTACCCGATTTGGCCTTACCGGTTATCGCCACCAATTCACGACGCGGGAAACACGGTTTGCCGAACAATCGGAATAGGAAGTCCATCTTCGGCAGCTGCTTGTCGGGCGTGATGCGATACTTCTCCAGCTTCAGCATCAGCGGTCTCATCTGCGCATCTTCGCCCTGATGTTCTATCTCTTCACCCACTTCATTCTTTACTGTTTCATCCATAATTTCTACTTGTTGTTAATGTTCATTTCATGGATCGCGATTCCGTGGGCAAAGGTACGAAAAAGCAGAAATAATTACCTGCTACATGGCGGCTACATGTAGCAGGTACATTATGACAGAAAATAGCTCTATTCAGCGGAACAAGCGCTTGATTTTATCCTGGAATGTCAACGACTGGTGAAGGTTAAGTGCCTTATAATAGTCTCGATACATGTTCTTCCTATTCCACAATGTCTCGAACACTTTCCACTTCTTGCGGATACCTAACCGCTCGGCCATTGCATCGGCCAACAGTGCGGCTTGCGTACGGGAAATCAATGGTTGGTAGTTGGCATCCACATAACCCTTTGCTTGGGCTTTCTGCCATAAGGCCATTGCTTTGGGCGTACTGAGCTCTGGTGGCAGTGGTGTGTCTTTCACGGGTGCGGCAGGTGGGGTGTCCTGCTGTTGTCGCTCACCGAAGATCTGGGTGTCGATGTGGTTAACATACTGTGCGCCTGGGGCGACGAATACTAAATTATCAATTTTGTTGATGCCTGCCTGATGAAGTTGTTCAAGCAGACGGTTAAATAAGCCGAGGGCTTCCACGTCGTTGTTAATGATCATTATATATTATTTAAAGAGTTATTTGTCTATAATTAAAGGGAATAAGAGCCCTGACAAGACTACGGAATTATCTTATCTAATTATTTTTACACAACAAAGCCTTCAGTTCTTGCAAACGAAGAACTGACAATTATGAGTTGGGAGAATTCTCAAGTCGCTCCCCCATTTCAAGGAAAGCAATCCAAGAAATGGAGCCTGGTATTGTATTCATTTCAATGAAAATATTTGTTATCCTTAATTATTTTGCAAAATTACAACATTTTTAGAAGATATCAAAAAATTCATAGAATTTTTCTATATAAATACATTGAAATTTACAATTTAGGCTTCATAATCAGACTATTTTACCACTTTTCATGTAAAAGTCGACAAATTGTTTTGTATTCTGCTCACTTATTCGTACCTTTGCACTTGAACATTGGCGCATGCCTCGGTGGAGGTGCCAGTGTGACATCGAGGGTAAAACAAAACAAGCGTTTGCTGTTTATTCAATAACGTTCGGGAAACTTGGCGGTGGAAAGAACAAGAAAGTAGAATAATAGTGGATGCTCACGTATGTGGGCACTACTGCATCTACTTTCTTAGGTTTCCGCCAAGTACCTCCGAACGGGATGTGGTTTAAGGTGTCCACTTCTCGTTTCATTAAGGTGCTTGTCGGAAACCGTTGTTATCTGGATTTACTGGAGTTGCTTTGTTTGATGATGCCCCATCATTAAACTCTAAAAGTTATGGCGGTAATTAACGACCTGATAGAAAGGATTAGCGACCCTGAGCTGCGTCGACGTATCAGCGAAGAGGTGGCACGTATGCAGAAGCAAAAGAAATTCGGGCTGGTGTTCGAGGAACATCTGCCTGAAGCTACCCCATTATACGACATTCCCATCAAGAAGAAGTCTCTGGTATCCTTAAAAGACAAATACTTTAAGGACTTTTACCTGGTAAAGGATATCAATGGCGACAAACTGATTTGTGAAAAACAAGATGATAGTCGAGAGAAGATAGAACTAAATCGAAATGACGTTGTGGCTGTAGCTCAGTTTGGTCAACCAATCTATCCCTATCTGAAGCCAATGGATGCCGTCAAGAATGCACCAGACAGTGACTTGTGGCATACACTAATTGAGGCTGACAACTATCATGCTTTGCAACTGTTGGTTTATCTTTACGGCGGTATGGTTGATTGTATTTATATTGATCCACCATACAATACGGGAGCTAAGGACTGGAAATACAACAATGACTATGTTGACTCTTCTGATGCTTATCGTCACAGCAAATGGCTGAGCATGATGAAGAAGCGTTTGCTTTTAGCCAAGAAATTGCTGAACCCTAAAGATTCTGTTCTGATAGTAACGATTGATGAAAAAGAGTATCTTAGATTGGGTTGCCTTTTGGAGGAAATGTTCCCCGAGGCAAGAATTCAGATGGTAAGTAACGTGATTAATTCTGCAGGTGTAACAAGAGGTGATGAGTTTTCACGTTCTAATGAATATCTATTCTTTGTTAAAGTTGGTACATCTTCTCCTTGCCGTTTACCATTAGATGATGAATGGCGAGGTAACATGAAATCCAAAAAGAAAGAAAAGTTAGTGTGGAATCAACTAATGAGAGCAGGAACAAATGCTAGACGTGAAGATAGACCAAAACTTTTTTATCCTTTATTTATTAGCAATGATGGATTAAGAATTGTTGATATCGGTGAACCTCTTCCTCTTGACAAAGATAGAAATGAGATTTTATCATATGAGGGTGTTTCTGTTATTTGGCCAATTCGTTCAAATGGTGAAGAAGGAAACTGGCAAGTAGAACCGAAAACTTTGCGAGAACTATATAGAAAGGGTTATGTGAGATTAGGTAGTTTCACAGAGAAAGGAATGGCTATTACGTATTTGAAAAGTGGTGAACAAAATAAAGTTGAGACCGGTATTTTCAAAATAATAAGTTATCGAAAAGACGGATCAATAATTGAAGGAGAGATGGAATGTGAAAGAGAATATATCCCAGGAACTCAATGGGATATTCCTACCCATAATTCAACATATCATGGGTCACAATTACTTAATAAAGTAATCGGAGCAAAGCGTTTTGATTTCCCTAAATCTCTCTATGCAGTCCATGATACAATTCGTTTCTTTGTTGCAAACAAACCTAATGCGTTAATCGTTGATTTCTTCGCAGGCAGTGGTACTACACTCCATGCAGTGAATTTACTAAATGCAGAAGACGGAGGTAAACGCCGGTGTGTCATGGTGACGAATAATGAAGTTTCAGAGGCAGAAGCAAAGGCGCTAAAGAAAAAGGGCTATCAGCCAGGCGATGCTGAATGGGAGAAATATGGCATAGCCCAATACGTAAACTGGCCTCGAACGGTTTGCAGCATTGAGGGTCATGATATCAACGGCAATCCTTTGAAGGGTAATTATCTGAGCAACGACCATCCCATGGCAGACGGCTTTAAGGCTAATGCGAAGTATTTCAAACTTGGTTTCTTGGATAAGTATTCAGTAGAGGCTTATCGGCAATTCCGTGAACTATTGCCACTGCTTTGGATGAAGGCTGGTGCTATCGGCGAGTGCCCCACTCTAGAAGGCAAAGGCATACCATCATTCATGATATTGGATAAAAACAAGATGGCTATCCTGACAGAAGAAAGCAACTATGCTGTATTCTTGGAACAGATGAAAGATAGAAAGGATATAAAAACCATCTTCTTAGTTGTGGATTCTGAGATTGGATTCCGCGAGATGGCAGCTCCGTTTAAGTGGGCCAAGACGTATCAGCTTTATAAAGACTATTTGGAGAACTTCAGCATTAACTACGACAAATAAGGCAACGCTATGACATCGACACTATTTCCTTTTCAAACAGAGGCATTAGATAAACTCCGCTCATTTTGCAAGAAAGCAAAGCGCGACTACAAAGATGATGGTGAGCATACTATCATTACGCTGGCTGCTCCGACAGGCGCAGGAAAAACCATCATCATGTCTGGGCTGATGGAAAAGATATTGCGTGGTGACGAAAACAATGCTAAAGAAGAAAATTCCATATTTGTATGGTTGTCGGATGATCCAGAACTGAACGAACAGTCGATGCACAAAGTGGAACATGAAACCATGTATGAGTTACCGCTTGGCAGTCTTGAAATCATCAAAGAAGATTCGTTTGATAAAGAGGTGCTGGAAGACGGCAAGATATATTTCTTAAATATTCAGAAGCTAAGCAAGTCGAGTAATCTGACCAAGAGCAAGGATGGGCGCGAACATACTATCTGGGAGACATTACAGAACACCGTCGAGCAGAAAGGCGAAAGACTCTATTTCATGATAGACGAAGCGCATCGTGGAACACAGAAAACTGATGCCAATACAGCCAACTCTATTATGCAGAAGTTTATCTTCGGCAGTCCTAATGATAAGCTCGACAAAATGCCTATCGTAATTGGTATGAGTGCCACCATTGACCGTTTTAGTGAGCTGATAAAAGGCACTAACTCCACTACTCGTTCTTGCATTATTAAGGCTGAAGATGTAAAAGACTCTGGACTGCTAAAAGACGAAATAAACATCAGCTACCCCGGCGATAACGATATACAACGAGGTATGGCTATCCTTAAATATGCCACACATGAATGGAAAGAGAAGTGCCAACATTGGGAAGCCTATTGTCAGAAAGAGCATGAACCAACGGTATATCCCGTACTGGTAATACAGGTGGAAAACGGACATGGTGACAAGATATCTGAGACAGACCTTAATGAATGTCTGAAAGCTGTAGAGGAAGAACTGGGCAGAGAACTATATGAAGGTGAGGTGGCTCACTCTTTCGGAGAACCTAAGACTGAGCTAACTATAAACGGGCTGAAAGTACCATACGTAGAACCGTCGAGAATTGATGAAAGCAAAAAGGTTCGAATAGTATTCTTTAAGGAAAGTTTGACAACAGGTTGGGATTGCCCAAGAGCAGAAACCATAATGTCGTTCAGAACAGCTAATGACTACACATATATTGCACAACTAATGGGTAGAATGGTGCGTACTCCATTGCATCGCAGAATAGAAGGTGATGAATCGCTGAATAATGTTCACTTGTTCCTGCCCAACTATAATAGCGAGAATGTGCAGAAAGTGATAGATGCGCTCAGTAGCAATGACGGAGAGGGTATTCCCACTAAGATTAAGAAGAATGCTGTAGGGGCATCAGAGGAGCAAGAACTACATGTGGCAGAGGATAAGAAAGACGTGTTTGAATGGCTGAATAGCATACAGTTGACAACATATGTCATCAGTAAATATCGAGTAAGCAACTATCTTACGTCACTCTTCAATTTGGCATACCTTGCTGCCAATACTCAAGGAGTAGATCCAGAAGCAGCAATAAGAGTATCTAGTCAAATTGCAACCATGATACGCAGCTATATCGAAAAGCTTCAGACTGAGGGTATTTATAATAATAAGGTAGAAGAGATCAAAAAGTTTGTGCTTACCGAGAGCAAGATGGAATTCTTAAAAGATGGAAAGCTGCAGAGTTCATCTGAACTTGTACTTGAACTGACAGACTATGACATAGAACGTGAATTTGCTCGTGCTGATGCTAAATTGAAGAATGCTGGTAAGAGATATACTCGTGATTATTTCGATAAAGCAGACATGATAGACCTGATGATTGATGTGATACTATTTACGCAGTCGGAGGAATGCATGGCAGAGCTCGACAAGTATGCCAAAGCAACCTTCTATCAATATAAACATGAATACAGAAAGGTCCTTTCAAAGTATAGTGAGAATGTCAAAAGCAAATACGACAAATGCACTCGTGAAGGTGAAGAGGTAAGCGACCATTCTTGGATGCTGCCCAGCACAATCTATCTGCCAAAGGGAGAAGAAACTATTGAAGGGCACCTCTTTGTTGATGATGAAGGAAAGGCATCTTTCTCATTAAACACATGGGAGCAACAGATTATAAAGGATGCCAAGAAAGATGATGACTTTGTTTGTTGGCTTCGTAATCAAGACAGGAAATCATGGTCATTGTGTATTACTTACGAAATGGGAGGGAAGGCACACCCATTCTATCCAGACTTTGTCATCGTAAGAAAGGATAAGAATGGTAGCTATTTGCTAGACCTTGTAGAGCCTCATTGGAAAGATGAGGATAATGTGCCCAAAGCAAAGGCTATGGCAAAATATGTTGAGGACGAGGATGGCAATGTAGAACGCTTTGAGATGACAAGGGTGTATGATAATAAGATGCTACGGCTTGACTTCGCGAATCCTATTATTAGTCATCGTCTTGCAGATGCTACTAAATATAATGATGACTTTCTAGATGACCTTTTCAAGGAGTATGGGTAATAAATGACAATAAAAAATATTGAATTACAGCCGTCCATGCCATTTAAACTGGTGGGCGGCTGTAATTTTGTTGTTGAATACACAAAAGAAACCGTCTTTTGTGTGTAATAATCAGATTCATTAGTTGGAATACACCTTCATTATTTGAATTGTTTCAGCTATTTTCTCAAATAAATCAATGGTCATATCAAAATCAAAATACTTGTAAAATACAGCTTTCGCATCCAGTTTCGTGTTTTTGATGTCTTCCCAAAAACCATTATAAAACTGATTATATTCTGATTGAGTCGTATTTGGCCATTTGCCTTCATGATAGAATGTGGAATACTGAGCTATCCATTTGATGGTCATTCGCATCGTTCCCATCCCACCAAAAGGTATTTTACAATCAGTCTTTTCATATTGCTCCCAATATGACTCATCCAATTCTGGTTCTAATGGCGTACTCGAAAAATCCATAATCTCATTTTTTTCTTTCATAATGCATGTGTTTTTTATTAATAATGTTGTCCTGTTGCCTTACGCTTAGGCAAAACGGATGCAAAGGTACTCAATTATTTCGTAACTCAGCACACTCCATACGTTAAAAGAGCAAAAACGGCAAAAACTGTAGTAAAAAATGTCGTATGATTGAATATTATTTCGTATCTTTGCAAAAATATTTTGTTTGCTTATGAAAAAGAAGTCAATTCTGTTGCTGATAGCAGCAACCATGTTATCAAGTAGCGTTGTATGCGCACAGAAATACAAAGATGTGTATCTGACAGCTGAAGAGGTACCAAATGCCGTTTATTGGCTACCGGCACCGCCAGCACCAGGGTCATCACAGTTTATGGCCGACATAGCCCAGTATTTCTGGGGAAAACAGCAGCGACAGGACTCGCTTCGAGCCCAGAAGGCTATCCGCGAAGTTGCTTTCGAAACTGACGAAATGGTACCGCTGTTCAGCGAAGTCTTTGGCATGGAGATTTCTCCTAAGACAACACCTGCTATCTACAAGGTCATTAATCGCAGCATTCCGACTATCCGGCTAAGCGCATCGAAGCCCAAGAAAACATATCTGCGCAAACGGCCCTATGTCTATTTCAACGAGCCTACACTCATCCCTGCTGAAGAGGAAGAATTGCGCAATACCGGTTCCTACCCCTCAGGACATACCGTTAAGGGATGGGGTATGGCCTTGCTGCTCAGCGAGATTAACCCCAATGCCCAGGATGCACTATTCAAACTCGGTTACGAATGGGGACAAAGCCGTGTCATTGCCGGCTACCATTGGCAAAGCGATGTGGATGCCTCGCGAATGCTTGCTGCGGCATGCTTTGCCCGTCTGCATTCCTGCAAAGAATTTCTCGAAGATATGGAAGATGCTAAAGAAGAATTTGAAAAATTAAACAAATAAAAAATCCAAAATTAGAAAATTATGAACGCAAAACAAACCATCGAGGCCGGTAAGGCCATCCTCGGAATCGAATTCGGTTCCACACGTATCAAAGCCGTACTGATTGACCAAGAGAACAAACCCATCGCCCAAGGTGCATTCGAGTGGGAAAACCAACTCGTGGACGGACTGTGGACTTATAGTATCGACATCATCTGGAAAGGCCTGCAGGACTGCTACGCCGACCTGCGCAAAGATGTAAAGGCTCAGTACGACTGCGAGATAGAGTCGCTGGCTGCTATCGGATTCTCAGCTATGATGCATGGCTACATGGCATTCAACGAGAAGCAGGAGATTCTGGTGCCTTTCCGCACATGGCGTAACACCAATACGGGTAAGGCTGCCGCAGAGCTCTCTGAGTTGTTCAACTATAACATTCCCCTGCGCTGGAGCATCAGTCATCTGTATGAGTGCATTCTCGAGGGTAATGAGCATGTGAAGGACATCAAATACCTGACCACGCTGGCAGGATACGTACACTGGCAGGTTACTGGCGAGTTTGTACTGGGTGTGGGCGATGCATCGGGTATGATTCCCGTAGATCCCGCCACGAAGACCTACGACGCTACCATGGTTGAGAAGTTCAATAAGCTCATCGCTCCGAAGGGCTATTCATGGACATTGCTCGACATTCTGCCCAAGTCGCTGAATGCTGGCGAGAACGCTGGTACGCTGACTGCCGAGGGCGCTAAGAAGCTGGACGTTTCAGGTCACCTGAAGGCTGGCATTCCTGTTTGTCCTCCTGAGGGCGACGCTGGAACGGGTATGGTAGCCACCAACGCAGTCAAGCAGCGCACGGGTAACGTATCGGCTGGTACCTCTTCATTCTCAATGATTGTATTGGAGAAGCCGCTGTCGAAGCCTTACGAGATGATTGACATGGTGACTACGCCTGACGGTAGTCTCGTAGCGATGGTGCATTGTAACAACTGTACCTCTGACATCAACGCATGGGTAGGACTGTTCAAGGAGTATCAGCAGCTGCTGGGTGTGCCCGTAGATATGAACGAGCTGTATGGCAAGCTGTTTAACAAGGCTCTGGAAGGCGACACCGACTGCGGTGGCCTGATGGCATACAATTACGTCAGCGGTGAGCCTGTTACTGGTTTGGCAGACGGTCGCCCCCTCTTTGTTCGCTCTGCCAACGACAAGTTCAATTTGGCCAATTTTATGCGAGCCAACCTCTACGGTGCAATCGGTGTGCTGAAGATTGGTAACGATATCCTGTTCAAGGAAGAGAAGATTAAGGTGGACCGCATCACTGGTCATGGCGGCTACTTCAAGACCGCTGGTGTGGGTCAGCGCATGCTGGCTGCTGCCCTGAACTCTCCAATCTCTGTGATGGAGACTGCAGGCGAAGGTGGTGCATGGGGTATCGCCCTGTTGGCTGGCTACCTGATCAACAAGAACGGAAAGAACCTGGCCGACTACCTCGAAGATGTTGTCTTCGCAGGCAATACGGGCACAAGCATCGCCCCCACAGCCGAGGATGTTGCCGGCTTCGAGAAGTATATCGAGAACTACAAGAAGTGTCTGCCCATTGAGCAGGCCGCTGTCGACAACAAGTAAAGTAAGGGCTGATGAGAAAACTCCTGATAGCGGCCTTTGGCTTCATTACGTTGGCATCCGCGTCGTGCCATGCTGAACGCCAAAAAGGAGCGACAGAGTCTAACACTATTCAGCAGGCTGAGGAACACCACCTCAGCTTGCTGATTGCTGGCGACCTGATGCAGCACGGACCGCAAATCAATGCAGCCCTGCAGAAGGACGGCAGTTATAACTATGACGAGTGTTTCGCCCGTATTCACGACGAGGTGGAACGTGCTGACGTTGCCATCGGTAACTTCGAGGTGACGCTGGGTGGTAAACCCTATGCCGGATATCCGCAGTTCCGTGCTCCCGACGAGTATCTGCAAGCTTGTCTTGATGCTGGCTTCGACATCATGCTCACCGCCAACAACCACTGTCTGGACAGTCGTCGTGCAGGACTCGAACGTACCATTATGATGATGGACTCGCTGCATGTGCCGCATATTGGTACTTACGTCGATGAACAGGCGCGTCAGAAGCAATACCCGTTCCTACTTGAGCGCAACGGACTGCGCATCGTACTGCTAAACTTCACATACGGTACCAACGGCATTCAGGTGCAAGCGCCCAACGTCGTAAACTATATGGATACCGTCCAGATTCGTCGCGACATCCAGAAAGCTAAACTCATGAAGCCTGACGTCATCATTGCCCTGCCACACTGGGGAATAGAATACCAGCAGTTGCCGTCACAGCAGCAGCGCGATATGGCCAAGTGGCTTATAGACAATGGTGTCGACCACGTCATTGGCGGACATCCGCATGTAGCCCAGCCCCTGGAACTGACGCCAGACAGTTGCCACCTGATTGCCTGGTCAATGGGTAACGTTGTCAGCAACCAGTCGAAACCGAACACTTACGGCGGCTACATGGTACGCCTGGAGTTTACAAAGACCGTGCAGCCCGGCATCGTGCCCACAATTACCGGCAAAAAGAGCGCCACACGACTCAGTGACTGCGGTTATACACTCTATTGGGTTAGTCGTCCCACAGACAACAACCGTCGGCACAACTACCGCATTCTGCCCATTGACGAACCCGACAGCGTGCTCACAAGTATCGAACAAAAGAACCGTGCTGCCATC
>JAEEGK010026194.1_pt1 | contig 11894 bp, 15 predicted proteins | sample 8958771 | NCBI WGS metagenome assembly JAEEGK01 (sample SAMN16246547, study PRJNA631951) | gut metagenome | biome: gut microbiome; feature: rumen; material: SC-attached | host: Bos | place: Iran: Karaj | collected 2018-10 | reverse complement strand
CCTGGTCGCGCACTCTTCAACAGCACACACTCTGCTACGCCCGCGACAAACGCAAACTTCCCGCTTTCCGCGAAGTAGAAGCCACCGGCTGGGCAACAAAAAATGTAGACGATGACCCGCGCGGAAACTGGTTTTCCGGCAGTATTTCATTCACAGAAACGCGCTCAAATCCTAATCACAAAAACTACTATTCGATAGTTTCGCCAAGCGGAAAAGTCTGGACTCGTCAGTGGCAGACCGACGAAGCGCATATGAAGAAGCTCATTGCCGACAACAGAATTTTCTGGGGCTCAGCTCCGGCTTACGATAAAGTGCCGCGAGTAAAAATTTTCAACGAAGATACAACCGAGGTAATTCCTCGTAATATAATAAATTGCACGGACAGCACTCGCGCCGCTCAACATCACTTAGACGAGCTTCTTGGCGAAAAAGGCGCCTTCGATAATCCAAAACCCGTCAGTCTGATTAAACATTTAATCCAAATAACACGTCAGCCGGCCGACGCAATCATCATGGATTTTTTCGCAGGAAGCGGAACAACCTTCGAAGCAGTGTGCGAACTCAACGCTCAGGAAGGCGCAAAACGCCGTACAATTCTCGTTCAGAAAGACGAGAATGGCATCAGCTCCATCTGCAAAAAACGCTGTCAGAAAGTTTCCGACCTCTACAACGAGGTTATAAAATTTTCGGTTTTAGAATAGATTTTCAGCAAAACCTAAAAGTTTACCTCTATAACATATCGCAAAATTTTCGGTTCAACCGAAAAAATAAAACCTTTTAGAAATTTTTCAGACTTTCAAACACAAGCCTTCAAACCTATACTCACACTGTAATTATAACAGACTGCTATCAGAGTAGCAGAATCAGGAGTAAGGTATGAAAAAAACAAAACTGATTGCATTCGCAATGGTACTTGCCGTAATGGCATCATCAATTTATGCCAAGCCAAAGAAGTCTACCAAATCAAAGGCAACAGTAGCTGGAACTGCTAAGACTGCAGGCTGGACATTGAATACAGACAAGCCAATCAAATTTGACTGGTACATTAACTTCAGCTGGTTCGCTCGTCACTGGGGCGACTCAATGGTTTCAAAGTACATCGCAGAATAATAAAATAACAATCACCCGAAACAGTAATCCTGAACTTGTTTCAGGATGGGGGTGACTCTCTTACTTGAAAAAATACTTCTATCCCGCTGGTTCCCTGCGTTGCAGGGAACCGGTTTTTACTTCTAACTTTTATAACGATTTTTTTTAACTTTTTCCCAAAAAAACTTCCTAAAATGTTACAAGTGCATCTATTTATATGTAGGGGGTTAATAAATTTGGAAAAAAACCAAAAGATGTTGTGAAAAACAGATGACAAAAAGTATTACACGGAGTATTATATTATGGAATTTGAATGGGACGAATTAAAGAACGAAGCAAACAAAAGGAATCATGGAATTTCTTTTGAAACGGCTGACTTTGTTTTTAATGATGAGAATCGTATAGAAATATATGATGCGTTTCACAGTAAAACTAATGACGACACATATATTACAATAGGAAAAGTGCGAAAAGTCCTGTATGTAGTTTTTACTGAACGGGAAGACAAAATCAGGATAATTTCTGCAAGACTTGCTGAGAAAAAAGAGAAGGAGATTTATTATGGCAATAGTTAATTATACCCTTGAACCAGATGCAAAACTTACACGAGAGCAGAAACAAGAAATTAAAGAAGCTGCAAAGAAACCAGTAGTATTTGATGAAGATTGTCCAAATCTCACCGATGAACAACTTGCAGAATTTGCCCTAATTGCAAAGCAGCAAAGAGCAGAAAGAAAAAAGAAGGTAATTGCTCTTCGTGTTAATAATACAACCCTGGAAAAGGCCAAGAAACTTGGTAAAGGGTATACCGCAATTCTAAGCAGAATGATTGATTTATGTATTGATGATAAAGAACTTCTGCAAAAGTGTTTATAAATTAAAGATCACTATATTCTATCCCGCTGGTTCCCTACGTCGTGGGGAACCAGTTATTTTTTTTCAGTCGAGATACTCAAATAATTATGTTGACAACTCATTGAAGGGGGGGGTACAATTGTATAGATAGTTTTTTTTAGGAGGAAAGATTATGAAAAAACTTTTAAAAATGTTGGGACTGCTTGTAATTGCTGGATCTTTATTCTTCAGCTGTTCAAATGGTAATAGTGATGATAATGGCGGAAGCGCTGGTAATGGCGGTGGAAATTCGGGTTCTGGAACTAGCCAGACAGCAAATTCTATTCAGCTTTCTGATGGAAACTGGACAGTAAAAATGAAAATGTCAGCTAAGGGAACGGATATGTATTATACTCTTCATGCAACTGTGACTGGTAATGGTAAAAATATTACATATACTTCAGGAACTATGGATACAGCTATGGATATGTCTTCATATTCAGGTTTTACTGACGCTCAAATGGAAGCGGAGGTAGCTGATATGAATGCTGCTTTAGCTGGAAGTGGCATGACATATACTTATGATAGCAAAACTAAAACTTTATTTATGTGCTATGTATTGGGTGAAGATGAATTAGCCGAAATGTCAGGTGATATGGATATGAGTACCATCCCATCAGGAGTAGAGGTACATTCAAATGCTGACAAGACCGAATATACTTTTACAATGACACAGCAGGGTACTACAGTTATTTATACAATAACCAAAGATAAATAAACCCTATCGTAAATAAAGAAAACGCTGTGCTTTTCATGAGGCACAGCGTTTTTTTTATTGTTATTGTAAACTAAAACAACTTTCTGCATTCAAGGTAGAAGCGTTTTTCGTCGGCCTCGCCCATGCTAAAGCTTTTGCGTGGGAGGGGGCCACGGTCGCTGATTGTTTCAAAAAAGCTGTCTTTGGCAATTGGCGGCAGTAAGATTCCTGTTGCGTTATCGCGCTCACCAAGTTTTAAAACTTCATCTGAACCGTGAATATAATCTATTTCTGTTTTTTTACCCTTGTCATTTCCAGCCTTTAAGAAAGCATCAATTTCTGGTTGAAGTCTTGCAACTGCAAGCTCTGTAATTCCGGTTTTAAGAAGGACATATTTCTGTTTTCCAGCAGCCTTATAAGCAAATCCAAAATCAGCATGCGAAGCTTTTACAGCAGTCTCAAGCTCTGTTGCACCATTAAGCTCGCTTACACTTCCGCCTAGTTTTTCTGCAAGGTGTTTAATGAGCCCTTCAACATCGCAGTCAAAAATTACACGATGAATTGGTTCAAAGGTAAGGCCTGGATCGTAAATATTTACAATTTCAACCAGTGCATAGCGAACCGGACATGCCTTAAGAGCAGCTTCATCAGCACCTTCTGAAATCAGCTTTTCCTTGTGTTCATCCCATACAGCCTTTGCAGTTGCAAGAGAGTGGTTTCCGTCTCCTACTGCAAACAGGAAGGTTGAACCATCGCCGGCGCGGTTCTTTTCTGCAATTGTAGAAACAGCCTGTGTTACCTGTGCAACTTCAGCTTCGCTTTCTACAGCCCAGCCGGTAATTGAACCACCATTACACATGAGCTCACCCTTGTATAAAGGTGTCTTGTTCTTTACAAGAGCTCCGGTACCGCCAATAAGTAAATCAGCTTTATCATCTACTAAAAGCATAATGTGAGGCAGCTCGAGTGGAGCTCCACGGCGGATTTCCATACGTGGTGGAATTCGTTCAACAATAGTAGCTTCTGTAGCGCGGATATTTGCCTTGCTGAAGGGTTTCCACTCATAGGTTTCAAGATCAATTTCAACTACAAGACCGCGGCGCATACGACCAAAGGCGGTTTTTCGTTCAAGATAAATCATGCAGTTTCTAGGCGCTGCAAACACACCATCGTTTATATATGAAGACATTGTCTTTCTGATTTTTTCAATTCTTTCTGCCTTATCTGGAGAACCAAGATAAACTTCTGGTAAAATCAGGTTCAAGGTAGAAGGCTTACCGTTTGCGGCATTTTCTGCACGCTTCCAGTAATCTAAATCCTGGGTATACTGGTCGCAGGCAATTACAGACCAGCTCTTTACATCAATGTTTTCTGGCAAAAGGATTTCCGGCACGCGGATTCCAAATTCTTCAATCTTTTTCATAAATGCAAGTATACAGTTTGCGACTGTTTTATGCTATAATAAATTTAGAGTTAATAGAAAGACCTTTATGTACAACTCTCCAAATCCGGCTCTTGAATTACGCCAGGAACAAAAACAGATTCAAAAGCTTTCTCAGGTTCAGATAACAGCCCTGAATTATCTTGCAATGGAGAACGAAGCTCTGCGAGATGTTATTTACAAGGCTGTGAGTGATAATCCTGCACTTGAGATTGTACGTGAAAGCTCTGGTGGACGGGAAACTTTTTCTACCCGGGGCACTTCAGAAACCTCGGATAGATTTCAGCAGATAATTGAGAACCAGGAAGATTATGGAGAAACGCTGCAGGCGCATCTTCTTCATCAGCTTAATGCAATGAAAATTTCTGACGAAGAAAACGAGCTTTGTACGCGACTTATTTACAATCTTGATAAAAACGGATTTTATGGTTCAATGCTTTCTCCGGAAACCTTTTTACCGCACAAAAATCCGCAGGCAGAACGGGCTCTTCTTGACCGCTGCTTAAAAATGGTTCAGGCGCTGGACCCCGTTGGAACCTGCTGTAAAACTCCGGAAGAAAGCCTTCTGGTTCAAGCCCAGCTTTCGGACGAACCTGATGCTCTGGCTCTTTTTATTCTGGATGGACATCTTGATTTTCTCGATCCGCCGGAACCTTCGAAAATAAACCGTAAGCTTATAAGCTTTCGCGATGCCTGGCACAAAAAGGCCTTTGCCGGTACAACCGTGCTCGACACTCTCCCTCTCACCGAACAAACCGCCGCGTCTGCGCTCAAGTTTATTCTTTCGCTCAATCCGCATCCTGCACAGGGCTATAATTCAGAAGGTTCTCTGGATGCCGGTCAGCCGGATGTAGTTCTTGCAATAACAAAAGAAGAGGGCTCTGCAGAAGATGATTATTCCAAGGGTATAGTTTCTGGAAACGAAAATGCTCACTTCCAGATAAAATATGCTTCGGGAGCACTGCCGGAAATACGTATATCTCCAGAATTCAAAATGGACAAAAATGCCATTGCAAAGGCCCAGCTTTTAATTAATTCCCTGCAATTCCGAGAGTCTACAATTGTTATGCAGGGCTGTGCGATTGTAAAAGCCCAGAAAAACTTTTTTCTTAAAGGGCCGGGGCATCTTAAAGTGCTTACCAGAAAACAGATTGCAAACGAGCTTAAAATTCATGAATCTACTGTTTCCAGAACCTCTGCGAAAAAGGGAAGAAAATATTTTCAAACGGAGTGGGGCTTATTCCCTGCCTGGTACTTTTTTACCTCAGGCGTTTCAAATCGCGATGGCAGTAAAAAGATTTCCTCTGAAAGAATTAAAAAGAAAATACAGGAGGTGCTTTCTGAGCCTGGAAATGAAAATCTTTCAGACCAGAAGCTTTGCGAGCTGTTGAATCAGAAGGGGGCCCGCATTGCCCGCAGAACAGTAGCCAAATATCGTGCACAGCTTGGTCTTAAAAACTCGTACAGGAGATAAAAAAACCGGGCTTTCGCCCGGTCTGTATGGTTACTTCTTCTGAACCTTATCTTTTTCCTTCTTGATCTTGTTGTCAAGAACATCCATCATCTTGTTCAAGGCAGCTCCAAAATCAAAATCTTCTCCTGTTACGTGAGCTTGTGTGCCCCATTTGAAGTTTACTGTTGTATCGAAGACATAAGCTTTGTCGTGCTTAATTTTCATAAGCAAATCAACAATCAGGTCGTCTGCATAAGCAATTCTTTTGAGCTTTGACTCAACCATATCTGCCTGCTTCTGCTCAAGTGTAAAACCTACTGCATTAATTGATGGTGTCATAGTTGTCTCCTTGTGAAGTAAATTTGCTTTACTTCGGCTATAAGTGATGTAAACCCACATACGCGGGTAGATAGTTATGCACCTTTCGGAGCATCCCCATCACCTTTATAGTACCACGGGTTTACTGAAAAAACAAATCAGATTTTCAAAATTCTAAATCGCTATTGCTAAAATATCTTAAACTGTGTATAGTAAACTATATGGCAGATAAGAAATTCACTGTTCTGGATTTGCTTGATCTCGAGCTTTCAGGTCACGATGCTCTTGACTTAAAGTGCATTGCGGGCCGACGCGGTTTGCCTCGAGCAATTACAGTCCCTGAATTGAACCGCCCGGGTCTTGCTCTTTCGGGCTTTTATGAATCATTTGCCAGTAACCGTGTTCAGGTTTTTGGACGTGGTGAAGTAGCCTACCTTCAAAAGCTTCATAAAGAAAAAAATACAGATTCAATCCGTAACTTTTTCCGTTCTCAAATGCCATGCTGTATTTTTACTTATAATCTTGAGCCTACAGAAGATTTTCGCAGTATTGCAGAAGAAAGCTACTGTCCGCTCCTTCAAACAAGTCTTACTTCTACAGAATTTTCTAACCGTATAATCCGTGTTTTTGCAAATCAGTTTGCACCGCATCAGACTCTGCACGGAGTTCTTGTAGAGGTTTATGGTATTGGTATTCTGCTTGCCGGACACTCGGGAGTAGGTAAGAGTGAAACCGCGCTTGAGCTTGTAGAACGCGGTCACCGTCTTGTAGCAGATGATATTATTGAAATCCGCTGTGTAAACGGAAACATTATTCTTGGACGTGGTGCAAACACAGTAATCAGCCATCATATGGAAATCCGCGGTCTTGGTATTATTAATATTTCACAGCTTTATGGTGTTGGTGCCATCCGTGATCAGAAGGAAGTTCAGCTGATTGTTCAGCTTGAAGACTGGAATTCTGCAAAGGCTTACGATCGTCTTGGTACAGAATCGAAGTACAAGGAGCTGCTTGGAGTAAAGGTTCCTGTAATTGAAATTCCGGTTCGCCCTGGACGAAACCTTCCTATTATTATTGAGGCTGCCGCTATGAACGAGCGTCTTAAAAATATGGGTTATAACTCCGCTAAGGACTTTAATCAGAATGTTCTTAAATGGATTGAAACGGGAGAAGCGCAGTCCGTTTATAACGGTAATGACGAATCCTACTAAAATATAAAATCAGGCAGAACTGCTGCCAAGGAAAAGGAAATGATAGAGAAGATTTTAACAGTACAGAACAGAGCAGGTATTCACGCCAGACCTGCAGCAATCATTGCTCAGACTTCAAACAAGTTTGAAAGCGAGATTACTCTTACCCGTGATGGAGCAACTGTAAATGCAAAATCGATTATGGGTGTAATCGCAATGGGTGCTGGCTATAACACTCAGCTCACAATGCAGGTTGTTGGTCCTGATGAGTCAGAGGCTGCTTCTGTTATTGAAGAACTTTTTAATAGCAAATTTGAAGAAGAATAAGGAGGAGGCTTATGCGAGGTATTACAGACCGCCAGAAGGAAGTATTAAATTATATTTCTGCTTATACTGAGGAAAATTCATATCCACCGACTGTACGCGATATAAGCGAACATTTTGGAATTTCTCTGCGCGCTGTTCAGGATCATATTCTTGCACTTCAGAAAAAAGGCTTCCTTTCTCAGAGCCAGAAAAAGGCTCGTTCAATTCGCGTACTTTCAGATTGCCGTGAAAAAGAGCCGGAAACTTTTATTGGCAAGGTTCCTGTTCTCGGAACAGTTGCCGCCGGAAAACCTCTTTTGAGCGAAGAAAATCTCGACGGATATGTTAATCTTACAGAACCATTTGTTCGTCCTGGTAAGAGTTATTTTGCTTTGCGCGTTCGCGGTCAGAGTATGATTAATGCCGGAATTCTGGACGGAGATCTTGCCGTTGTTGAACAGTCTTCTACCGCTCAGGACGGACAGATTATTGTTGCAGTTATTGATGATGCTATTACTCTCAAGCGTTACTATAAGGAATCCGGAAGAATCCGCCTTCAGCCGGAGAATCCTCAGTTCCAGGCAATTTACTGTACAGACGTTCGCATTGTAGGAATTCTCTCAAACATCGTTCGTACTTACTAAACTTTATAAACTACAGGCGCTGATATACATGGCAAACACAAGTCCAATCTATCTATACACCGGTCCGGAATTTGGAAAGCGGAATGAAGCTGTAGATGCAGTAAAGGCTGCTCATAAAAAACAGTTTGGTGTAATAGATGAACATTCATTTTATCTTCTCGAAACTCCTCTCAGCGAGGTAATGACAATTCTTCAGAGTGGTACTTTATTTTCTGATGGAGTTTGTATTGTTTGCCGTAATGCAGAGCTTATAAAGAAAAAAGATGAAATTCAAATGATTTCGGACTGGCTTGCTAATCCGGAGCCATCTGCAGTTCTCATTCTTGTTTCAGATGAAATCAGTGTAGACTCAAAACTCGAAAAGCTTGTTCCTCCTGCCAACCGTAAAAAGTTCTGGGAAATGTTCGAAAGCGATAAGCTTCCGTGGGTTACCAGTTACTTCAGCAAAAACGGATACCGGATAGGGCAGGGCGCGGCAAAGCTTATTCTTGAATTAATTGAAAATAATACACAGTCTCTTGCAGCTGAATGCTCACGCTTTTTTGTTCTCTTTCCAAAGGATCATGAAATTACAGAGGCTGATGTAGATTCTGTTCTTACTCACAGCCGCGAAGAAAATGCGTTCAGCCTTTTCCGTGAGCTTGCAAACAGTGCAGACCCGGCTCCTGTACGTCTGGAAAAGGGACTTCAGATTCTTCAAAAAATCAGGCTTTCAAAAGAAAATTCTTCTGTAATGATTATTGCGGGACTTGCTTCATGCTTCAGAAAGCTGGAAGACTGGCATAGAAAGGGTGAACAGGCAATTCCTCAGCAGATGCTTCAGAAGCAGTACAGAAGTGCGGCTAAGGTTTGGACAATGGGACAGACAGCAGCAGTTCTTGCGGTGCTTGCTTCAACTGATATGGAAATACGTTCCGGTGGCACACAAATGGAAGATGTGCTGTTACAGAAAATGATTTATGAGATTGTAATTAAAAACGGTGCTCAGTTATCTACTCTATCTCAAGAGTACTAAGAAGATTTTTAAGGGCTTTCAGTTCATCAGCAGTAAACGTAGAACCTTTTCCCATCTTCTGATGGTCTGGAGACCAGCTGCGCAAATCATATTTCGCAGGTCGTCCACCCCAGGAAACAAGGTTCAATTCAAGATTCCAGCCGCCTTTTCCTTCGGCAACAGTTCCAAGACTTTTTTCAATCTTAAAAGAGAAATCATCAGCCATTTTCTTCCTCCGTTTAAATTATCGTTGTAAGATTGGTATTTATATAGTAAAATATAATAAATATTTTAAATGTGAGGTAAATATGAAGAAAGTTAGTATTATCCTTCTTTCTATTTTCACACTTCTGTTCTTTATTTCCTGCGGTTCAAAACCTGCTGCAGAAGAGCCGGCTCCAGAGGCACCGGAAGTAACAGAGGCAGTTGAAACTTTATCAGAAAATATTGTTGATGAGAGTCTTTCAGAAGCTGCAAAGCTTGCACAGCTTATGGAACAGATTAATGATGCTAGAAAGGCTGCAATTGAAGCAGGTGCAGATAAGAATTGTCCTGATCAGATGAACAAGCTTGATTATCTGCTTTCTGGACTTAAGGACAGCGATGATCCTGATGCTGCAGCAAAATCAATTATCGACAGATATAACCTTCTTGCAAATTACAGTACTGCTGTGGAAACCAAAAAGGAAATTGATGAAAAAGGTTTTGATTCTTATGCAAAGAACGATTACAACCGTGGTGTTTCAAATCTCGAAAAGGTAGAAGCTGCTTTCGATGCAAACACAGATGATTTTGACAAAACTGTTTTTGTAAATGCAGAAAATGCCGTAAAGGATTTCAACACAGTAATCAATGTTGCTTATAAAAAGATTGCTAAAGAAGAACGCGAAAATGCAATGGAAGCAAAGAAAAATGCAGACAGCGTAAAGGCTGGCGTTGCTCGCAAAGCTGAATATAAGGAAGCTACAGACCTTATCACAAACGGCGATACTCTTTATGCAATGCAGAATGCAAAGAAGGCAACAGAAAAGTATAAGGATGCAACAGCAAAGCTTTCATACCTGTTCAAGGATGTTTCTGAAAAACGTGCAGCTGCACAGGCTGCAATTGAAGAAGCTAAAAAGCGCGTAGCTGAAAGTGAAAAGTTTGCAGAAGAAGCTGATGTTAAGGCTCCAATTACAGAAAAGGTAGAAGGTATTGAAGATGAAGATACTGTTCTCCTCGAAGCTGATAATTATGAAGATCCTGAAGAAGCTGAAGCAGACATCGCCGAAGAACTTGAAGATGAATCGGAGGCTAAGTAATTATGAAAAAGATAATTTCAATTTTGACAATTGCTTTACTTGCCGCTTCTGTTTTTGCGGTAAGCTATAAGAACAATACCTTCCAGAAGCTTGCTGATGAATATACTAAGAAGGCAGAAATTGCACTTGATGCAGGTCAGTATGATGATGCTGTAGAGTATTCAAAAAAGGCAGAAGAAAATGCTGCTCTTTCTGAAGCTTATATCAAGATGATGATGGCTCGTGGCGAAGCTGAAAACAACATTAAGCTCGCTAAGAATCAGATTGCATACGCAGAAAAGATTGATGCTCCAAATACCTATCCAATGGCTTATACTTCAGCAAAGGATAACCTTGAAAAAGCTGAATCAGCCTTCGAAGGAGAGGATTTTGAACAGGCTAATGCTTATGCAAAGGCTTCTCTCGCAGCCCTCGACGGAATCCGCGAAGTTACACCACTTCCAGAATTCTACATCGTAAAGCCATGGGCAGAAACAAAAGACTGTTATTGGAATATTTCTGGTCGTCCTTATGTTTACAACAACCCTCTGCTCTGGGAAAACCTTTATCAGGCTAACAAAGCTAACATGCCAAAGCCTGAGGATCCAAACCTCATCCATCCTGGTATGAAGATGAAGATTCCAAGTCTTACCGGTGAATACCGCAGCGGAACTTACGATCCAAAGAAGAGTTATTCAACTTACGGTGAGTAAGCTTTTACCGTGATACCCTCGGTCGAAAGACCATGTCACCCTCGGGCTTGACCCGGGGGTCTTTTTTTATATCCTTCCCCCATTGTGCTTTACATACAGACTCAGTGCCATTCCCATAATAGCATGAGGAAAGGCTTTTGTACCCATTCCATCCAGTACTTCTTTTTTTGTTAATTCCATACAGTTTATAAACTCATCCTCATCAAGACACTGTTTTCCTGTTGCCTCGAGTTCACCTGCCAGATAGAAATGAACATGATTACTGAAGAGGGCGGGGTTAGGATTTACGCTTCCAAGCTTTATCAGTTTACCGGCCTTATAGCCGGTTTCTTCTTCAAGCTCGCGTCGGGCAGCCTGCTCGGGTTCTTCACCGGCGTCAATTACTCCGCCTGGAAATTCAACACTAAGACCTGCTTCTCCGTGGCGCCACTGCTTTACCATCAGGAATTTGTCATCCTTTTCGGGAATAACAATAACCCAGTCGGGAGCATCCATGATGATATAATCACCTTCAGTACCATCATAGGAAATATTGTGGCGGTTGGTTATAGTACAAACTACAGTTTTTAAAAGCTCCTTAGGAGAACCTTCCGTCCACTTTAATTTATCATCATCTTTTGAAAAATAATTGTTCATCTGGGCTCCGTAATTTTTGACAGATTTTAAAACTCGATTTATTATATTATATGGATATAAAGAGATTATTGAAATATCAAAGAGTCTCTTTATTGCTAATTTTTTTTGAGAGGTGAACTTATGGCAGTAATTACAATTTCAAGACAGGTAGCAGCATTGGGTGATGAAGTAGCCGGCGAGCTTGCAAAAAGACTCGGCTATAAGTTCATCACAAGAAAAGAAATTGAAAAGCGTAT
>JAEEGK010026188.1_pt1 | contig 11896 bp, 8 predicted proteins | sample 8958771 | NCBI WGS metagenome assembly JAEEGK01 (sample SAMN16246547, study PRJNA631951) | gut metagenome | biome: gut microbiome; feature: rumen; material: SC-attached | host: Bos | place: Iran: Karaj | collected 2018-10 | reverse complement strand
TGTGTGCGCAACTACATAAATCTCATCCTGGATGACGACATCTTCCTGACGGGCGTAAAGAACACGTTCCTCATAGCTGTCATCACGGGCCCGCTGGGATACATAATGGCTTTCCTGTTCGCATGGCTCATAAATGAGCTTCCAAGATGGATAAGGACCATAGCGGTCATCATATTCTATGCGCCTTCCATCGCAGGAAACCTTTACACGATCTTCGGTGTGTTCTTCAGAGGCGACGCATACGGCTATTTCAATGCTTTCCTGATAAACCTCGGCATCATCGAGACACCTAAACTGTGGTTCACGGACCCGACATACATGCTCCCGATCTGTATGATCGTCATACTCTGGATGTCACTCGGCACAGGATTCCTTTCCTTCGTTGCAGGTCTTCAGGGTGTTGACAGAAGCCAGTTTGAGGCGGGCTACATGGACGGCATCAAAAACCGCTGGCAGGAGCTCTGGTACATCACGCTTCCAAACATGAAGCCCATGCTCATGTTCGGCGCGGTAATGTCGATCACGAGTGCCTTCGGAGTGTGCGATGTGACCATGGCACTCTGCGGATATCCTTCCACGGATTACGCAGCGAGAACCGTCGTAACACACCTTTTCGACTACGGCTTTTCAAGATTCGAGATGGGCTATGCTTCGGCAATAGCGACACTGTTGTTCATCATCATGATCCTCTGCAACAAAGCTATTCAGAATCTGTTACAAAAAGTAGGTACTTGACGTGGGAAAGAAAAAAACTGACAAACCATATAAAAAGCCGATCATCAAGAGAAGACGGCCAAACCGCTCCATCGGCGGCGATATAGCGATATATTTCGTGCTTTTCCTTATCGCGATCGCAATGGTATTCCCGATGGTATATGCGATAGAAGCTTCACTGAAGCCTTTGGACGAACTGTTCAGGTTCCCTCCCAAGATATTTGCGAGAAACCCAACATTTGACAACTTCTCAGACCTGTTCGTTACGATGAGCCAGTCATGGGTATCTTTTTCAAGATACGTTTTCAACACGGTGTTCATCACTGTGGTGGGAACCGTGGGACACATACTCCTTGCGAGCCTTGCTGCGTTCGTTCTGGCAAAATACGATTTCCCGGGCGGAAAACTTTTCTTCGGTATCGTAGTTACGGCGCTGCTTTTCAACGGATATGTGCTTTCCATCCCCAACTACATCATCATCAGTAAGCTTCACTGGGTGGATACCTACTGGTCTATCATAATCCCCGCATTTGCGGCGCCCATGGGACTTTTCCTCATGAAGCAGTTCATGGAGGGCATCCCGGGAGCACTGATCGAAGCGGCAAAGATCGACGGAGCCGGCATCGGAAGGATATTCCTCGGCATCATCATGCCAAACGTTAAACCTGCATGGCTCACGCTCATGATATTCTCCATCCAGAACCTATGGAACAACAGGGCTTCGATGTATATCTACTCCGAGGAAAAGAAGACGCTCGTCTTCGCGCTGCAGCAGATCCAGTCGGGCGGTATCGCAAGAACCGGCCAGGCTGCGGCCGTATCGGTAGTTGTAATGATCGTTCCCGTTATATGCTTCATCGCTTCGGAGAGTCAGGTCCTTGAAACGATGGCAAGCTCAGGTCTTAAAGATTGATTTCCCATAAGGAGTCGTAAGGTATATGAAACTCAGAAGATCGAACAGAATAAAGGGTCTTGTCCTTGCAGGCATCATGTGTCTTGCGCTTGTTCCTCCCGTTTCTGCGAAAGCGGATGACGGAGTGGATGTGGGATACACCTACAACTATGACTTCTGGAATGAGGTCAGATATTCGCCCGATGCATACGAAGTGGTGGGAGTGTACACCGCGGTGGATCTTGGACTCGAGACGAATTTCAAAAATCCCGACGGACTCTTTGTATACGGCGACCTTGTATTTGTATGCGATACGGGAAACAGCCGCATCATACAGTGGAAAAAGACATCCGAGGGCAAATTTGAACTCGAGCGCATCATCACTGAAGTCAAGGGCACCGAAGTCACCTCACTTTCCGGTGTTACCGACATCTTTATAGATCAGGACAGAAATTTCTACATAGCTGACAAAGGAAACGAGAGAGTCATAAAGACCGACTGGGACATGAACGTATTGATGCTCTTCACAAAGCCCGTCGAGAACACCTTTGACCAGAGTCTGTATTTCCTGCCGGATAAGGTCGTTGCCGACACGGAAGGCCGTCTCTACTGCGTTTCCGACAATATCAACAAAGGTATCATCAAGTACGAAGCCGACGGATCGTTCTCGGGATTTTACGGAGCGATGCCCGCGCAGTACAGCTGGTACCAGTACATTTGGAAAAAGATCTCGTCCGCGGCTCAGAGAGCGGCGCTCGAAAGCTTTGTTCCCACAGAATATGACAATGTTGCCATCGACAACGAAGGCTTCATATATGCCTGCTCCACCAACGTATCCGGATCGGGACTGAACAACGGAAGCGAGGAAGGCGTGAGACGCTTAAACCTCCTCGGAAAGAACATCCTCATCCAGAACGGCTACGATTACGTAATAGGTGACGTGGTATGGGGAAATTTTGCAGGATATTCCGGATCGTCACTCTTTATCGACGTTACGGCATTTGATGATTCAGGTATCTATGTCTGCCTCGACAAGACAAGAGGAAGACTTTTCACCTACGATGAACAGGGCGAGCTCCTTTTCGCCTTTGGCGGAGTGGGAAACATGGACGGCTATTTCAAAGGTCCCGTAGCTCTCGAACACATGGGCACGGATCTCATCGTCCTCGATTCCATCGACAATTCCTTCACGGTATTCACACCTACCGAATACGGAAATCTCATCTATCAGGCACTTGAAGAGTACAGAAGAGGAGATTACATAAAGTCCGGCGAGACCTGGGAAGAAGTGAGAAAGATCAACGGAAACTACGATCTTGCCTACATCGGCATCGGAAGGTCACTGAAACGCCAGAAAAAATACAAGGAATCCCTTAAATATTTCAAGACCAAATGGGACAGAAAAAACTACTCCAAAGCCTTTAAGGAATACAGAAAGGAATGGGTGGAAGAGAATATCGCATGGATATTCACCTTGCTGGCCCTTCTCATCATAGTCCCTCTTGTAAGGAAAAAGATAAAGATGATCAAGTGGGAGATAGATACTGCTGACATTTTCAAGAACTCAGACGGCGGGGAGAAAAAATGATCGCTAAGCTTAAAGACAAACAGACATACGTAAAGTTCATAAAGGACTTTAAGTTCGCTATGTACTGCACAAGGCATCCCATGGACGGATTTTGGGATCTGACGCACGAAAAACGCGGAAGTTACGTGGTCGCAACTCTGATCCTTCTGCTTACCATAGCGGCCAGGCTCATTTGGCTCGGCTGGACAAGCTTTGTGTTTGTGGCGGTAAACTGGGAGAGAATAAATGTCCTGACATATGTTGCGAGCATACTTCTTCCTCTTGCGCTGTTTGTGGTAGGAAACTGGGCGCTCACTACGCTCTTCAACGGAAAAGGAAAACTCGGCCAGGTCTATATAGCCGCATGCTATGCGCTTACGCCGTATCCTCTGATCACCATACCGCTCGCGATAATCACGAACGGACTTACGGATGATTTCGCATCGGTAGTCGGCACGATACTCACCTTTTCGCTTGTGTGGTGCGGATGGCTTCTGGTTACGGGAATGATGCAGATCCATGAATACACCATGGGCGGCACCATCATATGCGTCATCGCAACGGTCTTCGCAATGGCGGTCATGGTATTCATCCTTCTTTTGTTCTTCTCGATGATAAGCCAGGGCATTTCGTATTTCGTTTCGCTTTACAAAGAAATAATGCTGAGAGTCGGTTAAGGAGTCAGAAATGAAACAGTCATCCGAGCGCAAGCAGGAACGCAAAAAAGCCTTTATAAAAGAATTAAAGAACCTCATCCCGCCGCTCATTGTTGTGGCGCTGATAGTGGCAGGGGCGATATTTGTCACTCTCATCTCAAACGACGAGGAGCCCGAAGAGGTCGTAAAAGTAAACGGGTATGAGGGCGGAAAAGACATAATAAAGCTTGAGAACGACCAGCTGCTTTTTGAACTTGATCCGACCAGCACACACTTCACGGTCACCAACAAGAGCACCGGAATGCAGTGGTTCTCAAATCCTTCGGGGATAGATGAGGATCCTCTCGCACTCGGAAGCGAAAAGGAAAGGCTCAATTCCACGCTGCTCCTGTCCTACAGCACTCTGCAGGGTCTGGACACAAACTACGACAACTACAAATACAGCATCCAGAACGGCATCTACGATATAGAAGCCGACAAGGACAAGATAAAAGTCCATTATTCCATAGGACAGACTGAAAAGGTATATGTCATCCCTTTCTGCCTTCCCGAAGCCGAGTTCAACGATTTCCTTTCGAGGATGTCGCAGAACAACGCAAACGGTGTAAAAGACTACTACAAGAAGTACGATCTTGAGCATCTCGGCGCAAAGGACAACAGGGAGGAGCTCATCGCAAAATATCCGATCATCGAGCAGGGCCCCATCTGGGTCCTCCGCGACAACGTAAAGGACAACCTGAAAGTCAAGTTTGAACAGTATTTTGCGGATGCGGGATATACTTACGAGCAATACCTTGAGGAAAAGGCACTGTATGCGGGAGAATCGGTCAACGAAAAGCCTGTGTTCAATGTAAACATCGTCTACTCTCTTAACGGCAGCGATCTTTGCGTCGAAGTGCCTATGGGAGAGATAGAATATAAGTCAAATTACCCGCTCACGACTTTAAGGGTCCTTCCGTACTTCGGATGCGGCGGCACCGATGAGAACGGCTACATGCTGGTTCCCGAGGGCGGCGGTTCTATCATCAATTTCAACAACGGAAAGAAAAACCAGAATGAATATTATGCCGACGTTTACGGCTGGGACATGGCGCTCGGAAGAGATTCGCTCGTTCATGAGACACGTGTGAGCTATGGCGTTTTCGGCATCGCAAAGCAGAACAACTCAATGCTCTGCATCCTGGAGGACGGCGCGGGTTATGCTTCCATAAGAGCAGACATCTCGGGAAAGAACAACAGCTTTAACTTCTGCTACGCCGATTTTACGATACTTCACAGAGAGATCGTGGACGTAGCGTCAAGAGCGGCCGGAACCATGTATATGTATCAGAGCGAGATCCCGGACGAAAGCTTAAAGCTTCGCTACAGATTTGTGGGATCGGACAAGATCGCCGATATGGCAAACGCGTATCATGACTATCTTGCAGACTCACTTGAAGGCGATTTCAGCCTGAATACTGCTCAGACAAGCGTTCCCGTAGCGGTCGAGCTCCTCATGGCAGTGGACAAGGTGGAGCAGGTTGCCGGAGTTCCGAAATCCATGCCCCTTGCGCTCACTACTTACAGTGAAGCCGAAAAGCTGTTAAAGGACATCAGGAGCATAGGTATCCCCGGGCTCTCCGTAAAGCTTTCGGGCTGGATGAACGGCGGTGTGAACCAGAAGATACTGACACGTGTAAAGCTTGTGAGACGCCTCGGAAGCAAAAAGGACTTTAACTCCCTGCTCTCATACGCTTCGTCGGAAAACATCCCGTTATATCTTGACGGTGTTACCCAGTACGAGCATGACAGCAATATCTTCAACGGTTTCTTCATGTATACGGACGCGGCATGCTTCGCAAACAAGAAGAGAGCGTTACTCAGCGAATACAACACGATCTATTTCGGACCAAAGGAGAAAGACCAGTATTATCTCTTAAAGCCCGCACTTGCGGTAAAGATGATGCAGAACCTTGCGGATTATGCTTCTTCGCATAAGGCATACGGTGTTTCGTTCAGAGACGCGGGATATCAGCTTTCTTCGGACTACAAGAGAAAATCGCTTGTCACGAGAGAAGAGTCGCTTTCGATGCAGCTCGAGGAAATGAAAAAGATCAAGGACTCGGGCCTTGGGATCATGACGAACGTCGGAAACATTTATTCACTCGGACTCACGGATATTGTGACAAACGTTGATCTTTCGGGTTATGACTATACGATCCTTGACGGAGACGTACCGTTCCTGTTCCTTGCGATCCACGGCTTCACAAACTATACCGGAGAGCCTTTGAACAACACTTCGGATGTGGAACTCATGCTCTTAAAGAGCGTGGAGTGCGGCGCAGGACTTTCGTTCACCTTTATGGACGAGGATTCGCAGACACTGCAGAACACCAATTACTCCAGATATTTCGGAACAGGTTACGACCTTTGGAAAGACAGGTTCGTCGATATCTACGAGCGCTATGAAAAAGAACTCGGGCACACCTTCTGTCAGAGGATGACCTATTACGAAAAGCCTGTCGACACAGTTACCGTTGTGGGCTACGAAGACGGGACCAGAGTATATGTAAACTACTCCTTCAACGATTACACCACTGCGGACGGAAAAACTGTAAAAGCCAGAGATTATCTTGTTGTAAGATAGGAGAGGAACTTCAATGGCACGCAAAAAGAAAAGACAAGGATTGGCAAAAAGAAAGGCGATATCGGGATATATCTTTATTTCGCCGTTCATAATCGGTTTCCTTGCATTCATGGTGAAACCGCTGTTACAGTCTCTTTACATGAGTTTTTGTAAGGTAACGGTACAGCTCGGCGGCTTTGTCACCGATTTCACCGGCATAACAAACTACAATGACGCGCTGTTTGTTGATATTTCCTTTAACCGGCAGCTTGTGGACGAGATAACGCGAATGGCCTACAATTCGCTGGCGATAATAGTGTTCAGTTTCTTTGTTTCACTGATACTGAACCAGGACTTCAAAGGAAGAGGACTTGTTCGTGCGATATTCTTCCTTCCCGTTATCCTCTCATCCGGTGTCATCATAAACATCGAGACCAACAACAACCTTCTTTCGAGCATTGCCGATTCCATCGAGGGCTCGCTCGGAGGCGTGAGCATCACGGGTTATCTTGAGACGATCCTCGTAACTACGGGTGTGGCTTCAAAACCGCTGCAGACCTTGTTCAATGTCGTTGACGGTATCTACGATGTAGCGCTTGCTTCAGGTATCCAGATCATCATCTTCCTGTCGGGACTGCAGACGATACCGAAGAGCTCATACGAAGCGGCTGCGATCGAAGGCTGTACGGCATGGGAATCGCTCTGGAAGATCACTTTCCCGACGATCTCGCCTCTGTTCCTTGTATGCTGGGTATACACCATCGTCGATTTCTGCATGAGATCGGACAATGCGGTAATGACAAAGATACAGCAGATCAGTATCGCGCAGCTGAATTTCGGACTTTCTTCCGCGATGAGCTGGATATACTTTGTGATCGTTATGGCGATCATAGGCATCACGTCATTTATCATTTCAAAGTGGGTATATTACGATGACTGAGAATAGTGCTTTAACAAAAAGAACATATTGGGAGAGGAACAGGCTTTCAGGAGGAGAGCTCTTCCAGAAGGATGCCGTAAAGGTATTTGTGAGCGTGACACGTTTCATATTGCTTTTCGGAATGTGCTTCATGATCCTGCAGCCCATCCTCAACAAGATCTCCGTAAGCCTCATGGCTGAAGAAGATCTTTACAATCCGCTCGTCATCGCGATCCCCGAGCACGTGACCACAGCAAACTACGAGCTTGCGGCAGGCTTTATGAACTACTGGAAGACATTGTTCTCGACGTTCATAGTGGCCATAACTATCGCGGTTGTGCAGGTCGTTGTCTGCACGATAGTGGGATACGGATTTGCAAGATTTGATTTCCCGCTAAAGAAATTCTGGTTCGCATGTGTGCTGCTCGTGATCATAGTGCCTCCGCAGACCATTTCAAGTTCACTGTGGCTGCATTTCTACTTCTTTGACGTTTTCGGCATCATAAAACTGATAACCGGAAGCCCTATGAACCTCAGTGGTTCGGTGGTTCCGTACTATCTTCTCAGCGCGGGATGCATGGGTCTTAAATGCGGACTGTATATCTATCTTGTAAGACAGTTCTTCAGAAATATGCCGAAGGAGCTTGAAGAAGCCGCATACGTTGACGGCCTCGGAACATTCGGAACATTCACAAAGATCATGCTTCCGGATGCAAAGCCCATCATCATTTCATGCTTCCTTTTCGCATTTGTATGGCAGTGGACCGACAGTTTTTACTCGGGAATGTTCCTCGGAAAACTGAGACTCCTCTCGATACAGCTTTCCGCGATAGGTGAGCGACTCAACAGCTACATCATGTATACTCTCGGCGAGTCTACGGGTGCGTCGATAGGTTACACACAGTGCATAATCTCCACCGGAACACTGATGGTGATCGCACCGATCCTCATTCTCTATCTCTTCATGCAGAGGGGCTTCACGGAGTCCATCGCGCAGACAGGTATCAAGGCCTGATGAACGATATATTTCCGCAGGGCATGCGGTCATATATAAAGTATTTTAAATCAATAAAAGGAGGAACTTTTATGAAACTCGTAAAAAAAGTGGGAGTTCTTGCAGTAGCTGCAACAATGATCATCTCCGTTGCAGGATGTGGCGAAAAGAAGCCTGAGCCTCAGCCTCAGAACACGCCTACACCCGCGACCGTTACTCAGGTTGTCATCGAGAACAATCAGGATGAGAACCAGAATGATCCTTATGCGCTCCGCAAGGATGCAAACGGCAATACCGTAGATCTCGGCGGTATCGATGTTATCCTCAACAACTGGTGGGAAGGCGAACCTACACCTCCCAACAATGCTTATGACGAAGCAAGAGAAGAGTATCTTGAATGGCTCCAGAACACCTATCATTTCACATTCAAGAGAGCTCAGTGGTCCACATGGGGTGACACTCCTACAGACTATGTAAACTATGCTATGTCCGGCGGTGATGAGTATTATATGTTCACTCTCCGTCAGGGAACAGAAGCAGCTGCAGCGATCAACAACGGTCTTATGTGGGACCTTGCAAAGCTTGACTGCCTCGATCTTTCTCAGGCCAAGTTCGACAGAGCCATCAACACCTATGGTAAGCGCGGCGATTCCGTATACTGCATGAGAGCGGAAGTTTCCGAACCCAGAGGAGGCCTGTACTTCAATAAGAGACTTCTTCGTGAAGCAGGTATCGATCCCGATTCGATCTACACCTTACAGGAAGAGGGCAAGTGGACATGGGACGAGTTTGACAAGATGTGCGCTACCATCCTCAAGGATACCGATAACGACGGTGTTATCGACAGATGGCCTATGACAAACTTCGCATCATCTTTCTATGACACAGTAGTTGCTTCCAACCACACAAGCCTTATCACAACAGACGCAAACGGCAATTATGTGAACAACATCGAGAGCAACGCTACTCTTGAGGCTATGAACTGGGCCGTTGAGATGAGAGCAAAGTATGAGATGCCCCAGCCCGAAGGTTCCAACTGGGACTACATGTATGCTTCTTTCGCAAACGGCGAAGCTGCATTCCAGACAGAGGAAGCTTACAAGGCAGGTCAGTATGTAACACAGATGGAAGACGAATTCGGTTTCGTATGCTTCCCCAAGGGACCCTCTGCTGACGATTACTACAGCTACTCAACAGATAACCTTTATGTTATCCCTTCCTGCTACTCAGCAGAAAAGGCTTGGAAGATCGCTTTCGTTTATGACCTTGTAACAAGTGATGTTCCCGGTTATGAAGGATATCCCGCTTGGAAGTATGGCTACTACAACAACTTCAAGGATTCCGAAGCTGTAGACCTTACACTTCCCAGACTTATGGCAAATGCAGGCCCTCTTTTCGAGAACTCCATCGACGGACTCAGCGGAAATGACGGTCTTCACGGTTCACTTCTCTGGTGGACGATCTCTGCCGATACCTCAAACGGTGGTGAGAACACACCCGCAGCTCGTGCAGAAGCTATCAGAAACACAGTTCAGTCTTATCTTGATGCAGCTAACGGAAAGTGATCCTTTATTGATTTAGATCTTTACGCTCAAGGGGAGGCAGCGCGCGCTGTCTCCCGGAGCGTGAAAACATGAGCACCCACAAGGGAAACGCACAATGCCTAAGAATGAAAAAGCGCTGCTCTATTCAACGAACAGCGACTTTAAAGGGACAATAGAATATATCGAGGGCAATCATGAGGTTGTCGATTTTCACGACAATTCATCGGTGCGCATCTGGTGCAACATGGAGGCGGTGGGCTATAAGCCTCACTGGCACGAAGCTCTGGAGATACTTTTGCCCGTGGAGAACTACTACGAGGTCGTGATCCACGATGAGACGGTACGTATAAATCCCGGAGAGATATTTGTGATACCTCCCGGTTGCCTGCACGAGATAAAGAATCCTCCCGCAGGAGGCACAAGGTTCATCTATCTTTTTGACATGACCGTGCTCAAGCAGATGAAAGGGTTTGCGGGATTGCAGCCTGCGCTGATCTCACCCATACATGCGACAAAGAGCAGCTATCCCCGTATCTTTGACGAAGCGTACAATACGCTCATCAGGATGAGAAACCTGTATTTCTACGGCGGAGCCTACAGTGAGCTTGCGGTCTACTCATTGTTCATGAGTTTCCTGATACTCTTTGGCGAAAACCATGACACCGACGAAAAACTCTTCAGCAACACCAAGCCGCATAAACAGCAGCAGTATGTAAAGGAATTCAATCGTCTGCTGGAATACATAAACGACAACTACATGCAGCCCATCACGCTTGAGGATGCCGCAGAGAGCATAGGTTTCAGCAAATACTATTTCTCAAGGCTTTTTAAGCAATACACGGACTACACCTTCTGCGATTACCTGACGCTCAGAAGGATAAGAGCCGCAAAGGAACTCCTGAGCGACCCTGAATATTCCATCATGGACATCGCGATGAACACCGGCTTTTCAAGCATTTCGACCTTCAACCGTGTGTTCAAGGATTCGGAAGGATGCACGCCGAGTGCGTTCAGGGCAAAGAGAAGCGTACACGTATAAAAAATTCAAGCCTCACGACGGAAGCTTGAATTTTTTTATGTTACTATGAGGAGGTATCAATCTTCTTTTGAATATTTGAAATCCGAAAAAACCGCGGTCCCGCCGGCGATCAGGGCAGAATATGCGAACACTCCGAACCTTGCGCCGCAGAAATGGTCGAGCGTGAATCTTAAATGGTGTGTGCACCCGAGCTTTTCAAAGCGTCTTCCCGTCTTGTAGGAGAAGGTGCATATGTCCTTAAGATCCGTAAAATCGATGTCGATGCGGAGTCTTACAACGGGAGAGGAGAGCCTGATCTTTTCCTCGACTTTTCCGGGAAGGCAGTCAAAGCGTTCTCTTACGTTGTCTTCGGGATCTCTTGTGATGAGGCAGAGGTAAAACGTGCCAAATTCCTTTGTGATACTTAGTTCACAGTAGTTTGACTGTAAAACGCAGAGCCCTGCGTGGTCAAATTCGTTTAATGCCGTGGCATCCACCGTGACTTCGGCGGAACACCCTGGGAAGAAGGTGCGCTGGGTGAGAGTGTTCCTTGCTTCGCAGACATTGCAGCTTAAGGACTTTGTGCGGATGGTAAAGGTATCCTCGGTAAAGGAAAAAGCGTCACAGTCCGGAAGATGGTTGAACTGCCATTGTTTCCTGAGTCTTAGCTCACCTTTTCTCGTTTTTTCTCCGAAAGTGGAAGTGAAGAGCGGAGCATAGCGGTGAGAGGGCTTTGTGGAAACGGGAAGCTTGAAAGGCGCGATCTTTCCGTTCTTTCCCACCGTGGGCCAGCCGTTTTTGAAGGTTATGCCGGTGAGCATGGGGATCCGTCCGCAGGCTCCGTTGTCCCTGAAAAAGAAACCGTACCAGTTGCCGTCAGGATCGTCCACTATACCGCCCTGGGCAACGCCCATTCCCGGAAGATCCGTATCATCGCGTATCATCTCGAATTCTTCGTAAGGACCTTCGATCTTTTTGGCGCGGTGC
>JAEEGK010026187.1_pt1 | contig 11896 bp, 13 predicted proteins | sample 8958771 | NCBI WGS metagenome assembly JAEEGK01 (sample SAMN16246547, study PRJNA631951) | gut metagenome | biome: gut microbiome; feature: rumen; material: SC-attached | host: Bos | place: Iran: Karaj | collected 2018-10 | reverse complement strand
CGATGCGATATGGGTTCCGAAAATATAATAGGTTGTTTTTCCTTCTGCGTCCTTATCCGCAATTATGGAGGGGTCGTGAACCGATACCCTGTTAAGGCTTCCTTTTATGTATGGCATTTCTTCTTCGGCTTCTTCCTCCTCTGCGATAACTTCGGGTGTAACTTCCGGTGTTATTTCCGGTGTTGTTGTCGGTGTTGTTTCCGACAGGTTCTCTCCCGCCTGCTCTTTGTTTTCCGTGGTTCCGGACTCTTCCCCTCCTTTGCAGGCACAGCCCAGAACGGCAAGACACACAAGGAGCATGGCGCTTTTACGAATGAGTTTCATATTTATGTCCTTTTATCAAAGATTCTTTCTTATGGTATTTACAAATTCGATATTGTTTCTGGTATGAGCGCACATATTGACGAGTTTTTCCGTCGCATCCTCGGGGTGCGCGCCGTTCAGTGCCCTTCTTACCATATTCATCGCATCCGCTTCATCGGGGGTAAGGAGAAGATCGTCTCTTCTGGTGCCCGATCTCTGAAGGTCGATCGCAGGGAATATCCTCTTTTCCGAGAGATTTCTGTCGAGAACGAGTTCCATATTGCCCGTGCCCTTGAATTCCTCGAATACGACATCATCCATCCTGCTTCCGGTTTCTACAAGAGCAGTGGCAAGTATCGTAAGGCTTCCTCCCTCTCTCATGGTTCTTGCCGCACCGAAGAATTTCTTCGGCATATGGAGAGCGGCGGGATCAAGGCCGCCGGAAAGCGTACGGCCGCTGGATATGCAGGTCAGGTTGTATGCTCTTGCAAGTCTGGTGATCGAGTCAAGAAGGATAACAACATCGTTTCCGTACTCAACGAGACGCTTTGCCCTGTCTATTACCATTTCGGAAACTCTCTTGTGGTTATCGGGTGTTTCGTCGAATGTAGAATAGATGACTTCCACCTTTTCACCGTGGATGGATTCCTTGATGTCCGTAACTTCCTCGGGTCTTTCGTCGATAAGAAGGATGATAAGGTTCATATCCGGATGGTTGGTGGTTATGGAGTTTGCGATCTCCTTTAAGAGAGTCGTCTTACCGGATTTGGGCTGTGAAACGATCATACCTCTCTGTCCTTTGCCGATAGGCGCGATGAGATCCACCATTCTCGTGGCAACGGAGCTTCTCGATGTCTCAAGATGTATCCTGTCATGAGGGAAAACGGGAGTGAGGTTTTCGAATTTCTTTCTCTTTAAGGTCTCCTCGACCGAATAGCCGTTTACACTCTTTACATATAATAGAGCGGAGAATTTTTCGGTGGGAGTCTTTATCTTCGTATTTCCGCAGATTATGTCTCCGGATCTGAGCCCGTATCTCTTTATCTGATTGGGAGCGACATATACATCGTTCTCTCCGGGCAGATAGTTGTCGCAGCGGATGAAGCCGAAGCCGTCGGACATGATCTCGAGGATACCGTTCTTTTCGATGCCGCTGTCAAGCTCTGCCTGCTGTTCGGGAGTCATATAGCTTCCCGCATCATATCTCGGAGCCGCATTGTTCCTTACGGCATTCATATCGGTCTGGTTATTTCTCGGATCCGCAACCTGCTGCTCGGGTACCGCCGGTCTTTCGATATTCTGAGGTCTCTCGGCCATAACTCTGCGTTCCTGTTCAACCGGTCTCTCGGCCATGACTCTGCGTTCCTGTTCAACCGGCCTCTCTGCCATGACCCTGCGCTCCTGATCCACGGGTCTTGTTCCCATGGCCCTTCTCTGATAGTTCGCAGGCTGCTGTTCACCTGTCCTCGGTCTATCTCCGTAACGCGGGCGGTCGCCCATCGGTCGCCTCAGGTATTCCCTGTCTCCCGATCCTGAATTATCCGGCCTGCTCACGGAATTGTTCCTTATAAAAGATCTGTTCTCGCTCTCCTGCTTCTCGGGAATTTCCTGTTTCTCGGGTGCTGCAGGCTTCTCCGCCTGCACTGTGTTCTCTGCTTTTTTCTCAAGCTGCTTGAGATATTCGCATAATTCTTCCTTATGCATTGCAGATACGCCCTTAATGTTCTTCTCCTTTGCATATGCCTTTAATTCGGCCAATGACATACGATCGTAGTCCATTTTTTTGCCCCCTGTAATTTTAATATTGTTTTGTTAATAAGTGCTCAACGGGAATAATTAAGATTAATCAAGAAAAAGATCGGGCGGCGGAAGAAATGCCGCCCGTTTGGTATTAAGAAATATATCAAAAGATCTTTGCGTTGTCTATAAGGAATTCCAAAGTCATATCCATTTCAATGGCATCCTTTACAACTTCCTTCGTTGCCTGTTCGATCAGTTCTTCCACGCTGTCAAATCCGTACTGCTTGGCGTACTTTCCGCCTCTTTCCGTGATATCCGCTTCGGAAGCAACTATGCCTTCCTTTTTGGCGATCTCTTTGATGATGTACTGATATGCAACATTCTGCTTCGCTCCGTCGTCGCAATACTGACGAAGTGCCTCATAGCTTTCCATTCCGAGAAGATAGTTAAGGATCATCTCCTCAGATGTACCGTACTGAAGAGCATACTGTTTAACATTGTTAACGGTGTAATTGTATACCTCGTCGCTGTACTTCTGTATCTCGTCCTTGGGAAGATTCGTAGCGGTGCAGTTTTCCGAGAGATAATCACCGAGCTGCTCTGTGTAGCTCTGGTATTTTAAGTCATCGGCAACAGCCTGCTTAAAGCTCTCAACCGTATCGTAGTTAAGATATTTCTTAACGTTTTCGTCATTCAATTCCAGATCGAATCTTCTGGAGATCTTCTTGAGTGTTACCTCAAACTTAACGGCCGCTCCTGCGAGATCGGCATTACCGTAATCCTCGGGGAAGGCAAGGTCAAGAACCTTAACATCGCCTTTGTTCATTCCGATGATACCGTCTTCGAAGCCGGGAATGAACGAACCCGATCCGATCGTGAGAGGATAACCCTCTTCGCTCTTGTCGGTGCCGCCGTCAAATGCAACGCCGTCCTTTGTGCCTACGAAATTGATGTAGGTGAGGTCACCGGATTCAACCGGTCCGTCAACTTCTTTGTTCTCATAGAGATAGGTGCTTACATAGTTATCGATCTTTGACTGAATGTATTCCTCGGTAACGTCCTGAAGGGCGATCCCCTTGTATTCGCAAAGCTTCACCTTTGTCTTGCCGCATGCCGCAAGACCCGCCGTCATGGCCAGAACAAGCGCAACGGCAACAAATTTCTTCTTCATAAATATATGTCCTTCCTAAAATACAAATCCGCATGAACCGCGGTCAAAAGAATATTTTCCGACGGTGTTCGAATTATGCGGCTTGAGAATTGTATCATATATTGCACGGAAAAGGAAGTGTTTTTTCTGTGTCTTGAAAAGTTCGAAAAGTTACATCTGTGCGAGGATATAATCCTTCACCTTTTCCAGACGGCTTTTCCTCCACTCCCCGTCTTCCGCTCTTTGCGCGAGCGGGCATATGACAAAAAGATCGAGTGCTTCGCCGGGAACTCTTCCGCTCCGCTTCGGATCCGTAAAATTCTTCTCCCATTTTGCCTCGTCGGCATCCTTATACTCGGCGGGGTTCATATATATCTCCCTCCTCTTTGTAGCCGCAAGGAACATTTTTGCCGCGAGCGGAGAAAGAAGCTCATATTCCCGCGCATCCACATCTGTAAATATATCGGGCAGAGGCGCACTCTTTATCCTCTCGTCCTTCCTGTCGATAAGAAGCCCTTTCGCTTCAAAACGGCAGGTTTTCTCAGTAAGCGCAAGTTTTAGTACAACGCCGCGCTCCGTATTGAACTGCGCTCTCTGGTAATCGGTATCGAAGATGAAGTTTCCGAGCGAATAAAAGATAAGCTTTTCGCCGACGGTCTCGTAATTCATCGGAACATGCGGGTGATGCGACACGACTATGTCCGCGCCCATATCGAGAAAGTCGAGATAACGGTCCCTGGTATACGGAGACGGAAGTGATGTGAATTCCTCCCCTCCGTGTGAGATCACGATGCACCGGCGGCATTTTTTCTTTATTTCCTCTATATTTTTCTTTATCAGGTCTCTTTCGTTCCAGTTTAAGCAACCGGCCTTGTTTTCGCCCGCCGGTTTGCAACCCCTTCTGTAGCCCACGGAAAACAGACCGACGCCGCCCGCACCTTCAAGGTACACGGGTCTTGCGGCTTCTTCAAGATTCAGCCCGACGCCCACAGTCTTCACTCCGGCTTCTTCTGCCGCTTTAAGCGTGGCTCTCACTCCGTCCTCTCCCGCATCCATAATATGGTTGTTGCACAGATTCCATATGTCCGAATGTATGCGCCGAAGGACCTTTAGGGCTTCGGGGTCGACACCGTGCAAAAGCTGCGCCGTTCCCTCCTTCGCCTCGTTTTTCATATTGCATACGGGGCCTTCCACATTCGGGATCACATGATCCGCATCCGCAAAGAATTCCAGAAGTTCACGGTCTATCAGCTCGTCGTCATTCCATTTTCCGTTCATATACCGGTCGAAACCGATATCACCGGTAAAGACCAGAGTCAGTTCTTTTTCCATATTGTCTCCGAACCGGCCCGAGGGCTCAGTTTTTCTTGTTGCGTGTAAGTGCGATCACGATGACCGCAGCGGCGATAACGCCCAGAACAAGTATTCCCCCGAGTACCAGTAACAATACAATTGCCATTTTCATAACCTCCGTATATTTATTTCTTAATAATGGTTCCGCCGCCCGCTACCCAATCGTTTTTGTATATGACGGCCGCCTGTCCGGGCGTAGCCGCTCTTACGGGCTTTTCAAAATGCAGGCACACCGTTCCGTCCCCGATGTATTGAACACGGGCCGGCACATCGGCCTGGGAATACCGGATCTTTGCAGTATAAAGAGTGTTTTCGTCGAAGCGTTCTTCCCCCATATAGTTTATGTCTGTCACATATACCTCGGAAGTGAAAAGATCCGCATCCGAACCCAGCACCACATCTCCGGTAATGGTATCTATATCCGTCACGTAGGCTCTGTGCCCGAGCGCGATGTCAAGGCCTTTCCGTTGTCCTATGGTATAACCTGCGGTCCCCGAGTGTTTGCCCAGTATCTTTCCCTCGGCATCCTTAAAGTATCCGTCCGTTCCGCGGCTGCCGGTCTCCTTTTCTATAAAGCCGGCATAGTCGCCGTCCTCGATAAAACATATGTCCTGACTGTCTTTTTTGTGCGCGACGGGAAGTCCCGCCTTCTCAGCCATATTGCGGATGTCCGGCTTCTCATACATTCCGACCGGCATTATCGTATGCGCGAGCTGATCCTGTGTCAGCATATAGAGCACATAGCTCTGATCCTTTGAGCGGCTCACCGCTTTTTCTATCGTATATCTTCCGTTTTCAAGCTTTATGACCCTTGCATAATGGCCGGTCGCGATATAGTCCGCGCCGATCTCGCGGCATCTGTTTAAGAAAGCCTCCCATTTCACATATCTGTTGCAAAGTATGCAGGGGTTAGGGGTTATGCCCCTTAAATATGCGTCGGTAAATCTGTTTATGACGCTGTTCTTGAAGGTCTCCCTGAAGTTCATCACATAATAGGGGATGTCGAGACATTCCGCCACCCGTCTTGCGTCATCCACGGCCGAAAGTCCGCAGCAGCCGCCTTCTGTCTCCGTTTTCTCGATATTCTCCTGCCATATCTCCATGGTGGCGCCGATGACATCATAGCCCTGCTCTTTAAGGAGCCATGCGCATACCGAGGAATCAACGCCCCCCGACATGCCCACCACAACTTTTTTGCTCATATTGATTCTCCGTTCGAAAGGCCTCAGGCCTGTTTGGGTTCCTTTCCTCTGAATGTGAGTTCGGGATTTTTCATGCTGACCAGCGTATTCGCGGGCACGGGTTCGGTAATGAAAGCGTTACCGCCGATGGTGCAGTTTTCGCCGATCACTGTCTCGCCACCGAGTATGGATGCGTTGGAATAGATCGTCACATTGTCCTTTATGGTAGGATGACGTTTTACACCCTTTAAGAGCTGGCCCATTCTCGTGGAAAGCGCTCCGAGTGTAACGCCCTGGTAGATCTTTACATTCTTTCCGATCTCGGTCGTCTCACCGATAACAACGCCGGTTCCGTGGTCGATGAAGAAATACTCTCCTATCACTGCGCCGGGGTTAATGTCTATACCCGTTCTCGAATGCGCATATTCGGTCATCATCCTGGGAATGAAGGGCACGTTTCTCACATAAAGTTCATGTGCGATGCGGTAGGTGAAGATCGCATTGAAGCCCGGATATGAGAAGATTATGGCCTCCTTGCTGCCGGATGCGGGGTCACCGTCAAATGCGGCCTGGATATCCGTGAGAAGTACTCTCTGTATCTCGGGGAGCTGCCCGGCAAATTCAAAGCTTATGCGCTCCGCCTCGTCTGCCAGTTCTTCGCACTCCGGAACGACATTGCGTCCGTATCTGAGCGCAACAAGGATCTCCTTTTTCAATTCTTCGACTATGGAACTGATCATTTCTCCCGCGAAATAGCGTGAGGATGAACTCTCAAACTCCATCTGGCCGAAATATCCGGGGAACATCAGGCGCTTTATGGCTTTTATTATCATAACCACCCTCTCTCCGTCGGGAAGACGTTTCTTTCCGAAAGGGTTTAAGAGTTCGTTTTCATCGTAGTTTTTATTTATCTGTGCTGCCAGGTCGTCAAGGATCCTGTTCTTTTCGTCTTTTAACATCGTCATATCCTTTCATTGCCGCGTGTCACGCGATCCGCATGATTATTAAATTTAACTATATTCCACAACAAATGCTGTTGTCAACTGATTTTTCCCCCTTTGTCATCTCCTTGACTATTCTGTTTTCTTCTATTATAATTAGACTATCACCATATATATGGCACCATGCACCATTCATATTTTCATACAGGAGGTAACCTATGGAACTTAAATTCTATCGTTGCTCTATATGCGGCCAGATCGTCGCTGTTGTAAAAGAGACCGGAAGTCCCCTGATCTGCTGCGGAGAGGAAATGCAGGAGATCAAAGCAGGTTTATCCGACGGAGCCCGTGAAAAGCACGTTCCCGTTTTTGAGAAAAACGGCAACATCGTAAACGTTACGGTCGGCTCGGTCGAGCACCCCATGCTTCCCGAACACTACATTGAATGGATCGTTCTTCAGACAACGAGCGGTAACCAGAGAAAAGCTCTGAAGCCCGGAGATGCTCCGAAGGCCTCCTTTGCGGTTCTTGACGGCGATGAGGTCGTTGCGGTATATGCATATTGCAATCTCCACTCTCTCTGGAAAGGCTGATCAAAATCGAATACACACAAGCGCAAGGCTTTCACGGCCTTGCGTTTTTTTATTAAAAAAGTTCTTGACAGTTACGTTAGCATATGCTAACATCTCCCACGGAGTTAGACAGCGCTAACCATTATGATTTGGTTGCAGTCATATGTTAAAACCCTAAATCAAAACAGGAAGGATGATGAATGATGCCACTCAGTTTATTACAGGCCGGTCAGGAAGCGGAAGTATGCAAAGTCGGAGGTTCTCCGGAGCTCAAGGCTCATCTTGCGGATCTGGGATTTGTCAATAAAGCCCGGCTCTCCGTTATACAGAGTCAGGGAGGCAATCTTATCGTGAACCTTAAGGAGTCACGTCTTGCCCTGACAAGGGAAATGGCTTCAAAGATCATGGTGGTATAGCCCCCGGTCCGACCGATCATTTGACAAACATTTAAGGAGGAAACTATTATGAAAACACTGCGAGACTTACGTGTGGGCGAAACCGCAAAGGTGGTGAAGCTGCATGGCGAAGGTCCGGTAAAGCGCAGGATCATGGATATGGGAATCACCAAAGGCATAGAGATCTATGTCCGCAAGGTTGCTCCCCTGGGTGATCCGATGGAGCTCAGGATCCGCAACTACGAACTGTCGCTGCGGAAGGCCGATGCCGAGATGATCGAAGTCGAATAAGTTTATCTATAAGGAGAGAAAAATCTTATGAGTATCAGAATCGCCCTTGCAGGCAACCCGAACAGCGGTAAGACCACCCTGTTCAATGCGCTGACCGGTGCAAATCAGTATGTCGGAAACTGGCCCGGCGTTACAGTCGAAAAGAAGGAAGGAAAGCTCAAAGGAAATCACGATGTGCTGATCCAGGACCTTCCGGGCATATATTCACTTTCACCTTATTCCCTCGAGGAAGTCGTATCCGCGAACTATCTCATCGACGAGAAGCCCGATGCGATACTTAACATCATCGACGGAACAAACATAGAACGTAACCTCTATCTCACGACCCAGCTGCTCGAGCTCGGCATACCCATGGTGGTTGCCGTAAATATGATGGATCTTGTCAGAAAAGCAGGCAGCAGGATCGACATAAACAAGCTTTCCAAAGAACTCGGCTGCGACGTGATCGAGATCTCCGCAGCAAAGAACGACAATATAGATAAGGTCATAGATACCGCCATTCAGGCTGCCAAGACCAAAAAGAGACCGAACCGCCCTGCGATCTACAGCGCTGCCGTTGAAAAGACGATCGCAGAAATCGAAAGCGGGATCACCGGAAAAGCCGGTACATTCACGAGATGGTTTGCGGTCAAGGTATTTGAAAGAGACGAAAAAGCGCTTGAGCGCCTTAACATAAACAAAGAGAAATTCGAGGCGGTCATAGCGGCTTCGGAAAAAGAAAACAACGATGATTCCGAAAGTATCGTCGCAAACGAGAGATACAATTTCATTTCCGGCATTACGAAGCATGCCGTAGTAAAAGCGGCTTCAAAAGACAATCTCACTGTCTCCGACAGGATCGACAAGATCGTTACAAACAGGATCCTTGGACTTCCCATCTTTGTATGCATAATGTTCCTCATATATGCGCTCGCGATGGGCGGCTGGGCCGTATCCTTCGGTACTGCGGCCACAGATTTCGCTAATGACGTTATCTTCGGCGAATGGGTTCCCGGACTCTTCGACAACATTCTGGGTGCGCTCAATGTGGCTGAAGACGGCTGGGTATACGGCCTCATTCAGGATGGTATAGTTGCCGGTGTCGGCGCTGTCCTCGGCTTCGTTCCCCAGATGCTCGTGCTGTTCTTCTTCCTCGCTATACTTGAGGACGTAGGATATATGTCCAGAGTTGCATTCGTAATGGACCGCATCTTCCGTCAGTTCGGCCTTTCGGGAAAATCCTTCATCCCCTGCCTCGTGGCTACGGGTTGCGGTGTTCCCGGCATTATGGCATCACGTACAATCGAGAATGACAGAGACAGAAAGATGACCGTTATGACAACGACCTTCATGCCTTGCGGAGCAAAGCTTCCCATCATCGGCCTGATCGCCGGAGCCATCTTCGGTGAGTCGCCCTGGATCGCCACACTCGCATGGCTCATCGGTATCGGTTCCGTCGTTCTTTCCGGTATCATCCTTAAGAAATTCAAGGCTTTTGCCGGGGAGCCCGCTCCTTTCGTAATGGAGCTTCCCGCTTACCATATTCCCCGTTTCCTCGGTGTTCTCCGTTCAACATGGGAAAGAGGCTGGTCCTTCATAAAGAGAGCAAGCTCAGTTATCGTTCTTTCCTCCATTATCATATGGTTCCTTTCCTCCTTCGGCGTGGTAAACGGAAAGTTCGGAATGGTTGATCATCTCTTTGAAGATGAGGAAGTTATGACAGAAGCATATGCTGAAAAGCTCGCCGACAGAATGGATGTCGAGGTCGACGAACTCGATCCTATGGACGCGTCACTTCTTGCCGCTGTCGGAAACGGTCTTTCTGTAGTATTCAAGCCTCTTGGCTTCGGTAACTGGAAGGCTTCCGTCGCAACCATCACGGGTCTTGTAGCAAAAGAAGAAGTTATCGGAACATTCGGTGTCCTCTATGCATATGATGAGGACGAGGCCGGCGAGGAGCTCGGCGAAAACGGCGAAGGCATATGGGCACGTGTTGCGGATGATTACACACCTTTCGCAGGCCTCTCGTTTATGATCTTCAACCTGCTCTGCGCACCATGCTTCGCGGCGATCGGTGCCATAAAGCGTGAAATGAACAATGCAAAGTGGACATGGGCCGCAATCGGCTATATGACCGGCTGGGCATATGTTCTCTCAATGATATGCTACAATGTGATCGGTCTTTTCGGCGGCGTTAAATTCGGCGTCGGAACGATCTTCGGTTTCATCCTTCTTGCGGGCCTTATCTATATGCTCACGCGCAAGGGATATGTTCCCAAGGAGGGAAAGGTTGCTTAAGCCTTTGAATTAAGCAAAGGAGTTTATATGTCACCTGTACTCGGAAGCATAATAGCACTTTCCGCGGTAGCATTGCTTGTTGCCGCAAGCATAAAGACGCTCCTTCCCGGCAAGAAAAAAAACAGCTCCACCTGCGGCGGATGCTGCTCATGCTGCGCGGGATGCAGCGGATCTTGCCACAGTGTTGCAAAATAAGCTAAACGTAAAAAAACCTCATCAATCGATGGGGTTCTTTTTATATCTGCGATATATAAGGGATGCAGCAGCAAGTCCCGCGAGGATCAGGCTGATCCACTGCGAAGTCGAAAATACGAGGAAATGTCCTCTCACGGCATCACCGCGGAAGAATTCAAGTGTGAAACGTACAGCGGGATAGATAAGGAGATAAAGTTCGGGAACGATGCTCTCTCCGATCTTATCCTCCGGTGTCCTGAATAATATAACGACCAGGAGTGCAAAGATCAGGAAACAGCATATGCTCTCGATCATCTGCACAGGGAAAAGAAGGACATTGTTGGGGGCAAAAAGGGAATCCGTGTACATTTTTCCGATATGCCCGTGAACCTCTATACCGTAACAGCAGCCGACGTTATGGCAGCCGAGACGTCCGAAGGCATGTGCCAGCGGAAGAGCAGGAACAGCCACCGCGAGCATTGTTCTGTAATCCAGCTTAAAGTATTTTGAAGCGCCCCATACACCCGCGAAACCGCCGATAAGACCGCCGTAGAACACAAGCCCGCCGCCGAATACGGCGATTATGTAATCCATCATTGTATCTCCGCCCGCGCGGACTGCATCGATTATGTTCTTCATATCGAGGAGCAGGTACAGTATCTTCGCTCCGACTATGGCGGATATGCCCGCCCAGACATATACATATATAACATCATCAAAACGGACTTTTTTTATCCTGCAGACTATCGCAAGGTAAACGATGCCGAGCACAAAACCGAGTGCCCCCAAAAGCCCGTATACGGAAAACAGTCTTCCTTTGATCAATTCTATCGTCATACAAAACCCCTTTTAGGTTCAAAAAGAGCCCGACTGCCCGGGTATCCCGCGTCGAGCTCAGTTCATACCGTATTCTCAGAATATCTGGTTGATGTATTCCGAAGCACCTGCTGCTTCTGCGCCTGCTGCTCCGAGGCATCCTACGCATCCTACGCATGCAACGCATGCCACAAATACGATCGTGCTTCCGATAACACCGATAAGGGAGCAGATAAAACCGGCGGTTACCATACCGCTGCTTATGCCGGCCTTTTTAGCCTTCGATGCGCATACAAGTCCGCCGATACCACAAGCAACTCCCGCTATTGCGCCAACCTGGAAGAACCAGCAAAAGATGGAGATGATGCCGAGTACAAGGCAGGCAATTTCAAGTCCGCTATTTTTTCCGTTCATAACAACCTCCTGAAGTCATAAATGATCTCACCGTGTATATTGTCGGTTATAATAAAGTTAACATTTTCGCTCTCAAGTGTCAAGCATCGGAATTTCTCTCTTGCTTAAATGCTGTTTTTGTGCTATCATGCTCTCGATAACTATGTGTATTAATATACTTGTATAAGGAGATATGACAATGAAGAGAATTAAAACACTTGAGACCAGAGACCTTTGCGAGAGCGCTAAGAACGGCGGATGCGGCGAGTGCCAGACTTCATGCCAGAGTGCTTGCAAGACCAGCTGCGGC
>JAEEGK010026186.1_pt1 | contig 11896 bp, 9 predicted proteins | sample 8958771 | NCBI WGS metagenome assembly JAEEGK01 (sample SAMN16246547, study PRJNA631951) | gut metagenome | biome: gut microbiome; feature: rumen; material: SC-attached | host: Bos | place: Iran: Karaj | collected 2018-10 | reverse complement strand
ATTGGGGATTGGGGATTGGGCCCAATCCCCAATCCCCAATCCCCAATCCCCAATCCCCATTTAAAATTTTATTCATTTAAAATTAAATTTATTATTTTATAATTTCTTATTAAATTATTTAAATTTAAATAAAATAATGTATATTTAAATTAATTTTTAATTTAAATATAAATAAAAATTAATCAGATATATATATATGAATATTTCAAATCATTCAATTAAATCAACAAAATATAAATATTTTTCAGACAACAACCAAACAAAATCGAATTTAAATCAACCATATAAAACACCTATAAAACAAAATATAATTTATGCTCCAAATAATATAATTAATCAAAATTCAACTCCAGATAAAATTAATTATATTTTTGGAAATATAAATGAAAATTTGAATATAAAATATGAAAATAATCAAAATAATGAATCAAATTTTTTATTTAAAAGTACATTAGAAAAATCAAATTTAAAAATAACAAATAGTGAATTTAATATAAAAACAAACTCATTTTTAAAATTAAATAAAATAAATTATGATGCAGATAGTTGTAGTAATAAAAGTGGAGAATATACAAAAAAAAACTTATGTGAAATCTTTAATAATGCAAAAAATAATAATGATTTTTTTAATTTATCAACAGAAAAAAAAATTTCTCCAATAAATAAAGAAAACATATTAATTAAAAATAATTTTCATTTAAAAAAATTTATTTTTACTTCACCAAATGTTATAACAAAATCTAAAAAAATTTTTGAATGTTCAGCATCAACTTTGGAAACAGAATCTAAATTAAATCATTTAAAAAAGAAAAAAAGAAGATTTAGAAAAAATCAAAATCAATTAAAAAGTTTGATCAATTTTTACCGTCAAAATAAACAATGGAATAAAAATCAAATAAAAAAAATAAGTGAAGAAATAGGATTAAAAGAAAATAAAGTATATAAATGGTTATGGGATCAAAGAAATAAAGAATTGAAAAATGCAAAATTTATAGTTACTAATAATAAAATTAATAGCAAAAAAGAATAAAATTATTTTTTCTTTTTTGTAATATGGTTTTATTTTTTATTTATTGTATATATTTATAATAATATCTGTATTTATACTTATTTTTTTTATATTAAGTTATATATAAATTTATGTTATATTTATAAATTGTTATAAATTAATTTTTTTAATTTAATTTAATTTATATTTTAATTAAATATTATTTTAATTATTATTTTAATAATTATATTATTAATAATTTATCAATTATTATTTAAATTTTTAATTTTATATTTAATAATGAACATCTTTATTAAATATATTTGTTTAATTATTTTAATTCAAAATATAATAACTGAAGATGAACATCCTGGAATAATTAAATTAAAATTTAAATTAGGTTCAACAAAAGATTTTTTGTCTGTTCCTATTCAAATAGGTTCTTCAAAAAAAGAATTAGATTTTATATTAGATATAGGTTCTGAAAGAACTTGGATTTTAAATAGTTATTATGATAAACAATCAAGTCAAACATTTGAAAATCTGGATAAAGAACAAGTAAAAACTCAAGATTATTTTAGATATGAAGGAACATTATCAACAGAAAATTTTCATTTTGATAATAAAACTTTAGAAGGCTTTCAATTTTTATATGTAAAAAAAGTAGATAATAACGAAGGATTTAAAGCAGTTTTATCTTTAGGAAAAGAATATGATTCAAAAAAATATTCATTAGTTTATAAATCAAGTAATAACGCAATTACATTTTATAATGCATTTTATATAAAATTTGAAAATGAAAATGAAGGAAATATTCAAATAGGTGATGCACCTGAAGATATAAAAAGATCTAATTTAATTAATAAATGTAAAGTAATTGAAGGACAAAATCCATTAATAAAATGGAAATGTGAATTAACTCATATTTTTATAGGAGGTGTAGAAGATAATCAAAGTTTTAAAGACGATTATTTAGATCAATATGGTTATTATATAAGAGAAAAATCACAACATATAAAAGAAGTATTTAAACCAGTTATTTTTGAAAGTATATATAATAGTATATATTGTCCAAAAAGATTTTTAAGTTATTTTAAAGAAAATTATTTTTATAATTCAATTACTAATTCTTATATGTGTAAACTTATTGATAATGGACAATCTGCTTATTTTACTTGTACTAAAAGTGAGGTGAATAGTTTAAAAAGATTAAATTTTGTTTTAAGTGAAATTACTGATTTAAGTTTTCCAGCAAGATTATTATTTGAATGCAGTGATAAATCTGATACATGTACATTTTTAGTTAGATATAGTTCAAGATTTGATTATTGGGTTTTTGGATTACCTATTCTTAAAAATTATGGTATAATATTTGATTATAATATGAAAGATATTGAATTTTATTCACAAAGTAATAAATATTTAGTAAATATGCCTGATAAATTTGTATTTAATTTTCTTAATTTCTTATTATACTTTTTAATATTTATAATTATTTTACTTTTAATTGGACTTGGATTAATATATTTTATGAGAAATAAAAATAAAAAAAGACAACAAATTGAAGAGGAAATTTATGAAAATTTTTAACATAATAAATATTAAATTGTTTTATTAATATATTATTTAATAAAAAATAAAGATGAAATAATATTTTATATGTTAAATTTTAAATATTAATTATATTTAATTTTAATATATTATTTAAATTATATTATTAAATGGAACATTTAAAAAATAATAAAAATTCTTCGACAATTTTATCTTCAGATATAAATATAATATTAGATGATAATATTACAGAAGAACCAGATGAAAATAAAAAAGAAATTCCAGATTTAGAATATTTAAATAATAATAATAAAAAAAATAACGTTCCAAAAAAAAAAGGTTTGAATTTTGACCCAGATGACTATGTATTAATGATGTGTATTGGAAATGGAAATTTTTCGGAAATTTTTATGGTTGAACATAAAAAAACAAAAATTTTATATGCAATGAAATCATTTACAAAAATGAGAGTAGAACAACTTCATAAAGAATGTGATGTTTTAATGGAAAAACATGTAAGAGAAAAAATTTCTCCTCATAATAATATAATAGGTTATTATGGTTCAGCAAAAGATGATTTTCAAATGCATATTTTATATGAATATATTAATGGAGGAGATTTATGGAAAAAAGTTGTTGTTTATGGTTTAAATTGTATGAAAAAAATTAAATTATATTTCATTCAAATATTATTAGCAATTAAACATATGCATTCTTTTAACATTTGTCATAGAGACATTAAACCTGAAAATATTTTAATAACAAAAGATGAAAAAAATATAAAAATTATAGATTTTGGTTCATCTTATGATTTAGATGGAACAGAATTTGAAAAGAGAATAGAAGAAATGAAAGAAAAAAAATATAAAGGAAAAAAAAATAGAAAACCTGAATTTAAACATTTTGTGGGAACTCCAAATTATATGGCTCCTGAATGTGTTCACAATCAATTTTCTGATAAAAGAAGTGATTATTGGAGTTTAGGATGTGTTTTATATAATATGATAACTGGATTTCCTCCTTTTTTAGGAGGAAGTGAATATTTAATATTTCAAAAATCTATTGATTGTAAATATATATTTCCTAAGGGAATTGTTCCTCCTTTAGCTGAAGATTTAATTAGAAAATGTATTGTTATTGAACCTGATAAAAGAATTACTATTGATGAAATGTTAAATCATCCCTTTTTAAAAAATGAATATGATAATAAAGAATTTATTATTGAAAATTTACCTAAAATGACGAAAGAAGAAGAAGAATTTTATAATATAAGAAAAAAATTATGTAATAAATATAAAAAAATTAAAAAGAATTCAAAAGATTTGGAAAGTATAAAAAATCATGAAAGGATGGAAGAAGATTTAAAAAGAAATGATATTAAACCCGAACCAAATGAAAATGATAAAATTATGAAAGAATTAGTGGATAAAAAAGATGAAATTAAAAAAGAATTTGATGAAAATTTAGAAAATTTTAAAAATGATATAAAAGAATTAAAAAATTTATATAAAGATAATGAACATTTTATTGATAAATTAGATTTTTTAGAAATTCAAATAAAACACGATATTTTTAATATAATTTATAAAGGATATGAAGAAGAAAATAAAAATAATGATAGTGATAATTAATTTAATTTAAATTATTATAAATATTTTTTAATAATAATTAATATTTAAACTACAAATAAAATATTTTTATTATCTTTATTACATTTTTTATAAAAAATAATCTTCTTGTGAATATAATTCAGAAAATAGTCTATAAATATAAGCAGGATTTTGACTTCCTTGATTAGTTATATAAATAGTTATCATTTCAGGAGGAACATAATCAAACGCTGGAGTATGAAATTTAATATTTGATATATCTCCTTTATACTCCAATTTATTAGATAATATTGAATCAGGACTTAAAAAATCATTAAAAGTTTCATGATTAAATGGAAACATAGGAGTTAATTTAAATGTTGCTCCAACAACAACAACAGGAACAGAAAACATTTGAGCACATAAACATAAATTATATACTCCATTATAAGTAACTAATCCTCCATTAGCCATTATAGCTCTTGTTCCAATAATAATTTTATTTACTTTAGGCATTATTGCATATACTGCTGAATCTTGAATAACTGTAACATCTATATTATTTTTTTTTAAAGTTTTAGCTTGAATTAACCCACTTAAACTTGGAGCTGATTCAGTAACATAAACTTTAAATTTTTTTGTTTTACTTGCTTCAATAAATAATTCTTCTAATTGATCACTATGATTAGCTGTTAATATTATATCATTATCATTTATATGTTCATCTGCTTGGTCTTTAATTGAATCACTAACACCTTCTAATTCTCCAATTAATTCTTCTATATTTCTTAATATGTTATCTATTAAATCATTTGATAAAGCACCTTGATTTAAATCTTCAGATTTTTTTTTATTATCTTCTAGATTATTTTCTATATTTGAAGATTTTCTTCTTTCTATTGTTCTAATATTTCTATAATCTATTAATCTATTTAGTGATGTTATTGCTTTTAATCTTTTAATATTAGCTTCTTCATCTATTTTAACATCTCTAAAAGATGTGAGATTATCTATTTCATCTCTTATAATAAATAAAATTCGTTTTACTATGTTTCCTATTGAAAATTGAATAGGGTCTATTTGTATAAAAATTTTTCCGAAATATCTTATTAAATCTAAAAGTTGTTCTTGTGTGGTTATTAGTTCATTATCTATTGTATTTTTTATTAAATCATATAAAAACTTAGATAATTCTATAGAAATTTCAATTGAAGAAGAATAATCTTTTTTACGAAGACGACGTTCTAATTTTTTAAAAGAATCTAATTTTTCTAATTTTGATTTTGTATTTTCATCCATAAAAAAATAATATTTTATTTAATAATTTGAATTAATAAGATTAATTTTATTATGATATTAATAATATTAATTAATATAAAAATTTATACAAAAAAACTTACATTTAATAAAAAAATTATTAAATATATAACAATTTAATATAAAACATAAATACAATTGATTTTATAATTTATTTTTTATAAACCTAAATTTTTAAATATTATCAAAATTTGTACAATTTAAATTTTGTATATTTAAATTAATTTCACTAAAATCAGTATTTAACATAATTGTATTAATTTGGTCCATTAATAATTTATTTTCATTATTTTTTATCTCGAAATTTTCTTCATTCACTTTTTCAATTTCTTTATTTATTATTTCAAATTCTTTAATATTTAAATAATCATATTTTAAATATATTTTATCTAAATCTTTACTATATTCTTCTAATTCTTTTTCATCTCCTTCAAATTCTTTTTTATTTAAATAAATTTTTTTTATTTTATCAAATTCTTCATCATTTATAAAATAATTTTTTTGTGCGCTTTCAATAATATTATCAATATTATAAACATTCTTTTTTTTAAAACTTGATTCATCACTAAATGAATTAAAAAAATTATAAACTTCAATAATATCTTCTTTATTTAATAATTCATTTTGAAAAATATTTAATAAACTTAATGTAAAACTTATTATAAATTTCAATCCAACAACAAAAATACCATCCCATAATCTAATTACATATTCAACCGGTAATATATGAACAAATAAAGTTTGAAACCATTTACTTACATAACTTTGCAACGGTAATTCAATTTTTTTAAAATGTTCTGATATTTTATTAAGTTTTTTGTTTAATAAATATTTAAAAATAAATAAATAAAGTCCTAATAATGGAAATTTATCTAAATAAAATCCTCTAATACCAAATTTTTTATCATCAAATGTTTGTGAAAATAAACTCATTAATAAAAAAAAAGAATCTATTTCATTTCCTTCTCCAACTAATAACATAAATCCACATATAAAATTCATTCCTTGACAATAAGACATTTCTTGATCTATTAAAGCCATTGCTCTTAATATTCTATATAATGATTCATTTATTTCATTATTAAATAATTTATTTTCTTCCATTGATCTTTGAATATCTTTTATAATTAAATTTTCAATTTCTATATCTAAAGGATAATTTAAAATATTTTTATAAAAAAGAGGATTCCTATTTTCTGGAATATAAGAACATATCATCCAACTTATTATTCGAAAAGGTTCAGAAGGTCCTATTATTGTTTTTTGATTAAATTCTTTTAAATTTTTTGAAAAATATTTTCTTAATCCTTTTTCACATTCACTTATTTCTATTTGGTTTTCATTTTCATCATTGTTTTTAATAATATTACTTATATTTTTTTTTGATTTGTGTTTAACTGAAAAATATAAATTTTTATTTTTTAAAAAATTATTATTATTTTCTAATTTTATTGATTCCATATTTATTGACATTCTTTTTTTATTTTTAAAATTAAATAAAGGATTAATATCTGAAATATCTATTTTTTCAAATTTTTTTGTTTCATCATTTTCATACCACATTTTGAACCAACTCAAAAAAATTTTTTTTTTAATATCATTTGATTTTAAATCATTTAATTCATCAATATTTATATATTCAAAATTATTTTTTATTATTTCTTTATCTATTTCATTTTTTATATATTTATATAATAAATATATAAGCTTATCATAATCACTATATGGTAAATTAAGGGAATATACACGATTTAAAATTAAATTATTATGTTTAATTCCCATTTTTTTTAACTTTTAAATATTTTTAAAAATTCTTTAAATACATTATTTAAAAAAAATGAAATTATAAATAATAAAATTTAAATAATAATAATTAAATTTTTATTATTATAATTATTTTTATTATAAAATCATTTATAATTTACACTTTAAATGAATAATTATTTAATAAAATATATTTTAATTAATTATTATGAATATAAAAATTTATCAAATATCTTATTTTATTAATATTATATTTTATTTAAATTACAGTAATAAAAATAAATTATATTATTTATAATATATTTATTTTATTATATATATTATATTATCATTTTGAATTATTTTTTCAATTATATTCAATCATTTTCTTTAATAATAATTATTATATAATATTTTATTGATATTAATTTTTACTACCCAAAAATTTTTAAATATATTTAGATAGTATAAAAATTACAAAATCTACACTATATATTTAAATTATATGTTTATATTTATAATTATTTATTCCTGTTTTTTTCTTCAAGTTTATTTAAAATAAAAGTTAAGTTAATTTTAATTTTATTTAATATAAATTTTATTTTCTTATAAAGTTCATTATCTATTTCTTCATGAAAAAAAAATTTAAAAGTGATAATGTTTTTATTAGTTAAAATTGAATATAATTCTAAATAAATTAATGTATTATTGACTATTGAATTTTTATCATTGAATAATTTAATTTTAATTTTTATACTATTAGGTAAAGTAGCAACTTTTAAAATATTAAATATTAAAAATGTTTTTTCTTTTTTATTTATATTTACTATTATTTTTGTTCCTTTTTCCATAATTAAATTACTAAAAAAAGTAACTTCACCAAAAGACTGAAAGAAAATCTTTGAATTTTTAATAATTTTTCTTGCAATTTCTGAATCTCCATCTAAATACATAGAATTCGAAAAAAATTTATTATAATTTTTATGCTCAATAAATTTATCAATATAAGTATAGTATATTTGTCTTGTATTTTCTTCCTTATCAAGCCATAATTGTTTATAATTCTTTGGTACGTAATAAATTGAATGAAAATATGTTTTTTCTCCTTCATTAAAAAAATTTAAATCATAAAAAAATTTAATTGATTTTAGATTAGAAAAATAACCAATAAAAGATACACGACAATAATAATCAGTTGATATAATATTTTTGATTTCATAAATAAAGATATCATTACCAATACTCATTTTATATAAATTATTTTTTTTAAAATTATCAAATGTTCTGTCATATACTTGTTTGTAAAAATTGAAATTATTGAAAGATAAAAAATAATTAATATATGATTCATTTGTTATTATTTTCCATAATTCTTCTAAATCACATTGAAATTTATATGTTGATATTTGATAATTATAATTTATTTTATGATTCATTTAAGATATTTATTATGATTATTTTTATTTTTAAGAATTAAAAATATAACTTAATTAAAAATTAATATCAAAAATAAGTTTATATTATTTTTGAAGATATTATTTTATATAATTTATTATTATCTTATAAATAATTATTTCAAAATAATATATAAAAATTTTACCTAATTTAATATTACTTATTCAAAATAAGCATAAAATTTATTATTATAAAAAATATATAAATATATATTAAATTATTATTATTTATAATATATTTAAAATAATTAATATTATTAAAGAATTTTTCTTGATTAAATATTTTTTATAATTAATAATAAATAATAAATGGGTCTTCTTAAAATTTTAAGAAAAATAAAATTAAAGGAACATCAAGTTCGTTTATTAACATTAGGATTAGATAATAGTGGTAAAACAACAATAATAAAAAGTTTTTTAAGCCAAGACCCAACATCAACATCACCCACTTTAGGTTTTACTATAAACACATTAAAATATAAAAACAGTCAAATTAATTTTTGGGACATAGGTGGTCAAACAACAATACGTTCATATTGGAGAAATTATTTTGAAGAAACAGATGGGGTTATTTGGGTTGTAGATAGTAGTGATAAACTAAGAATTCAAGATTGTAAAGAAGAACTACATAACTTATTAAAACAAGAAAAATTAGCAGGAGCAACATTATTAGTTTTTTGTAACAAACAAGATATAAACGGTGCATTAAAAGTAGAAGAAATAAAAAATCTTTTAGATTTAAACACAATAACAACAAGACATTGGATGATAATGCCTTGTTGTGGATTGACAGGAAATGGATTAGAAAATGGTTTGAATTGGATAATGGATGATATTAGTTCAAGAATTTTTATGTTAGACTAAAAATATATACAAATAATAACAATAAATTATATATATATATAATAACTCAATAATTTAAATTATTATTAATTAATAAAAATTATTTAATTAAAATTAATTTAATTTTATTATATCTAATGGGTAAGACTGATAAACAAAAGGCCAATGAAAAGGCAAAAGGAGCTGTTAAGGCCAAAGCAAAAGATAAAGTACCAAAAATTTTAAAACCAGGAAGTGGAGCTCCTAAAAAAAAAAAGTGGAGTTCATCAAAACAAAAAGAAAAATTAAATTTAACTGTTTTCTGGACACAAAAAAATCATGAAAAATTAGTTCAAGAAATAATAGCTCATAATGCATATGTTACTCCTTCAATTGTTTCAGATAAATTAAAAATAAATGTTTCTTGTGCAAGAGAAGCTTTAAAAGAATTATTAGATAATGGAGTAATACAACCAAGTGTTGAATATAATGCAAAATATTGTTGTTTTGTTAAAGGACCTAAATTCCAACAAGCTGAAGTAAAAAAACCAAAAACTGGTAAAGGAGGAGATAAAAAAGAAAAAGCAAAATAAATAAATAAAATAATAGAATGTAATATTATTCATTTGACATTAATTTAAAAATATAATTATAATAAAATTTGAATATAATTTTTAATTATTTTTAATTTAAAAAAATTAATTTTATAAATAAATAAAAAAATATTTAAAAATTATCAAAAATATCTATTAATATAATAATTTATAAAAATATTCTCTTAACATTTAAATGGAAAGATTTTTATAAATAAAATATGAAAAAAATATTTAATTTAATATAATATATCACACTATTAAAATTAAATAATAATATATATTAATATATATACATCATTAAATAAATTAATTATAATAAAACAAAAATGAATGCTAAAAGATTCTTTAAAATAAAAAACGGGGAAAATTATCGTTTAATTTCAATTCCAAAAACATTTGAAGAATTTAAAACCAACTTTGACACAAAATATGATAGTTTTGTCTATAAAGACCCAGAAGGAGATGATATCGTTTTTTCAAATGAAGAAGAATATGGTCTTTTATTAGATTTAATTCCAGAAATGAAAAAACATATTAAAATCACTGGAATTTCTGAACCTTTATCTCAAACTAAAAAAAAAATTCTTAAAACTGCAGCAAAAACAAATGATGATTCATCTCATCCAGGAGTTAATTTACGTAAAGTTGCAATGATTGGTTGTGGATTTGTCGGAAGTGCTTCATGTTTTGCTTTAATGCAAAGTGGAATGTTTTCAGAAATGGTCTTAATTGATGCTGATTTTAATAAAGCAGACGGAGAAGCTTTAGATATTAGTCATGGTCTTCCATTCGCAAAACCAATGAAAATTTATGCAGGTAACTATGATGACATTACCGATGCAGCTATTATAATTGTAACTGCAGGAGCAAATCAAAAACCAGGAGAAACTAGACTTGATTTAGTAAAGAAAAATGTTAAAATTCATAGAAGTATTAATGCTGAATTAAAAAAACGAAAAATAAATGGTATTTTATTAATTGTAGCAAATCCTGTTGATATTCTTACCAGTGTTGCTCAAAAACTTAGTGGATTACCACCAGAAAGAGTATTCGGTTCAGGAACTGTTCTTGATACTGCAAGATTTAAATACCTTCTTGGAGAACATTTAGCTATTGATAGTAGATCAGTTCATGCCTTTATTATTGGAGAACATGGAGACAGTGAAATCGCAGCTTGGAGTAGCGCAAATGTGTCAGGAATAAGTATTAATGAATTCTGCGAAATGAGAGGTCATTTTAGTCATGAAGAATCTATGATTAGAATTGCTGATGAAGTTAAAAACGCAGCTTATCAAATTATTGCTAAAAAACATGCTACTTATTATGGTATTGCTATGAGTGTTAGAAGAATTTGCGAATGTATTATAAGAAATGAAAAATCAATTTTATCTGTTTCAAGTGCTATGGATGGACAATTTGGAATTACTGGTGTTTGTCTTTCCATGCCTGCTGTTGTTGGTGCTAATGGAGTTGAAACTTTAGTACCTATTTCTCTTAGTGATAAAGAAAAAGAAAAATTAGTTGAATCTGCTAATACATTAAAAAAGGTCCTTAATGATGCTTTAAATGAAAAATAAATTAGGTAATATTAAGAAATTTATTATTTAATTTCTTTAAATTTAATTTAAAATTTTAATTATTTAATGGAAAAATTTATGAAAATATTTAATATATTTTTTTTTATTTATATTTATTATAAAAATTTTTATATATAAATTTTATATAAATAAAATAATTAATTTTTAATAAATATTTTTTAAAATATTAAATTGGGGATTGGGGATTGGGGATTGGGGATTGGGGATTGGGGATTTGGCCCAATCCCCAATCCCCAAT
>JAEEGK010026185.1_pt1 | contig 11897 bp, 13 predicted proteins | sample 8958771 | NCBI WGS metagenome assembly JAEEGK01 (sample SAMN16246547, study PRJNA631951) | gut metagenome | biome: gut microbiome; feature: rumen; material: SC-attached | host: Bos | place: Iran: Karaj | collected 2018-10 | reverse complement strand
CAGGACGGGCTGATTCAGTTATTTAATATTCTTTACAATCCGGCAAAAATTGGAAGAGGTATCGAGTTTGAGTGGAAAAACAATTTAAAAGATGAAATTAATCTCAGAGTGAATTTTCTTTCCACCGGATATGATATCGATATGTTTTATGATGTAATCAGAAACATTATGCACGTGTGGAAAGCTAAAACAGTAGAGCGCGAGGGAGAACAATGTACTGAGGAAGACCTCATAAAATACTGTCAATCCGACAAAGAATTTAATATAAAATTTCTGTCGGAACAAAAAGAAACTATAACCGTTTTCGGTGCCGAGTTCCCTCTTGATATTGATTTTCAGGCTATAAAGGACTCTTTGGGAGATAATCTCGATGAGGGATATGCCGATTACCTTCACAAACTTCAGAGCATAGATGCGTTCTACGCGGCACCTGTTGTATACAGGCTTAATGAAAACCGGTTTTTCTGTAACTATGCTATTACATCTACTGTGGATACCATTTTCCCCAAGAAGGCGTCCGCTCCGATTTTGTTTAAAAATCCCAATACCGGTAAACAGTTAGAGTGTGATTTATTCACGGTTACACTGGTTTCCATTGAGGATAAAGGAGCTATAGGAAGAATGTCTTTTGATGATTTTGCTAAGACGGCCAATATAGCCGAATGTCCCGAATTTGACAGTAAGCACGTCCTTTTGAAAGGATTTTCCGAAAAAGAAATTCATGCTTTGGCCGCATCAGAGCATACAGATCCATTGGCAAAAGAATAAGGAGTGCTGACACATGGTAACCGACAAATACGCAACAGAACTTGAAAAAGCCATATTCAACTGGTACTACGGCGGCGAGGACGCTCCGGTGGAGTCTGTTTTTAATGCGTTTGTGGAGGGCCTTGACAATGATATGCAGGTGCTGGTTCCGTTTGAGCCTTCGGCACAGATGATGGAGATGATAGGCAACCCCGAAGAGGCGAAGGTCGGAGATACGTTTACTTCCCGGGAGGACATAGGCATCAGCTTCAGGCATCTGCCGGCAGAAGAAGATGGATATTATTACATACCGGTTTTTACTAGTCGCGAGGAAATCGATAAAGGCGCCCCCACATCCATCATTAATCAGTCCATGAAAGCTCTGATTGATGCTTTGGATAAGTGGCCCAAATGTGCGGGCTTTATTTTAAATCCCTGGGACAGAAAGTTAATGCTTACAAAGAAGTTGCTTCCTGTAATTTGCGCTCATAAGAAGCGGTCACATATTACATTTGTCAGGGGAAGTGTTGTGGACATGCATGTGGGCGCTATAGTGAATGCGGCCAATACAAGCCTTCTCGGCGGTGGCGGTGTTGACGGAGCCATTCACCGAGCGGCGGGTCCGGAACTTCTCAACGAATGCAGAATGCTTAACGGCTGCCGAACCGGCGATGCCAAGATTACGAAAGCGTATAATATTACCCACGCCGACTATATTATTCATGCTGTCGGTCCGGTATACAGAGGCACGCCCGAAAATGCGACCGACCTTGCTTCTTGCTATACGAAGAGCCTTGACCTGGCTCGTGCGAACAACTGCTGCAGCATAGCTTTTCCCGGAATATCAACCGGAATCTACGGATATCCTTTGGACGAGGCAGCAGAGGTTTCTTTGAACGCAATTACCGGGTGGCTCGATGCTCATCAGGATATTGTGATGAACATATATATCTGCTGTTTCAGGGATGCGGAGAAGGATGCATATATGAGATTGTTAGACAAATAAGAAACGGGAAGAGGTTATCAGAGGTACCTCTTCCCGTTGCTTTATCTTTCGCAGAAAAATTCCACCTGTTCCCCTAAAGGTCCGAAGCAGAAGGCCATTCTGATAGGGTACTCGGGATCGGACTTAATTACGCTGTCGGTGGGCTCCTTGAATACTTCATATCCGGCTTCTTTTACCTTGCCGGCAACTTCGTCCACATCATCGGTGAGTAAGGCAAAGTGACGAATGGAACCGAGACGGTGTTCGCCGTCGGCGTTTGTAAAAATCTCAATAAAACCGTTTCCGGTATCTAGCATGAGTCCTTCGGGCCACTCACGTATGATTTTTAGCCCCAGCAAATCGATATAGAATTCTTTTACCTTTGCAAGTTCTTCCTGTGTGTTGCATTTCATGGAAATGTGATGCAGTCCTTTAATCATGTCCATAACCTCTCGTAAAAAGAATATTCTCAATCTTATTAAATTATAACGGTTCATCGCGCTGATTGAAATACTAATTTATTATGGAGTGCCGACCGAAAACTGTGGTAGTATGTAATCATCGGAGGTTACATATCTATGAAAGAATTTTACATTGACAGCGACGGGATCAAGCTTCATGCAAAACTGGACAGGCCGGATGAATCGGCGAAAGGTCCCCTTTGCATACTGATACACGGATTTACAGGACACATGGAAGAGGATCATATTATTGCGGCGCAGAAGGCCATGAATGATGCGGGCGTTTCTGTATTGAGAGTAGAAATGTATGGCCACGGCAAGAGCGAAGGTGAATTTAAAAATCATACTTTATACAAGTGGGTTACCAATGCTTTGGCAGCGGTACATTATGCTAAAACTCTTGATTTTGTCACAGACTTGTATCTGTGCGGACATTCTCAGGGCGGTCTTTTGACGATGCTGGTGGGAGGAATGTGCCCGGATGATTTCAAGGCGATTATACCCATGTCGCCTGCTTGGATGATTCCTCAGGAGGCAAGAGATGGTAATTTGCTGGGTCCTTCTTTTGACCCGCTTCATATTCCGGAGAAGATTACGTGTCCGGACTGGGAACTTTCAGGAGACTACATTCGGGTGGCACAGACCATTCATGTGGAAGACGAGATAGACAGATTCAGAGGACCGGTTTTAATCATTCACGGCGATGCGGACGAGGTGGTTCCTTACAGTTATGCGGAAGAGGCGTATAAGCTTTATAAAAAAGCCACGTTGGTGCCTGTTCACGGAGCGGACCACTGCTTCAACGGGCATTTGGGTGAGTTGAGCGAAGCTTTAAGAAAATATTTTATGAATTAACATATCAGGACCTTTATTACAGAAATGTGATTAAGGTCCACTTTTTTTCTTTTAATTCACTCAAGAATGAGTTATCATATAAACCTATTCATTCTTTTTCTGACAGGGGGTACATATGGCAAAACAAAACATCTATGACAACGACGCATTTTATGAGAACTTCAGAAGTTCGAGAGCCAAAGACTTAAACTTCAACGATGTGATTGAGACACCCATAATTACAGCGATGTTGCCTGATCTTAAGAGCAAGAAAGTTTTGGATATCGGATGCGGTATGGGTCAGCATGCTTTGCAGTATGCGCAAAAAGGGGCGGCTTCGGTACTTGGTATCGATATTTCCGAGAAGATGCTTGAATTTGCAAGAGAGCACAATTCTGCGGAGAACATTACTTATAAGAGAATGGCTTTTGAAGATTTGGATGAATTTACGGAGAAGTTCGATGTGATTACCAGCTCCCTTGCTTTTGACTATGCGGAAGACTTCGGTAAGTTGATGAAGACGATTCACGGACTGCTTGAAAAAGAAGGCGTCCTGGTATTCTCCATGTCTCACCCGATTTGTACCGCATATGACGGTGTTTATGACCGATATACCCGCACGGAGATTGGTGAGAGACTGTATGCGAACCTTCACAATTACGAGGTGGAAGGCGTAAGACACATACATTGGGTGGTGGATGATTATGAAGTGTATCACCGTACCTTTGCCACTCTGGTAAACAGTATTGCCACTGCCGGCTTTATTATTGAGGAATGTCGGGAGTCATCGGTGCCCGAAGATATAAGAATCGAGCATGCTGACCTGTTTGGCGGAGAGATTCACCAGCCCAATTTTATTTTCTTCAGATGCAGATTTAACTGACGGTTAAAAAAATAAATCAAAAGTTAATGACCATTCACTACCATTTCTTAGAGGCCGCTTATATAATGTGACTATAGACGGTACCGTGATACAAAGAAACGGAGGTTATTGAAATGAACATTAACGAAGTAATCAGAAAATACAGAAAAGAAAAAAACATGACTCAGGAGGAAATGGCCAATCGCCTGGGAGTTTCCGCTCCTGCAGTCAATAAGTGGGAAAGCGGAGCATCAATGCCGGATATTTCCCTTCTTGCTCCCATAGCAAGACTTCTCGGAGTATCCCTTGACGAACTGCTTTCTTTTAACGAAAGCCTCTCCGAGGTGGAAGAAAGAAACATCATCACCGAAGTAAACATGCTCTTAAACACTCAGCCCATAGAGGTTGGATTTAAGAAGATTACGGATACGGTCAAAGAGTATCCCAATGCAGAGAACCTTATTCTTTCGCTTGTGACCATATTCTCAGGCAGATGCATGGTCTTCGGGTTAACCGACAAAGAATACGAAGACTGGATTCACAGCACTTACAAGAATCTTCAGGGCAGCAACAGCGAGTTTGTAAGACATCGCGCGTCCGACGGTCTCTACGCATACTACATCGGCAGAAAGCGTTACGCTGAAGCCGAGGAGTGTCTTGAGTACTATATGGCAGACGATCCGGAGCGAAAAAGAAAGCTTGCCACAATCCTTTACGGCACCGGCAGGTATGAAGAGGCCTACAAGGCACTTGAAGAATTGCTGTTCTTCGATTACCAGCATGTTTCCGTAGGCCTCCACGAACTCTTTACCGTGGCCATGAAGACAGGCGACCGCGACAAAGCCGGGAAGGTCGTTGAAAAGAGCAGCGACCTCGCCAAACTCTTTGAGATGGGCGAGTACCATGAAAACGCAAACAGACTTGAGTACGCGGCTGCCATGAAGGACGCTGACGAAACCTTGAGACTCATGGATGTTTTGTTAAGCAAGACCGATACATTAATGGATTACTCAAAGTCTGATTTGTATGAGCACATGGTCTTTAATCCCATGCCGGCTACCTTTGCGGAAATGATGATAAACAACCAGCTCAAGCAGTTTCTTGAGGACGACACCTACAAATTTGTAAAAGAGTCTGCAGGATGGGAAGACTTCAAGAAAAAATGGAGCGCACAGTAATTAAACAGATAGTTCTTAAACGGAGCCGGGTTTGCGAAGACCCGGCTCTTTCTGCTGAAAAATTAATTTTTGCTATAAACATTTCACACATTCCCACCGAAATACAATATGGATAAGGATGTCTGTTCAGGTACAAAAACTCATGGATGAGAAGAGTTTTTGTACCCTTTTTATTTATTTAAAAGAAAAAGGAGAAAACAGATATGAACACGGGAATGATTCATACAGGTGCGGGATTTTACAGTCTGTATGGGGAAGATTCAATCAAAGCCGCAAGAAGAGAGAATGCGGCCGAACTTGACAAAGCGAGAACCGAATTTCGGGAAAGTCTTGGCAAAGAATCGGAATTTAAGTGCCCCTACAGTTACCTTGCAAAAGGCGGAATCGTTGAGTACAACGGTGTTATTTTTACCTGCGATTATAGAGAAAATGCGCTTTGCCTCGGTGACATGACAGACCCCAAAAAGGTTTTAAGAATAGGCCTTCCAAGCGGCGGTTCCCTTAAAGTCAACGTAGACAGCATCGGAAGCCTTCAAAAGGCCGCAAGCATGTTTTCGCCGGAGGATTTAAATGCTATCCTTCGGGCTATCCATGAGTATAATCACTGCTCCAAAAAGTTAAACGAAATAGAGGACGAAGAAAACAAGTCCCCTGAGGACATTGCCGAAGAAAGCGCCGAAGAAGCTCAGACCGAAGTCTCCGAAAAAGAGCCGGAATACGCGGAAAACTCACTGGTTCAGCAGATAAGTGCTTACAAAACCGAACTCTACCATAAGCTTCTTAACGGTGAAACCGAGCCCAAAATTCAAATCGGTGCCAAAGCCATGAGTGTCAAAGAGTGGAACAACCTCATGGAAGAATTTGACAAAAAGCAAAAAGCCATTCATGATATCATAAAAGGGGAATCAGAGAATGAGCGAACAAGAGATATTATTAAACGGCAAGAGTACAGAAAAGAAGCCTAAGTGCTTCGTAAACATATGGGGCATTGTTGCGGGGGTGGCGGTATTTGTCTCCGTGCTGGTCCCTTACTTAAGCATGACTATTTTTGACGAAAAAATTGACTTAAGACTCATGGAATCTGACGGTATGATCTTAAGCATAATTATCCGGGCGACAGCAGTGCTTGGAATTCTTTTTTCCGCACTGGGTATTAACATTACCAATATCATCGCAGGACTATTGTCACTGGCAATTTGGGTTATGAATTATGCAGGAATTGTTAAATTCCTGAAAAAGGCGGAAGAAGTCGGAGAAGAGGCTGCCATACATTATGAAAAGGGCTTCTACTTTCTTTTGGCAGGCGCAATCTGCTTTATTTTTGCCGGAATTTATGGAATGGTACAAAGAAAAAGAGACCGGTCGGGTGACACAGGCAAAGAAAGGCAAAAAAGTCCCTACAGATCCCTAATAGCCATACCTATTCAGCTGGTTATAGATATTTTGGCTGTAATAGGGGCATTTTATTATGAAATGGGTTCAAGACCGGAAGGTGTTCTCGGACATCCCTCGGGCATGATAACCGTTTTTTTTGCCATGGTAATGTTTGTTATTACTGTCGTTGTGGCGGTAATTTCGCTCATAGTAATGGCTGTAAGGCTTAAGAAGAAAGAAAAAGAAGAAGCCTGAACAATAGAAAGGTAAATAATGAAATCAAACACTTTAAAAGGTCGACGCGACATGGCTAAAAACATGTATATTTTGGGCGTTGGCCTTGTTATTATTTTAGTGGCAGGCATTTGGAGCCTGGTAGCCACGATTAAATTAACCGCAAATATCAACAAAGAATATGGTGTATACATAGGAGCCGATCCGGAGAGCCTTCTTAACAGAGAGAATCTGGCGCAGACCATAGTTATCGATGCTCAGTACTATACAAAGCAGGAAATTGCGGACCTCAAGGCCGCAGGGCATACTGTTTACACGTATTTAAATATCGGGTCCGTGGAAACCTTCCGCGATTATTACAAAAAATACGAATCCATCACTCTCGGCGCCTACGAAAATTGGGAAGACGAAAGATGGGTGGACGTATCTCAAACTGCCTGGCAGGATTTTATAGCGGACAAAGCAAAAGAACTCAGAAAAAAGGGCGTAGACGGCTTCTTTGTAGACAATTGCGACGTCTATTACTACAACCATGAGAACAAGATATTCGAGGGTGTATGTGCCATTTTACGGGATTTACATTCCGGAAACGGCTATGTGATGATAAACGGCGGCGATGATTTTGTCATGGATTATGTAAGTGCCTACGGAGACCTCGACGATGTTCTGGACGGAGTCAATCAGGAAAGCATATATACATCAATTGACTGGGAGAATGATTCTTTTTCCGTTAATAACCATCATGACAGAGACTATTTTCTGAAATACCTTAATCTTGTTAAGAACTGCGGAAAAGACAGATACGCCATCGAATACACCACAAGCGGCCGAATTGCCAGAAAGGCGGCTATGTTGGCCAAATCGAGGGGGTATACGGTTTATATAGCGGATTCGCTGAAACTTGAATAGATTGTGGGGGAATTCTTTGAAGTATAAATGCATGCATTTTAATTCTTCGTGTTCATACGCGGCGCTGGCCATGCTGGTTTCGGAATACGAAATTGAGACGGAAGATGTAAATATAGCTTTGGAAATGGGGCTTCCGTGGCTTTTTGACAAAGAAGACGATGTTTTTCTGGCCGGACCCGGTCTGCAGGGGGCCAAGTGGTTTGATTTGTATCTGAATCCGAGAGGATTCGCCATGCACGAGGAATTTGTGGCAAAAGAAAGCCTTGCGGAGCACCTTAAGAAAAACGGAAACTGCATGCTGGGACTTAAACTACATGAGGGACAAGGCAAGCATGCAGTGGTTTTATGCGGGTATGACGGTACATATCATTTCTTTAATCCTGTCCATGAGGGCAGTACAGAAAGCACCAAAATCGAACTTACAGAAGAAGAACTGCTGTCAGCGGCTGAGAAAGTTACAGTGGTCGGTACTGTGGAAAAGTGTCCCGAAACAGAGCATGACAGGCGCGTTCTTTTTAATAAATCCATAGCGGTTCTGCGTGAAAACGTGGCAGACATAATTAAGTTTTGTAAGGCAGCTCACGCACCGGAAGAATATGTTGAATCCATGAACCGGCTGTTCAGACCCGTTCTTTTGGATGCGGGCACCATGCTTGAGATTGCCGGCGAAGGAGTCTTGGCGGAAGAATTCAGAGAGCTTCAGACAGAATACCTTAAATTCATGAAGAGTGATAAAGCGGGTGTGCTCGCAGATTATATATCATTAAACAGACTTAATGACCTTACGGAGCAATACATAAAGCTGATTGAGAAACACATTTGACAGGGGATATTACAGTGAAATCATTTTTAAGACTAACAGACTTCACCAAAGAAGAATTGACTGAAATATTTAAGATAGCTGATTCAATAGACACATACAAGGGATTTTTAGAGGGCAAGACTGTAGTCATGTTCTTTCCGGTATCAAGTATCAGAACACGGGTTTCCTTTGAGAAGGGAATATACCTTCTTGGCGGGCAGTCTATCCTCTTTGATCCTGCGACACTGGATAAAAAAGAAGATATCGCAGACGTGTGCGGATATCTTCAGAACTGGGCGGATGCTGTTGTGGTAAGACACAAGGATATAGGAATGCATGAGAAGATGGCAGGTTCCATGAATGTGCCCGTGATAAATGCAATGACGGATGTCAACCACCCTTGCGAGATGATGACAGACATCTATTCTTTGTCCAAAATCAGGCAGGACTATCTGAAGGATAAATATTTATTCGTGGGCGCAGACGGCAACATCGGCCGGGCGTGGAAAGAAGCTTCGGAGGCCTTCGGATTTTCTTTGGCGCAGTGTAATCCTGAGAAATATATGGTGCCGGGGGTAAAGCATTACGAGGACATTAATGAGGCTGTTGTCGGTCGTGATGTTATCTGTACGGATTCTTTGCCCGCAAGCGTTTTAGATGAGTTTAAGGATTACCGGGTTACCAAAGCTTTAATGGGCGAGGCCAATCCCGGCGCGGTTTTAAATCCCTGCCCGCCTTTCTACAGAGGCGAAGAGGTGTCGGCGGATGCAATCGACTCTGACTTCTTTGTGGGCTACGAGTTTAAAAAGAATCTGTTAAGAGTTCAGCAGGCAATAATAATCTTTTGCATGACACATTAAAAGCGGTATATGAGACTGATTAAGAGACTTGCTTTCCTAAACTTAATAATTCTTCCGGTGCTTACAGCTATCGGCTGTTCGTCCAAAGAAAGCAAGGTTACCATGGGCGGGACAGAATATGTTCTTTCGTTCGAAGATAACTTTGACACATTCAACGAAGCCATGTGGGCGCGTTGCCCCGAGCAGGAGCGGCAGGACGGAGGTGGAAGATGGGATGATTCCTGCAGTTATACTGAGAATGGTAATCTTGTAATCAACTGTTCCACAGACGGGCAAGGTACTCCCATAAGCGGCGCAATTCGTTCAACAGGCGAATATGAGCAGACCTTCGGACTCTACCACATTCGTTTTAAGGTGGAAAAAGCAGACGGACTCTGGTATGCCTTCTGGCTTCGTACGGACCAAATGAGCGACGAAACCGTGGGAAAGGGCGCTACGGACGGTGCCGAGCTTGATATTATGGAGCTTGTGCCCCATACGGGAGAACTGTGCATGAGTGTTCACTGGGACGGTTACGGAGACGGTCTTAAGAGTTACTGTGAAGTGGCCCATGTGGAAGATGATTTTTATGATGATTACCATGAACTTTGGTATCTGTGGGACGAGGCCGACTATCGCCTGTATCTTGACGGAACCGATGAGGGTTGCCTTCTTTTTGACTTTCCGGGTAATAAACGGGGCGATGGAACCTGCGCGGTTCCCTGCGACTTAATAATTTCCGCGGAATACGGCATCTGGGGCGGCGATGTGAACGAGGCGGAATTGCCTGCCCGAATGTTCGTGGATTATGTACAGGTGTACAAAAAATATAATAAATAATTCTTTTTCCGTAAAATAAAAGTTATCCACAATAACGCCCGTTTTCCTAGGAATTCATGGAAGATGAGGTTAAGAAAGTTTTAAGATGGCCCTATTTCCCTTGTCATGACTGTGGATGAAAAGTATAATCCTCCCAAGAAATTGAGAAGGAGGAAAAACTACATATGAAAAGAAAAACTTTAATAGTAGGTTGCATTCTTGCGACGGCAATTTCTTTGGCAGGATGTTCTGAAAATGTTCCTGCCGAATCGGTTACAGAGATAAGACCAAGCGCGGGGGTTACACTCTCGGAGACTCCCATTGAGGAAAAAGGCCCTCAGGCTTCCAATGTTTCCGTAACAAAAGAAGAGGAGGAAAACCTTAAGGAACAAGGAGTTTCCGGTAATTCGGAAAAGGCCGAGACTACCGTAATAACCTACGAAATTAAGACAGAGACTCGCACGGACGATGAAGGTAAAGAGATTATTAAATATGAGTATCCTGTATTTTCCAGCGATGACAGTTCTTATAAAAAAGTTGTGGATTCCATGAACAAGACTTATCTTGAGTACATGAAGTTTGATCTGGACTCAGGCGCGTCTGATTTTTCACCTGCTTCAAAGGCAGAGGAAGCTTTGACTCAGAGTGTTTTTGATGTTTCTGTCAGCGAACAGGACAATCTTATTTTTATTTCGGTAGGAAGAACCCAGGAAGTGGGCGGACCTCATCCCAACAATTACTATGAAAACTTTGTAATCAACAAAGAAACCAAGGAGTTCGCGGGACTTACCGATGTTGTGTCCATGGATGACGAAAGGATTGACGAGATTACCAAACAGTTAGCGGCTGCACACAGCGATAAAGATGCCGATGTGTTGAAGGCTGATATCAAAAAGGCCATTGATGCGAACAGAGCAGGCTGGAGAATCGAAGACGGCAATCTTATCATCTGGTTTGAATATGACGACATTACAGGCGCATACCACGGTGACGGAGAGTATGCGGCAATAGTTAAATTATAAATTGAATACGGGAAATTTTAAGTGTAAAGGGTTTTGATTAAGTTAAAATAGATTGTCGGGTTGCGGTATACAGAGTACCGCAATCCGGCTTCTTTTTTATTTAAGGGATTAATGGTATAATAGTCCTCGATGGTGTTAGAAACGGCTGTTTTATGCGTAAATCAGGACAATGTTAACTTTAGTTGACAAATTTCCTTTGTCCGTTGGTAGATTCCCGTGACACGATTTTGTACTTTTATGGTATCAAAACGACCACGGAGGTATAAAAATGGATTTCAAAGAAAAACTTATTTGCTTAAGAAAACAAAGCGGACTTTCACAGGAAAACTTAGGTGATAAAATCGGGGTGACAAGACAGACGGTTTCCAAGTGGGAACTGGGCGAGACCACTCCGGATATGGACAAGCTCATACAGCTTGCGGAGCTTTTCTGCATCACCATAGACGAACTGGTGGGCAAAGAAGACTGCTCGCAGGAAAACGGCTCTCTTTGCATGAGACAGTATACCGGTCACTACGAATACAAGAGTAAGAAGTGCATCGGCGGAGTTCCCCTGATACATATCAATGTGGGAATCGGCACTTATAAAGCCAAGGGTATTATCGCCATAGGAAATTTTTCAAAAGGCATTATTTCCATCGGGCTTTTTTCCATGGGACTTATTTCTTTGGGCGTTTTCTCACTGGGACTTTTAGCATTCGGAGCCATGACGCTGGGACTTATTCTGGCGGCAGGAGCCATTTCGGTGGGAGCAATCGCTTTTGGCGGAATAGCAGCAGGTATAGTAGCTTGCGGCGGTCTTGCGGTGGGCATGTATGCTCTGGGCGGATG
>JAEEGK010026184.1_pt1 | contig 11897 bp, 4 predicted proteins | sample 8958771 | NCBI WGS metagenome assembly JAEEGK01 (sample SAMN16246547, study PRJNA631951) | gut metagenome | biome: gut microbiome; feature: rumen; material: SC-attached | host: Bos | place: Iran: Karaj | collected 2018-10 | reverse complement strand
AAATATTTTCAAAGTTCATTGGACTTTTTTGATTAAAAAAAAAATCTTTTTATTGAAAATTAAGAAAAAATTTTTAAAATAATATTAATTGAAATTCAAACCAGGGTTAATTTCTACAAATTCATGAATCCAATAATTCTGATTTTATTAAATTAAAAAAACTTTTTTTATTATTTTTTAACAAAAAAACATAAGTCTTCACGCTTTAAGTCTTCGAATAATTATTTCAAATAATTAATTATATAATATATCAGAATTTTTTTTTTCAATTTTTTCATATTTTTTTTTATACAATTTTTTTAATGAATCATTATTATGAAAAATATAAATGAATTGGATTAAATAAAGAGGAATAAAAGCGATCATACATTATGGCTATAAATGCTTAAGAATCTATAGAAAAATTATATCATTTTTCTTTTTTATTTTTTGGAAAAACATTTTTTAATGTTATATTTTAAGATAATAACCATCTAGATTAATTAAAATTAATTTTAAATTGTATTGAATTAAGTGTCCAATTAACTTCTATCCTCTAATTAATCTTATTTAAGTTTAAGCAATTTCTAGAAATCTCATCTTTATATTAAACATAAAATTATGATTTCTAGATAAAAATTAAAATAAATTATTTCTTTTATTTATTTAGATTTGTTAGATGAATAAAAATCTTGAAAAATTTATAAAAAATGAAAAAAACATCCAATACATCTTCTTAATACTTCATCTTACAATAAAAAATTTATTAATGAATTTAAAAATATTGATGTTAATTTAAATTATCATCAAATTTATTAATTAATTAAGTCATACAACTAAATATTAAACTTCTAATAAAGCAATCAATTATTCAATAGTATTTTTCAATTCACATTCATATACTTTTATTCAATGAATTTTTTATTTTGGACAAGCACTCAATTATAAATTTTTATAATTTATGAATTTTTAATTTATCAATCATAAAAAGTCAAGGAATTATAATAATATAATTAATTCTCTAAAAACATCTATTTGGGAAATAAAATCTTCATAAAGATCATTAGGAAATTTGTTTAATCCCAAAGTTATCAACCTACTAAAAATTTATTTTCTAGTAACACTATTGTATATTAAAATTTAATAATAAAAAATATCTTTTTAAAACTAATCTATAAAAGAGTAACTTTTACTAATTAAATTAAAAAAATACAATGCTAAAAAACAATTTAATATACCTCACATTAATCTTTCTTCTAGTTTTTAAAATAAATACTCTTCCGGATAAAGACAATGCAATAGAATTATCAAACGAAGACATTAAATGTTATCAAGGATATAAAACTTTGACATATAAAGTAATGGAACAATCAAAAAAAATATTTAGAATATCAAAAATAGATAGGACAAATATTGAATTTTATGAAGAAGATTCTTTAAAACAACCTTATTCACAAACAAGTTATAATATAATATATCAAAAATATACTTCTAATCAATTATATTTAGTTGTTAAATTTAGTGTTTCTTGTTTTAGTATTATGTTTATAGATTCTGTTGATGAAATATATCTTCCGGAAAATAAAATTTTAAATCTACCTTTTGCCAGTTCATCAGATAAATTTTGTAATATTAAAATTAAAGATTCCAATTTAAATCAAAATATGATAGAAATTAAAATTAATGCTCCTTATAGGTTTTCAAATGGTTTGTTAGAAATTTATGATAATGAAATGACTTCTTTTAAAGGAAATAGAGAATTAATTAAATATTATTCTCCACAATCAAATGAAATATTTTTATGTATTCAATTTACATTTGATATCATTGTAACAGGTATTGTAAATTTAGAATATAAAAAAATTAAAACATCTATGATTAGTGAAAATTTTAAAATTTGTACAAAAAATCCGATTATAGGATTATATTATTTAAATTATAATTCTAATAATCCTTATTATGATGTTTCATTTAATAATGATAATAATTTTTATAACAATTCAATTAAACAAACAGGAAAAATTTTTAAAGGGAAAATGGATTCAAGTAGTCAACTTTTAGTAAATTTCAGTTCTGGGGATGCTTACAAATATTATTTTCTCAAAATGAGAATATTCTTTTAAAAAAAAATTTATTGTTTTCTTTTCAAATATTTCAAACAAGAGAATTTATTTTTGAACTTAATGATAATGAAATGAAAGATAATAGGGTAAATATAATTTTAACATCAGATTTTTTTGAAATTGATAAAGTTTTAATTGATAACAAAATTCAAAAATATTTTATTTCAAATAATGAAAGAACCAAATTTATATATCATTATTATTCAAATACTCAAAATTTTCAATTAAATCCTTCATTTCTTTATAAAGAAAATAATAATGGATATAATGAAATAAGTGTTAAATATGAAATTGCAAAATATGAAGAAATTACTGATGATGTTATAAATAAATGTTATAATTTAGGAGATGGTGAATTTAAAATATTTAAAATAAAATATAATTCAAATAAAGAATATATAGACCTTTCTTTGAATAAAAATCAATTAATATTTTACAATAAAAAAGAACAAATAAAAAATGAATTAGCTTATTATAAATTAAAAAAAGACGAAAATATATATGTTGAATTAAATGGAAATGTACCTTGTATCAATTTAAATTATTTACAAAATAATTCAATAATATTATCTGAAAATAAACAAGAAACTCTAGTTGTTTATCAAAATAGAACTGTTTATTTAACCATAAAGGGGGAGATTTCAGATGAAATAGAATTAATATTTAAAGTTGACAATAAAAAATCAACAATAGATATAAAAAAGACTTCTGGAATTGACTCACCAATTTACTCATTAAAAAAAGAGGAACTAAATAAAAATAATCAATATAAATTTACTTTTAACCTTAATGTAAAGGAAGCAAAAATTGAAGTATTAATTACAATTGATTCAAAATTAACAATTAATATATTTTATAAAAAAATCAAACATTTTAATTTTCAAATTGCATTCCCTTTGTTTTTTATAGGAATAACTTTGATTTGGTTGGCATGTCACTGTTATAATCGAATAAATGATGCAAAAAAAGAAAAACTATTACAAGAAGAAAAGAAAAAAGAAGATGAGATATTAAAAAAAAAAATAAATAATTTTTATACATTAATAAAAAAAAATCCAGAAAATATAAATAAAATATGCCCAATATGTTTTAAAGATAAAAGAGAAGATAATTTATTTATGGATATGGAACCAATCTTTACGAGTAAAAATGAATATATAAATGAAATTAGAGATACATTTAATGGACCTAACTTTGATGGAGTGATATCATTTTTAAAAAATATTGATTGTCCTCATTTTTTTCATAATGATTGTAAAGCAAAATTTAAAAAAAATTTTGAATGTTACCTTTGTAATAGTTTTGTTCATTTAAGAAATTTAATTGTTTTTTTAGAAATTGATGAAAAGTCATTTTCTAATGTTTTAAAGAATTTTCATGGAAAAAAATATTCATTTATTTATAAAAAAAAAGTTGTTGAAGCTGTTTATAAATTTATTGAAGAAGATAAAAAAATAGATGAAAATGTAAAAAGAGAAATTAAATTAAGAAGAAATTTAGCTTTGAAATTTATTAATGATTTAGAGTATTCTGCATTTTTTGAAATCAAATTACATGAAAAAATTGAAGAATACGAAGATAAATTTGAAAAAATAAAACAAAAAAGAAAAGAAAGAGAGTTGGAAATGGAAGAATATATAGAAGAGAATAAATATCATCAAAATAATAACAATGGTAATCAAAAAAAAATTGATAATGAACAAAACAAAAAAATAAAATTAAAAGTGTGTTTTAGGTGTTCAAAAACATGTGTTGCTTGTAAAAGAAAAATAAATAAAGGGGGTTCAAGACCTGCTTATGCTCATAAAAAATGTTATAATTCAAATTATTGTGTTATTTGTGGTTCAAAAAACGCTCTTCAGGATACTAATTTGAATATTTGTATTGATTGTTATAAAAATAGTTTTGGGAAATCTGTTAAATATTCTAATTGTTTTTATTGTAAAGGAAGTTTTAAATGAATCTTTAATTTTTAAATTTAAAATTTTTTAAAAATTAAAAATTTAGGTTAATATTTTCTTTTCTCTTAATTAAAATATGTTTAAAAAATTATTATTTTTCATAAATGTAAAATTATCTACACACTCAAATTTATAAATAGATAATAATTATTTGTTTAATTTTTTTATTTATTTTAAATGAAAAAAATCCACAGAAATAAAGAAATTGAAGGAAATCTAATTTTATATTTATGAACAATCATTTTATTCTTTTTATTTTTCTTTCATAATAACATTCCTTATATATTAACAATTCCTTAAATGAAATTAATAAAATTTTTTTTAAAATATAATATTTATTGAAAATACATTTAATTATTATTTGATTATATAATGAACAACAACTTCCCATTTTTTTATTTTTTATTTTATAAATTGTTTTAATTTTCAAACAATATTGAATTTATAATATTTTTTTCATTTTTAAAGAATATTATATATTTTCTTATATATTAAATAATATTATATATTCTAAATTTTTTTTCGAACAATAAATTAAATTTTTATTAATACATTTTATAAAAAAACATTAAAAGACTTTTATATCTTTTATTTCCCCTTCCAATCCATAGAAAAACATATATAACAATAAATAATAATGTGATTAATAAAATAATAGAAATTAAACATTCATTTTGAATGGTAAGAATATATAAAGAATCAATATCTTTTAAAACAAAATGAGAATAAGTTCTAAAAACATATTCAAAAATATAATCAAAATCTAAAGTGATTCTATTAATATCTTTACCAGTTATATAATAAAGTGCACTTTGTGTTTTATCATTGCTTTGAAGGAAATCATAATAAATATTTGTTAATTCTTGATAGATATAATTTAACTCTACTAAAAGACCCGATTTCATACTTCCTGGGTTATAAATATAACATAAATTTACTTTTTGATTTGCTAATGTAAAATATCTTAAAACATCTGAAATTGTATCTTTAACTCTTTCTATAGAAGCTATTGAAGCAGTATAACAAAAATTTTCTTTTCCATTAAATTCTTTCTCATATTTTTTAACATTTGATAAAATAGAATTTTCTTTTCCTAAAAAAATTTCTAAATTATTTTCTACCATTTTTCCTTCTAAAAATAATATTGGAAAATATGATTCTTTCATATTATAAATTTGACTATTATTTTCAAAGTAAAATTCAGTATTATAATAATTTAAATATTTATCAGTTAAATGATTTTCTTGAAAATTATCATATCTTCCTATAAAAGAAGGATTTATTGATATCATTGATATTAAAACATAATAAGTTATTTCAAAACATTTTGGAATTCTTTCTAAAAAATTCATTGCCATAATAACTGTAAAAATGAATTTATTTTTATTTGAATATGCATATATTATATTTATTATTACTACAACTATTATTATAAGTGTAAAAAAAGTTAATATTATATATGAAATTGTGACTGACTTTGGAAGGAATATATTTTTATTTGTTTCATTTATATTTTCATAATTTTCTTCTTTAGTTTGTTTTTCATTTTTCTTTAATGAATTTCTTGATTTTCTTCCTTTTTTCAAATGCTTTTTATTTAGATTTTTTAAAATAATTTCAATATCTTCATTTTTTGAATGTTCATATTTAGTTATATTTTCTCCTATGAAATTCTTACACATTAGTTGAAAACAATAAATTTGATTTTCAAATATTATTTGATTATAATTATCAACTCCAATATCAAAAAGATAAAGCATTAATTTTTTAATTTCATTTTTGTCATTTGTTAATTTTTCTAAAATAATTAAATAACAGATGAAAGTAAAACAAATAATTAAAATTCCATATACAGTGATAAAATGGAAATAACTTTTATAATAATTTAATAAAATTTCAGAAGATACTGTAGTGATATTTTCAAAAGTTATTTTAAAAGTTTGAAGAGTATTAATCATACCATAAAAAGTGAATTTTTGTAAATCACTTGGTTCAGGATCTTCAATACTTTTCTCAACAAAAGAAAAATTAGAAAAAAGCCAAAAATCACAATAATTAATATCATTAAAATAAATTTTATTCATATCAAATAAAATTATTTTAAACTCATCAAATAAATTTGATGGTTTATATATAATATCCCAATTTCTTCCAATTTCTCCAATATAACTTTCACCATATAAATAATCATATAATACTTTTAATTTATTATTTCCTTTTATTTTATCAATATATATATTAAATTTTGCAATATTATCTTGTAGACTTGAAATTTTAGGTGAAATAAAAGTTTTATCATCAATAGGTAAATTATTGTAAGTTGATTGAAAACATAAAGTTAAAGAATTTAAAGCTGATAAATAAGTATCTGTTTTTAAAATTTCTATATAAACATTAAATTGAAATAACTCTTTATGAGCATAAATTTTTTTTAATTTTAAAATTAATAATATAATACTTAATGCAATTACAACACCAAAAGATAAAAATAGAAATAAAGTATAATGTCTTAAAAACCGTTGAATTAATTTATTTCTTTTATTTAAAGGTTTTGTTTTATTAAAATTAGGAAATTTTATAAATTTCTTAGGTGTTGTATTATTATTTGAATTTAAATTGATTCTATTATTACTTTGATTAATTTGATTAATTCTTTCAATTTCATTATTTGCTAAATTTTGAATTAAATTTAAACCAGAAATTCCTCCTTTAGAATCATCAATAAAAGGGTTTTTAGAATTATTCAATAAAGAATTATTTAAACTTAAACTATTATTAGTAATTATATTTAAATTAGATTTTAAATTTTGACTATCTAAATTTTCACTTTGTATTAAAGGAACATTTGTATGAGAAGAATATTGAGAATTGACAGGTGATACTTCTGTGCTTTTTGTAGTTGAAATTACTGTATTTGATTGTAAAATTGGAACTCTTTTATTTTCAGTGATTAATTTTTTCAAATTTAAAGTTGACTTTTTTAATATTTTAGCATCTATTTTTTCTGTCATTTTTATAATATAATATCTTTTATTTCCCATTGATTTTAATTGATAATCTATATAAAAAAGATAATTCTCTTCTTCATTAAAATTAACTTTTGTTTTTTTTTTTCTTAGTTTTTTTGAATTTTTTTCTGAAATTTGAAATCTTTGTGCTAAACAATTTGTTCTTACATACCATTCATTATCTAAACCTTTTTCATCTAAAATATGATTTAAATTATGAATTGCTGATGATACATTTTTTTTAGAAATTTCTGTTGAAAAAATATATTTTTTATTCCGAAATTGTTGAACATTTTTTTTCTTTTTTCTTAAACGAAACATTTTTTCATTTGGTATAGTTGAAAAAATTGTATGTGCTTTGTCTTCTTCAGAAAAAATATTTGGTTGATTTTCTTTTATATTTTTCTTTTCTAAATTTTGAATTCCAAAAAAATTTGAAAAGGAAATTTCTAATTGCTTAAGTTGTTTAATATTAAAGAAAAAATTATCTTCAAATTCTTTACAAGTATTCATAAAATATCCATTTTTATCTAAAAAAATATGATAGCATAAAGAATTATTATTTTGATTTTCAATTATTCTTATATTTATTATTATATCAAAAAAATATTTTAAGTTTGGAAGACATCTTGAATGAAAAGATATATTGATTAAATTATTAGATTTTGTTAATATATAAGAATATGGAGTTTTAAATTTTGAATTATATAATTGAGTAAATTGTTTTAAAAGTAATAAATGTTCTTTTCTTAATTCAAAAGGAATTAATTCATTAAAATCTCTTTCTTTAATTTCTTCTTGGTTAAAACCTAATAAATTTGATAATAAATCATTTATATAAGAAATTGTAAAACTATCATTTTTATTCTGTGAAATAATTATTGGTAAATCCATATTAAATTCTAAAAAATCTGTTTTTAATGTATCAGAAATTGAGTTAAAATCAAAGTTTGATACAAATTTATTTTCTAAATTTGTTGGAATTTTTTTATGTAATAAAAAAAAATAATTTGTTAAAATATAACTTATTTCATTATTTTTTATTATTGGATTTTCTTCTTTACGAATCTTTGAATAATTTATTATTGTTTTTTTTATATTTTCATCATTTAATTTTACTTTAGAACAAAAAGTTAAAAAATGTTCAAAAGATTTTTCATTCATTTTTCCTAATTTAGAATTCTTTGTTATTAATTTTCTATATGATAAAACTTTTTCTAAAAATTTCAAATTTGTTTCTATTAAACTTTTAATATTATCTATAAAAATTATAAAACGAGAAAATTGTTTCATTTTTAAAATTTTATAATATAAATTATGTTCTATATTTTTTAAGTTTCCTAATAATAAATCTCCCTTTTGAATATCTTTATCACTTTGAATTTTAATCATAATTTGTTTTTTCAATTCACATAAAAAATATTTTGTTAAAAGACTTATTTTAAATTTTGAATTTAAATACATTGTACATAAATATAAAGCATAATATTCTCTTTTTCTTATTGCATAAATATATTGACAATGTAAAACAATATAATCTTCAATTTCTTTATAATTTTTTATTTTATATAAGTAATGAATTCTATTTACAATTTCTTGTTCTCCTATTATTGCATATTCATCTTTTTTTAAACAATTAGATATTTTTTTAATATTTAATTTTTTCTTTATTAATAGACAAAAACATTCTTTTGTTTCACATTGTTTTTTATGAGTATATAAAATTTTATATAATTCAAAATTAGAAGGGTCTTTTCGAAACATACAAAAATATTTAATGAACAAATAATATTCACCAATATATCTTTTTTTTTCATCATTTTTAAATATATTTTTAATTAAATTTTTGGAATAAAAATCTAAATTTTTATTTTGAATTAAAGAATATATAAAAATTGAACTAGTTAAATTTAATATTAATTTAATTATCGAATAATTTTGTGATATTTGGTCAGTGTCTTTAATAAATAAACGCATTAAAATTTCAAAAATTCCAGAATACCATCCAAAACAAATTGAAAAAAGAATAAATTTAGGAATTAAAGAATCAAAATAAAAAGTAAAATATTTAACAGTTAAAATAAGATAAATTGATGATAATAAAATTGATATTACATTGAGGTCAAATCTAATTTTTTTTCTAAAATCTTTTTTATAAAGATATGAATTACCGATTATAGGTTGTAAAATTATAAGAAACATATAACATATTTTTATACATTGATTTGAATAAATATCAATTGAAAAATTATTAAATAATCCTTTTGTGTCATTTATAAATATTATAAAAAAATCAATTGAAAAACAAATTAAAAAGGAAATTATATTTGCAACTAGAATAAAAGTTTTATTCACTTTAATTGAATTTGCAAAAAAATCTGAAATATAAGAATCTGATAAATTCAAATTATTATTTGAATCATTGGTAAATTTAATTAAAATTCCAAAAAACAAATATTCTTGTATATATTGACTTATAAAAGAAATAATTATTAGGACATATGTTATTATTTTCATTTCTATTTTAAAATATGGTTGTTTATTTAAATATTTCATTAATGAAAAATCTTTCCTTTTTTCAAAATTTAAATAATTTTTTCTTAATCTTAAAAAAAGAAATATGATATAAATAGTGACTAAAGTTAAAAGAACAAAGATAATCATACAATTATATTGATAATTTTTTGAAATGAGATTAAAAGAAGAATCAAAAAATAAAAATTTAGATAAAATACTATATAAAGATGTAATATTATTATCTTTTGATTCATAACCTTGTATATTTTGAGTTGAAAGAATAAAACCTAATAATTTAAATGAAAAATAAATAAAATAAAATGATATTGAAGTCGGTAAATTTTTCCTAACTTGAAGTAATATTTTTAAATAATATCTATCTTTCATTTAATTTAATTATTTAACATTATATCTCATTAAAAAATATATTAAAAGTTTTAAATTATACTTTTTTTTTGTAAAATAAACTTAACCAATAAAAAGTAATTTAAATAAAAAAAAATTTCTGATATAATTTAAATATGTTTATTTTATTAAAATTTAATGTCAATAAATTAATAAAATTAATATAAATAAGATAATATAATAAAAATAAAAAACTTAAACAAGTTAATTTATAACCATATTTTATAATATATACGTAAAAATATAACAAACTAAACTTAAACTAACTAAACTCAACAAATAAAAATACCTAAATAAAATTTATAGGTTAATTCAATTTCATTTACAAAATAAATTATCAAAAAATTCAATTGTCTAATTCTAAATCCTCATTCATCATGGATTCGAATTCATCAAAACTTAATTGTCCATCTTTATCTATATCATATTTTTCAAATAAAGTATCAAGTTCTTGATCACCATCACTCATTTTAAGAGCTTTTTTAATATTATCTTTAGAAATTTTTCCACTATTTTCTAAATCAAATATTTTAAAAGCACTTTTCAATCTTCCAGAGTCTAAATAAAGGTTTTTGTCCATATTTGCTGCAACAAATTTTGTATATTCAATTGCACCAGTGTTATCAGTATCAATACCTCTAAAAATTTCATCGACAAATCCTCTATTTCCTATTGCTTTTTTCATTTCATCCATATCTAACATACCATTCCCTTTTATATCTATTTTCTGAAATGAATTTTTATATTTTTGTAAATTATTTTCATTTAATCTTGAAGCAATGAATGTTATTGTTGCTTGTCTTAATTTATTACTTTTTGCAAAAATTTTAAGAGCATTTATGTTTAAAGTATTTTTTTCCCATGGTTTAGAAATAGGAGCTAATTTTCTTACCCAAGTATGTTTTATTACTTGTTCGATATCAAATCTACAAGAAACATCGCATAACATCCCTTTAACTAAATCTTTTGCTTCTTCTGAAATATTATCCCATTCATTACTTGGAAAATCATACTTTCTACTTTTTATTTTTTGAAAAACTTCTTCATCATTTTCTCCATCAAAAGGTAAACAACCAGACAATAATAAATATAAAATAACACCAGCAGACCAAATATCACATTTAGAATCATATTTTCCTTCTAATACTTCTGGACTTATATAAAAAGCTGTTCCAACATAATCACTCATTGTTTCTGTACTTTCTTTAAAAATTTTACTCATTCCAAAATCTATTACTTTAATTGGTGAATTTGGTGATTCATTAAGTAAAAGTAAGTTTTCTGGTTTTAAATCTCTATGAACTATTTTCTTACTATGACAATATGATATTGCTCCCATCATTTGACGAAATATATTTGCTGCTTCTCTTTCATTAAAAATTTCTCCATTTTCTGTTTTTTTTATTATTCGATCAAATAACTCTCCACCAGTGCATAATTCCATAATCAAATAAATGAATTTGTCTGTTTCGAATATTTCGTATAATTTAATAATATTGGGATGATCTAATGTTAGTAAAATATTAATTTCTGACATTAAAGTATCATAGTCTGTCAAATTTCCTTTTTCTATTACTTTACATGCATAATAATCTCCAGTATCAATATTCTTTGCACGATAACATCGAGAATAACGTCCTGAACCGATTTCATCTTGAATTTCATAAAAATCATGAACATTAGATTTATTATGGTTAATAAATGTTTGTTTTGAAATTGAAAATTCGTTTTTCATTTTTTTTAATTTTTAAATTGAAGTGAAGTATTAAATATTTTTTAAAGATAATAAATTAATGAAAAATATATATAAAATATATAAAAAAAATATTATCAATTTAAAAATAAAAATTAAAAAAAAATTAAGGAAAGAAATATGGGGATTGGGGATTGGGGATTGGGGATTG
>JAEEGK010026183.1_pt1 | contig 11897 bp, 11 predicted proteins | sample 8958771 | NCBI WGS metagenome assembly JAEEGK01 (sample SAMN16246547, study PRJNA631951) | gut metagenome | biome: gut microbiome; feature: rumen; material: SC-attached | host: Bos | place: Iran: Karaj | collected 2018-10 | reverse complement strand
ATGATCTACTCTGTCATCAGAAATGGTTTGTTCCCAAGGACTTCCTGCAATGAAGCCCTCGCGGGAGGCGAAAACGAGTATGTGCCGGGAGGGTTTGTGGAGAGCAAGGGGGGATGCTATCATCCGGAGCCGCACGAGCCGGTTGAAATCAAGGTTGAGGAACTGCAGGTGGAATCGTTGCAGGAGATTGTGAAGTTGTTGGATTCCAAAAGAATACCGCTGCTGATAGTCGAAGTGCCCTACACACGAGTCTTGAGGGAATCCTATACCAATCATGAATGGTTCGAGAAGGAGATGAGCAACTACGGGACATTTGTGTCGCCCCAGCTGGAGGGGCTGAATGACTCGCTGCATTTCAGTGACCAAGAACACCTCAACCAACATGGAGTTGAGGTGTTTAATGAATATTTCTATAATTCTGTTTTACTGCCTTTTATGGATAACAATATAAAGCAATGATAGTACTTGGATTGATGTCGGGCACGTCGCTCGACGGATTGGACCTTGCCTTGTGTGATATTCGCGATGACGGCTACCGTATTCTGGCGGCCGAGACGGTACCTTATTATGATGAATGGCGTCGTCGGCTGTCGACGCTCGAGACGGCATCGGCGTATGAGTATGCCTTGGCACATGTTGAACTTGGACATCTTTATGGCCAGATAGTCAATAAGTTCCTCGAAGGGAAAGAACGACCTGACGCCATTGCCTCGCATGGACATACCATCTTCCACCAGCCGCAGAAGGGTCTCACCTCCCAGATAGGCGACGGTGATGCCATTGCCGCCGAGACGGGTCTGCTGGTGGTCTCCAATTTCCGTACCTTCGATGTGGCTCTGGGTGGACAGGGTGCTCCACTGGTACCCATCGGCGACGAGTTGCTCTTCGGACGATATGATGCCTGTCTCAATCTGGGTGGCATCGCAAATATCTCCTATCGGTCTGGGGGTGTGCGTGTCGCTTACGATATCTGCCCCTGCAATATGCCACTAAACAAAATGGCAGCCATGCTCGGCCATCCCTATGACCCCGAAGGCTCCAACGCCCGTCATGGCCAGGTGCATACCTGCCTGTTGCATGAACTCGACGCCCTTGACTACTACACCACAGAGGGTCCTAAGTCGCTGGGCAAGGAATGGTTCACTGGTCAGTTTTGGCCGCATGTTGCATCGTTTCTTGGCATTGTTCCCCCCATGTCGCTTATCCGCGACGCCCTTGCCACCGTCACAGCCCATATTGCCATTCAGATAGCCCGTGTCGTTGAACGCCAGAAGATTGGTACTTTGCTTGTTACCGGTGGTGGGGCATGGAACAGCTATTTGATGGAACGTATTGCCGAGTACAGCCCTGAAACAAAAATCACTATTCCTTACGCTTTGATTGTCAACTACAAAGAGGCTCTCATCTTCGCTCTCCTCGGCTATCTCAGGCTCATAGGAAAGGTTAATACATTAGCATCCGTCACAGGTGCAAAAATCGACTCCATAGGAGGAAATATCTCTGGGAAATTGAAAATTGAAAATTGAAAATTGAAATTTTATTGTTCTCACAACTTGCTGATAAATAGCTTTAAACTTCAAACATTAAACTTTAAAATAAAAAATATTTGGCCATGTCGGAAAAAGTTGGTACTTTTGCACCCGTTTTTGAAACGGAAAGTGACCTTGTGGAACGAGGCGTTTCAAGAGAGATGGCGGGATAGCTCAGCTGGTTAGAGCGCTGGATTCATAACCCGGAGGTCATCAGTTCAAGTCTGATTCCCGCTACACAGCAAAGGGGCATCCAAACAGGATGCCCCTTTTAGTAGTTTAAAAAAGATGATGTCATGAAACGGATGCTCCTTGGTTGTCTGGTAGTGGCGGCGACGTTGTTTTCAGCCTCGTCGTTGCACACGGATGCTCCAGTCAGGCGTCATCTTGTCATCTCCAAGCAGCGGTTGTTGCTGTCGGTGGTCGAGGGGAGCGACACGGTATGGCAGGTACCCGTCTGTTGTGGCAAGAATATGGGTAACAAGCAGCGTCGCGGTGACAAACGCACTCCCGAGGGCACTTTCAAGATCAAGAGCATAGAGAAAGCCTCACACTGGACCCACGATTTCGGCGACGGTGCCGGCGAACGTAAAGGGGCCTATGGCGACTGGTTCCTGCGGCTTGATGTGCCACATTTCAACAGCATCGGCATCCATGGCACTTGCTTCCCCGAATCCATCGGCACCCGCGACAGCGAGGGGTGCATACGTCTACATAACAAAGACCTCAACCATCTCAAGGAGATGGTATTTGTGGGTATGATCTGTATTATTGAACCCGATTGACAATCAACGATATGGAAGACAAGCATCTTTACAGCAACTTCGATTACGACTCGGCTTTGAGTGTGGCTCCCGGTATAGAGCAACCCGAGCAGGTGAGCAACAGTTACCTGGAGCGCATGCGTGCCCGAAAGCGCCAAGAGCCTGGTGTCGAGGAACTTGTCAGTGGCATCCGTCACGGCGACCGCACACTCCTCAGTCGCGCCATCACCTTGGTAGAGAGCTCGCGTTTTGAGCATCAGAAGAAGGCCCAGGAGGTCATCGAGCGTTGCCTTCCCTATAGTGGCAAAAGCGTACGTTTGGGCATCACTGGCGTGCCGGGTGCCGGCAAGAGCACCCTCATTGAGGCCCTCGGCAAGATGCTCACCTCTCATAACCACAAGGTGGCCGTGCTAGCCATCGACCCCTCCAGCGAGCGCAGCAAGGGCTCCATCCTGGGCGACAAGACCCGCATGGAGGAGCTCTCAGTCGACCCCAACGCCTTTATCCGTCCTTCTCCTTCTGCAGGTTCGCTTGGCGGTGTGGCGCGCAAGACACGCGAGATTATCACCCTCTGTGAGGCCGCAGGCTTCGACGTGGTCATCGTCGAGACTGTCGGTGTAGGCCAGAGCGAGGTGGCAGCGCACTCGATGGTTGACTTCTTCCTGCTGCTCCAGCTGGCCAACACCGGCGACGAGCTGCAGGGCATCAAGCGTGGCATCATGGAGATGGCCGATATGATAGCCATTAACAAATGCGAGCTTGACAAGCAGCGTTCAGAATTGGCGGCCACGCAGTTCCGCAACGCCCTGCACCTGTTTCCGATGCCGGAGAGCGGATGGACCGTCAAGGTCTCCCTCTGCTCAGCCTACACCAGGGAGGGCATCGAGGACCTTTGGAACTCGGTAATGGACTATATCACCTTTACCAAAGGCAATGGCTATTTCTACCAGAAGCGGCAGCAGCAGAATCTCCGTATCATGACCGAGGCTATCGAGAATGGACTCCGCGAACGCTTCTATGGCACCCCCGGCATGGAGGAACGTATCGAGCAGCTGAGCAAGGAAATCCTTGATAACAAGATCAGTCCATACGCTGCGGCAGACCAACTTTTGGGATGATCTATATTCACGTTCCCTTCTGCCACCGCAAATGCACCTACTTCGCATTCTTTTCGAAGCCTGTGCATGGGGCTGACGGCTTTGGCCTGTATGTCGACGCTCTGCTGGAGGAGATGGAGCAGCGTAAGGGGGGGCAGGCGCATCCGATACGCACGGTGTATTTCGGCGGAGGGACACCCAGTTTGCTGCCATTGGGCGAGTTGCAGCGTATCGTGGAGGGTCTGCGTCGATGCTTCGACCTTTCGCAGGTCGAGGAGGTGACTCTGGAGGCCAACCCCGAGGACTTGACGGTGGACTATCTACAGGGACTCAGGGGAGTGAAGTTCTTCAATCGTCTCAGCATCGGTGTCCAAAGCCTCGATGACGAGATGCTGCGCCTCATTGGCCGCCGGCACACGGCGGCGCAAGCACTTGCCGCTGTCGAGAATGCTCACTGCGTTGGTTTTCAAAATATCAGCGTTGACTTCATCTATGGTCTCCCACAAGATTTTCAATTTTCAATTTTCAATTTTCAATTTGTTAACCATATCTCGGCATACGCTCTCACTGTCGAGGAGGGCACCGCATTGGCACGACAGGTGGAGCAGGGTAGGGTAGTGCTGCCTGGTGATGAGGAGGTGGTGCGACAGTACCATTCCGTATGCAAACAACTTGAAAATGCCGGTTTCCACCAGTATGAAGTTAGCAATTTTGCCCGTCCGGGCTGTGAGTCGAAACACAACAGTCGCTATTGGGACCGCACGCCCTACCTCGGTCTGGGCCCCGGCGCCCACAGTTTCGACGGCCGGTGCCGGCGGTGGAACAAGCCCGATGGCACCTTCGAAGAGGAGACCCTCACCGAGGCCGACGCCTACAACGAGATGCTGATGACCGCCCTGCGCACCACACGGGGAATTGCCCTCGCGCAGGTCCCCGAGAAGTATAGAGAAAGGCTGCATCAAGGGGTGCAACCTTATGTCAATTGTGGTTGGATTATGTTGAACAACAGCACTTACCAACCCACGAGAGAGGGTTTGCTCCATGCTGACGGCATGGCGACGGAACTTTTTGTGTGATTTTTTTCCAGTTGTGAAAAAAAGTGTATATTTGCATCGTTAAATGAATCGTTATTAATAGCAAAAGTTATGAAAAGGATATTGATTTCTAGTTTATTATCTCTTGTATTGATGCCGATGGCAGTATTCTCCGGCTGCAGCAAGGAAGAGGATTTCCATATCAACGGTATTGATTTTAAGAAAGCCGACATTGCAGGTGCCCAGATGCTGGCGTTGGGACAGCCTTCTACCGACACCAAGGATGCCAATGTTGTCTCGATGCTATACAAAGTCAACGAACAAGGTATCCTTGAGGAGGTGGAGTACACGATAGAGGTGAGGGCTGAGAACGATTCTGTGTCGCATGAAGTCAACGCCCGAGTGCGTCTCTCCATACGGGAGTTGATTCCTTTTGGCGAGAAATGGCTCTGGCTGAAAGAGTGCCGCTTTGTCTGTCCTACGATCGACTCCATTGAGAATCCTGACCTCCGCCGGGAGGTGGAGGATCTCTTGAGGCGCGAGGACTGGACCCGCAACTACCTTGTCAGGCTCACCGACGGGGCGCTCTTCGATTGGAGTTGGGGCCAAATCCCCTATGGTGGCCGGGATTTTCAGGAAAACACCGCGCAGTACTTCCGTGGACGTTGTGAACCCATTGGAGAAGACCTCTTTACGGTGAATAGCGAGTTGCAGATGTATCATCTCGAAGACCATGGCAACAGTATCGATGTGAGCACCGTTACCCCTACCAATATCTGGGCCTTCAATATCTTCCCTCTCAAGGACGGGGTGCATATTGGTAGCGAGCTCGACTACGGCGGTGGCCGCGAGCCCTATATCATCAATACCAACACCCTACAGATTATCCCCATCCAGGTCTCGTCGGAGGTGTTTCCCGAAGGGTGGGAGTCGTATACCAGCAAGATGGTGTGCATCGACGGGCAGATTTACCTCCCGGTGGTATCCTCTAAAAACGAGCAGTGGTCGGACACCGAGTATCGTCTTTCCTTCTGCAGGGTGCATCTCTCTGGCGGCAGTGCCGTAGCCGATGAGGAGGTGGCAGCGGTGGGGCTTGGCAACAGCTACATCAACAGTATGAGCGATATAAGCAACACGGGCCTTGCCGAGCCGCTGATTTACGGCAGCGTATTCTCCTTTATCACTGGTGGACAGGGGACCCCCTACAGGATTTTCACTTTCGACCCCGAACAGCAGACGCTCTCCTACAAGCCACTGCCCGAGCACTACCCTAGCGATGCCACCGATTACAGCGACGGCGTGGGCTATGTGGTCGACCATACTGCCAGTGTTCCTACCGCCTTCTGGCGTTGCGACCTGTCGCAGGAAGTTGCCCAGTCGGTACCCATCGTGTGGGACGGAGAACTCCAGAACTACCTCTCGCAGATGGTGCTGAGTTCGCTGGTGCTTGAATACAACATGAGCAGTAACCAACTCCTCGGCTACTGTATGCTGCTTGACGGGCGCAAAGTGAGTTTCCATGCCGACGTCGAAGGTGCGGAGCAGGGACGCATGCATCTCCTCGTCGAAGGCGAGCAGACGGCAGGTGTGGTGGTGACCACTATGGTGCGGTTGAATTAAAGGGCGTTATTCCATCTCCAGGTCGTCTGGGGCGTAGTCCTCGACGGCGGGTGGCTCGGGATTGATGTTATCCTTGATGATGTAGCCTTTATAAACATCTTTGATTATCTGGAGGAAAGCGAAAGCTTCCAGCCGGGTGCGGAAGTCACCGACCTTGACCTTGAAGTTTGGCTCTTCGAAGACGATGTAAGCTTGTACAGAAGGATAATCATACATAAAACGGTCCCGCAAGCTAAAAGCACTGTTTTTCGAGTTGGCACCGGAAAAAGAGGCAATTTGCACGCGGTAACCGGGGATGGTCTTCACACGGTTGTTGAATTCTATATGACGTTCCACCATGGCATTGACGGCGACGTCGCCGGTGATGGTGAGACGGCTATTCTGAGCAGAAGCGAATGACAGAATGCAAAAACTAAAAGCCAAAAACAGAAGAGAACGTTTCATCAACCTTTTTGTTTGTACTGTTCAGTTTCTATTATTCGATTAATAGTTTGCTGTGTCGGCAAGCACCTTGCGCGGACGTACGGTGAGGACGGGGATGGTTGACTGCGAGAGCATCTGCTGAGCAAACGAACCCATGATGAGAGAAGAAAGGGAGTTTTCCTGCTCGGTCATGATAGCAATCATGTCGGCGTTCACCTTGTTGGCATATTCTATGGTGTCGGTGGTGACGTTGCCTTTGACATCAACATATTCCGTGATGAATTCAACGTTGTTCTTTGTGAGGTAGCGCTGGACCATTCCTATGTAGTTCTTTACCACTTGCCGTACACTGGGAGCCGAAGAGGTGTAGAGGCCAAGGAGGTGGATAGTGGATCCGAAAGTCTTGGCAAAAGTGGCAGCCTGTGCCGCTTTCTGGCGAGTGTCGTCGCTGCTGTCGATAGGTACGACGATGGTCTCCAGGGCTTTGTTGAAGTTGAAATCTTCGCGGATGAGCAGAACAGGCACAGGCGAGAGCTCGACAGTGCGGTAGCTGTTGCGACCCAGAAGGCCTTTCTTCAGGCCGCTCATACCGTGGGTACCCACGATGAGCAAGCTAGCCTCGTCCTCTTCCGCTTGTTTGGAGAGTTCTTCGGCGGGATTGCCCTGACGTAGCACGTATTCCAGCTTGATGCCCTTGAGCAGGTGGGCCACACCGGCATTGCGACGTTCTATCTCAGCTCTGATAGGAGCCTCTTCTTCCTTTTTTTCTTTCACATAGACCAGTCGGATGTCGTTTTGCCAGCGGTTGGCAATGTCAATGGCAAGGTCGACGGCATACGCCGAACCCGAAGAAAAATCAAAGCCTACAACTACTTTGTTCATACTCGTTTCATTGTTTTTTGAGACTACAAAATTACAAAAAAAAAATATACTGGCAAAATTTTTTTTCTTTTGTGCCGAAAAAAGCCCCCAAAAACAAGAAAAATAAACATTAACCGCCCTTGTGGAAAAAAAAATTTTGCCGATTAATATAAAATGTGTATTTTTGCAGTCGCTTATATTTATAGATTAATAATAAAAAATCGAGCAGAAAACCTAAAATACAAAATAATAACATGACTCAACAAATCTTGATAGCGGTGGCAGTGTTAGGCGTGATTGGCGCCTTTTTCGCCGTGGTGCTCTATTTTGTAGCCAAAAAATTCAAGGTGGTGGAAGACCCACTGATTGATGAGGTTGCCGAGGTTTTGCCAGGTGCCAACTGTGGTGGCTGTGGCAAGGCTGGCTGCCGTGCTTTCGCCGAGGCCTGTGTCTCGCAAGGCAATCTGGAGGGGTTGCGCTGCGCTCCTGGCGGAGACGTCGTGGCAGCCAAAATTGCAGAGCTCCTCGGCTGTGCTGTCGAACAGGGCGAACCTCAGGTGGCTGTGGTGCGTTGCCATCCTGCCAACTGTGGCACTAATCGTTGCTCGAACTACGATGGTCTGAAGAGTTGCGCTTTCGCTAACACGGTGTACACTGGTGAGAATGGCTGTCCTTTCGGATGCCTGGGGTGTGGCGATTGTGTGGCTGCCTGCCAGTTCGATGCTATCCACATGGATCCCGAGACTTTTACACCGGTCGTCGACGAGGATAAGTGCACCGCCTGTGGTGCCTGTGCCAAGGCATGTCCGCGCCGTGTCATAGAGTTGCGCAACAAGGGCAATAAGGGCCGTCGCGTCTTTGTGCGCTGCATCAATAAAGAAAAGGGTGCAGTGGCTATGAAGACCTGCAAGAACGCCTGCATCGGATGTGGCAAGTGCGCCAAGGTGTGCCCCTTCGAGGCAATCACTGTGACCGACAACGTGGCTTACATAGACTTCACCAAGTGCAAGGCATGCCGCAAGTGCGTTCTGGAGTGTCCCACCCACGCCATCACCGACGTGAACTTCCCTGCTCCCGCAAAGAAGCCCGAGGCCCCGAAACCCGCCGAGGCTCCTGCCGCACCTGCTCCCGAGGCTCCGAAACCTGAAGCTCCCGCCGCGAACTAAATTTCTATTTTCAATTTTTAATTTGAGGAAATGAAGACTTTCAAAATGGGTGGTGTCCACCCCGAAGAAAACAAGATATCCAACGATGCCGCCATTGAGGTGATGCCTGTGCCACAGCAAATGGTGGTGCTGATGAACCAGCACCTTGGCGCCCCGGCAACGCCGGTGGTGCAGAAGGGCGACAAGGTGAAGGTGGGGCAGCTCATCGGAGAGGCCCAGACTTTCATGTGCGCCAATGTACACTCCCCAGTGAGTGGCACTGTGCTGAAGGTGGAAACCTGCAAGGATGCCTTTGGCCTCGCCAAGCCGGCAGTTTATATCAACGTTGAAGGCGATGAGTGGATGGAGTCCATCGACCGTACGCCCGACATCAAGCGCGAATGTACGCTGGAACCAAAGGAAATTGTTGCCAAACTGAAAGAGATGGGCATCGTGGGTCTTGGCGGCGCCACATTCCCTGCCCATATCAAATACAGCATTCCTGAGGGCAAAAAAGCCGAATATCTCATCATCAATGCCGCCGAGTGCGAGCCTTACCTCACCTCCGACTACCGTGTGATGATGGAACACGCCGAAGAGGTGTGCATCGGCGTGAGCATCCTGCGTAAGGCTCTGGGAGTGCCCAATGCCTATATCGGCATTGAGAGCAACAAACCCCTGGCCATCGCCAAGATGCAGGAAACAGCACGCCAATTCGAAGGCATCATCATCGAACCCCTGAAGGTGAAATACCCACAGGGTGCCGAGAAACAGCTCATCAACGCCGTCACAGGCCGTCGTGTGCCCAGTGGCAAGCTGCCTATCGACGTGGGATGTGTGGTGTCCAACCTCGGCACCTCCTTCTCGGTCTATGAGGCCATCCAGAAGAACAAGCCCCTCATTGAGAATATCCTCACGGTGACGGGCAAGAAGCTGCCTTCGCAACACAACTATGTAGTGCGTATCGGCACCACTTATAACGACATTATCCGTCATGCCCTCGGCGAGCTGCCTGCCACTACCGGCAAGGTTATCAGCGGTGGCACCATGATGGGCAAGGCTGTTGTGAATCTCGATGCCCCCACGGTGAAGGGTAACAGCGGCGTGCTGGTTATGGACGAGGGTGAGGCTCGACGCAACCCCGAGACAGCTTGTATCCGCTGCGGCAAGTGCGCCAGTGCCTGTCCTATGGGTCTGGAACCATACCTGTTCTCTCTGCTGGTCAAGGCAGGCCGCACAGAAGAGGCCAAGGAACACAATATCCTTGACTGCATCGAATGCGGATGCTGCTTCTTCAGCTGCCCGGCCAACAAGCCTCTCACCGACGAGATACGTCTTGGTAAAAACCGTGTTCGCGCCATGATGGCTGCAAAAAAATGATACAAAGACCCTAATGACCTTAATGACTTTAATATTATTATTAATATGAATCTATTGAATATATCGGGCTCGCCCCATGTGCATAGCGACGAGTCGACAAAGAAAATCATGTGGCGTGTCAACATGGCGCTGATACCAGCCTTGCTGGTAGCCATCGCCTACTTCGGACTCAATGCGCTACTCATCAGTATCATCTCTGTGCTCAGCTGTGTGCTCTTCCAGTGGCTGATAGAGAAGTTCATCCTCAAGGTGCCCACCACCATCTGCGACGGCTCGGCCATTGTCACGGGTCTGCTATTGGCTTTCAATGTGCCTGCAACTGTCGAGATGGCATGGGTCGTAGTCATCGGAGCCCTTGTGGCTATCGGTGTCGGCAAGATGGCTTTCGGCGGTCTCGGCAAGAACCCTTTCAATCCAGCCTTGGTGGGTCGTGTTTTCCTGCTCATCTCTTTCCCTGTTCAGATGACTACATGGCCTAAGGTCGGTGGTATTTTCAGCCACATGGGATTTTTCTCCACCATCACTCCCGACGAGGCGGCCAAGCTTGGTCTGGATGCCACCACTGGTGCTACCCCTCTGGGTCTTTTCAGTGAAGGTGTGCTTCCTTCCGATGTGACGCTCTGGGATGCTTTCCTCGGCCACATTGGAGGCTCCTTTGGCGAGATTTCGGCTTTGGCCATCCTCCTCGGTGCCGCTTACCTGCTGTGGAAGAAAGTTATCACATGGCATATTCCCGTTGCCTTCATCGGCACCGCCCTTGTCTTCAGTGCCATCCTGTGGCTCATCAACCCGGCCCACATGGAGGCGGTCGACGGAGCACAGAAGCTCGTAGGATACATGAACCCCTTGATGACTATCTTCACCGGTGGCATCATGCTCGGTGCCTGTTTCATGGCTACCGACATGGTTACCTCGCCCATGGCCAAGAGCGGACAGCTTATCTTCGGTGTGGGCTGTGGTTTGCTGACCATCATCATCCGCACTTGGGGCGCTTATCCTGAGGGTGTCTCCTTCGCCATCCTCCTTATGAACAGCGTCACTCCGCTCATCAACCGCTGGTGCAAACCCAAACGCTTTGCAAATTGATAATTGAGAATTGAAAATTGAAAAGATTATGGCAAAGAAAGCAGAATCTACACTCAAGAATATGTTCCTGTCTCTGACGGTGATAGCCCTCGTGGCTGCCGCCGCGCTGGCAGCGATGAATGCCATCACTGAGGGACCCATCAAGCAAGCCGAGCAGAACAAGGTGAACGCTGCCATCAAGGCGGTGCTCTGCCAGACCGACCAGGAAGGAAACGTGACCGCCAAGATTGAATACGACGAGAGCCGCATGGTCGACACCGTGATACGTTTTAAGACCGACGCACGCGACGATAGTGTGGTGTGCCACCTGGCTTACAGCACCGAAGGCGAATATCGCGGTGCTGCTGTGGAAGCCATTGACTTCAATGGGTTTGGTGGAAACCTGAGAGTTATGGTCGGATTTGACGTCGACGGCAATGTCTATGGCTACAGCATCCTCGAATCGAATGAGACCCCTGGCCTCGGTGCTAAAGCCGACAAGTGGTTCCAGCCGGGCAAGAAAGGGTGCATCGTCGGTCGTACGCCCGATTCGACGCTCTACGTCACGAAAGACAAAGACCATAAGGGCAACGTGGATGCTATCACCGGATCCACCATCACCTCCAAGGCTTTTATGCGCTGCGTGCATAAAGCCTACGAGAATCTGATGACCGTGGTGGCGGCTCCTGTCGAAGAACAGCCCGCCGAATGCTGCGCAGGTGAGGAGACCAAGGGATGCTGCGAAGCTCAAAAAAATACTGAAAACAATAATTAAAGTGCTATGAATACAAAAGAGATAATAAAGAACGGTCTTATCAAGGAGAACCCCACATGGGTGCTCATTCTGGGAATGTGCCCCACGCTGGCTACCACCACCTCGGCCCTCAACGGCATGATGATGGGCCTCGCCACGACGTTCGTACTGCTGATGTCCAATATCGTCATCTCGCTTCTTAAGAGCGTTATCCCTGACAAGGTG
>JAEEGK010026180.1_pt1 | contig 11898 bp, 7 predicted proteins | sample 8958771 | NCBI WGS metagenome assembly JAEEGK01 (sample SAMN16246547, study PRJNA631951) | gut metagenome | biome: gut microbiome; feature: rumen; material: SC-attached | host: Bos | place: Iran: Karaj | collected 2018-10 | reverse complement strand
AAATCTATTCCCTTCATTAAATTGTTTTCCATTATCTTCTAATTTTTTTTACATTTAATACCATAATTATAGTCACAATAAGTATATAATTTTTTTTGATAATTATTCTTAAGTTTATATAATTTAGAAATTAAATTTATTAACTTTTTTTATATCAAATTTTTTGTCAAGAAAATTAAAGGAAAAAGGTCTCTGAAAATTATATAATAATGTAAAAAAATTAATAAATTTATTTTATCAAATAAATATTAAATTTTGAATTTGAAAACACTATAATTTAACGAGTCATAAATTTTAAACTTTTTCGTGAAAATAATTATGGTGCATATATTTTAAAATAAAATATTATAATATTAAATGAATTAAATCAATATTATTTTTCGCGAGTATTGTTTTATATTTAAATTTCTTATATTTTTGATATGAGAAAATATTTGTGAATTGGGACAAATAGCAAATTTTTTCTGATAACAACATAAAAAAATAAAATTCCAAAATTTAAATCAAAAAAATTGTTCTATTTATTTCAATTATATTTAATAATATAGTTAATAAAAATTACTATTTTAAAATAAATATACAAATAATCTTTAAATGACAGAAAATGAAGGAATATTAATATTAAGCGAACAAATTATTCAAAAAAAATCCAATAATTTTCAAATTATATTAAAATCAAATTTTAATTCAATTATAATATCTGTTGGTTATTCATATAATATTTATGAAAGTAAATTTAATTTAGAATATCTTCAAACATTTACATTATTTAATTCAAAATATACAATTAAAGAAATAATGCAAAAAATGAGTGAATTAATTGACAAAGAAAAAATTAAAATAAAAGAAAAAGAATCTAATTTAATTTTAATTTTTGATAATAATGTTAAATTAAATTTAAAAGAAAAAAAAGATTTATCTAAAGAAATAATAAAACAAATAATTCAAGAAGAGATTAAGAATATTAAAGACTTATTTAAAGAAGAAATAAATAAATTAAACAATAAAATAAAATTAATTGAAGAAGAAAATAAAAATCAAAAAGAAGAAATAAAAAAATTAAAAGAAGAAAATGAAAGAATTAAAAGTTTAGAAAATACTCTTTTTAATAAAGATAATATTCAATTAACAATTTCAAATTTAAAAAATATTAATTCATTTAAAATACATAAATATAGTGTTAATAAAGTATCAATATTTAATTCAGGAAATATAATTTCTGTTTCTGAAGATGAGTCAATTAAAATATATGATAATCATTTCAATATATTACAAGATATTCAAAATGCACATAATAATAGTATTTTTTATGTTGATATAAAAGATGAAAATAATTTTATTACATCTTCAATCAATGATATTAAATCATGGATTAAAGAAAATAATTTATTTAAAATTAATAAAAATATTAAAAATGCTCATAGTGATTGGATAACTAAAGCAATATATTATCAAAAAAATAAAATAATTTCATGTTCTTGGGATAAAACAATTAAAATATGGAAAGAAAATATTATTAATTATAAAAATATCAAAACAATTACAGATTCTAATGATATTCATTCAATGTTATTATTAGAAGATAAGAATATTTTGGTATTTGGAGGAGAAGATGGAATTGAACTTTTAGAATTAAAGAATTATAAAAAAATTATTGATTTTAAAAATACTTTTTGTGGATGCAATAATTCATTATGTAGAATTAATGAAGATAATATTATTGTTCCTGCATTTGAAAATAATAGTTATTCATTAAAAATAATTTCAATATCTTTACTTTCAATAATAAAAAAAATTGATTGTTCCTTTAGTTGTTGGGGAATAAGTTTTATTAAAAATAAAGGAATAATAATAACTGGAGGAAAGAGTAAAAATATAATAATATATAGAAGCGATAATTATGAATGTATTCAAGAAATTAAAGATGCTCATAATAAGAGTATTAATGGGTTTATTGAATTAAAAGATGGAACAATTGCATCATTTTCAAGAGATTCAACTATTAAAATATGGTCATTTTATTAATTTAATTTTGATTGAGGTTCTCTTATAAAGAAAAAAGTTTTATTCAGTTTAAAAATAAAAAGTCTTTAATAAAAAACTTTTCCATACTTTCAATTGTTTTTAAAAAAAAAATATATAATATTTAAATTATTTATATTTATTATTTATTAAAAACTATTTTCTATATATTTTCTTTTATACAATTAAAATTCAAAACAAAAGAAAATGAGAATATGTTATGAACTTTATAAATTTTTTTAACTCTTTCCAATTTTTTTGTTTTGAATTAAAGTAAATACATTTCTTTTTTTTTGAACCATTCAATCATTCATATTTATAAATGATATATATATAAAAGACCTAATTTTATTCACTATCTAATAAACTATAATAAATAGAAATAGAAATATTAGGATATTTTTTATTTTCTTCATATTTATCCAAACCTTCTCTTCGTAAAGTAATTGCTAATTTATTTTTATTCAATGTTTTACTTTTATTTCTATCATTAATTTTATTAATCAATTCATTTAAATTTGTATTATGTTTCATTTTAAAAATAATTTCATAAAGAGACTTTCCTTGAATATCTTCACTTTCATTATAATATTCAGTATTATCTGTAATTAATCCTTTTAATTTATTATAACTTCTAATACTTTCTTCTTCAATTTTACTATTTCCTGAATTTTCCTTTTTTTTTTTACTTGTATTTATTTCAGAATCTTCTTTAAATCCATCATTAATATTTTGATTAGTGTCTAAAATATAATTATTATTATTATTATTATTATAATTTTTAAAAGTTTCATCATAAAAAGTTTTTATTGTTTCCCAACTTGAATAATATAAATTAACCCAAACATAAAAATTAACTCCTCCAGAAATACTTATTTTAATATCAGAATGAATTATTAATTCCGGATTAAAATATATTTCATAATAAACTTCATTTTTTTCATCATCATCACTTCCTTCATTTTCACGTAAAATATCATTTTTCAATTCAATATTGGAATTAACAAAATTACAAATCTTCAACTTTAATTTTTTTCCTTTAGGAAGAGGACCAATTTTGATTCCATTAAATTTAAATTTATTTGCAGAAATAAAATAGCTTTTTTCCTTTTTAAAACTTTGTAAAATATTACTTACATGAGCTCTTCCATTACTAGTAATTAAATGTGAAAAATGAAATTTAATAATTTTAGGAATTAAAAAAATATAAGGAGGACAGAAATTAGCTTCTAAAAATGTTTCAAAATATTTAATATATCTTTTTTGACTAGGAATAGTAACTCCTGTATTATCTTTAGTTCTTATTCTTGCATAATATCTAAAAGCTTTTTCACTATTTTCACATAATCTAGAAAAAATTAAATATGAACATATCATAACTCCAGTTCTTCCTTTTCCAGCTTTACAATGAACAGCTGCAATATTATTTGGATTTTTAGTTAAATATAAACATATATCAATACAAAATTCTAAAATTAATTTTATTGGACAAGGATTATGATCTGTTGCAGGAAATAATCCTACTTTACATTTATTAAATAATGATTTATCATATATTCTATCTTTTTCTAAACATAAATTATATATTTTAACATTGTCTTTATGATAAGTGTGAAAAAAATTAATTATATCTTTTAAAGAATTTCTATATAATGTTTCACATCCTGTTGATGGAAATCCCATTGCGATTACTCTATTCGTTATATATGCCATGTCTAAATCAAAATTTTCATTTTGATATCTTATTTTTTGTTTTGAAACTAATCTTTTTAGAAAATTTGCTTTTTTTAATTTTACATTTTTTTTTATTTGAGTTTCCTCTTCAAATTCTTTGTCATAAGGTGATGTATTATATTTTATTTTCTTTGGATCTTTTGAAGGAATTATTTTTGGTAATTTTTTTAATTTATCATTAAATGAATTATAATTTATTATACGATATGTTTTTGTATATTCATCAAAATAATACATTTTACAATTTAAATCATTATTTTCATCTGGTTTCACTGTATTAATTTCATAATCAAAATTTAATTTTAATTTATCTTCTAACTTTGATAAATTTAAAGTTTGAATTTCTTCTTTTTCTTCTTTTTTTGATGTTGTTTTTTCCATTCAATTATTATATTATAATTATCTAAATTTTGATAAAAATAAAAAAAAATAAACAATCATAATTAAATAAAAATAATAAGAATTATTTATATAATTATGTCAAATATTGATCAAACAATTCCGACTCAACCTTCATCAACAGATGAAAATAATCCAAATCCAAAAAATGAAACAGTAGAAAATACAGAAGCTGCTTTAGAATCAACTGAGAAAAAAATAAGCTTACAATCACCTTTTCCAGTCTTATCAAAATATAAAGATATATACATTCCTTCAATATATACTTTAAATTTAAAAGAAATAAATGATGCTCCTTGGAGAAGTGATGCAAATTTAAGTGATTATTTTAATTATAATTACACAGAAGAAAATTGGATTGAACATACTGAAGAAATAAAAAGCAAATTTGATGAATTAAATACTATGGTAAAAGAAAAAGAAATTGGTTTACCTTCTATAAAAAATGAATTAGATTATTTATTAAAATTTCCTTCTGATTATGGTGGACTTGATGAAGTCTTTAAAGAACAAAATTTTGAAAATGTTAAATTTTTCGACAATAAAATTAATGTAAATAATTTAGCTCCTTTAGTTAGATATAATCAACAAGTTTATGTAAATTTAGAAATGGGAAATCAGAATATAAATAATAATATTAATATTACAAACATTAATCCTTATAATCCTTCATCTTCTATTACTAATACTAATTTATTAGTAAATAATAGAAATTTTAATTTTAACAATATTCCACTTCTTAATAGTCTTCCTTGGACACCATTTTTGCCACCTACAAATCTAAAGTAATTTTATTTTATTTTTTTAAATTTTTAGGAATGAAAATGATAGATTAAATGAAGAAAAACCAAAAAAGAAAGAGAGAAGTAAAAGTAAAGAAAAAATAGATAAAAAAGAAAAAGACAAAAAAGATAGAAAAGAAAAAGAGAAAAAGGATAAAAAAGATAAAAAGGATAAAAAAGAAGAGAAAAGAGAAAGAAAAAACGAAAGAAAAAGTGATAGTAGTGAAGAAAGTAGAAGAAATTCAAAAAGAGAAAAAAAAAGAGAACATAAACATCATCATCATAAAGAAAGAAGCAAAAACAAAAGAAGAGATAGAAGCAGAGATAGAAGCAGAGATAGAAGTAGAGATAGAAGTAGAAATAGAAACAGAGATAGAAACAGAGATAGAAGCAGAGATAGAAGCAGAGATAGAAGCAGAGATAGAAGCAGAGATAGAAGCAGAGATAGAAGCAGAAATAAAAGAAGAGCTCATTAAAAAAATAAGTAAAATATCTTCCTTTTATAACTTAATTTATTAAAAATAGGAATATTTAGCTGTAAATGATAAGGTCTATATATTTTTAAATATTCACTAATTAAATTAATAATATTATCTTTAAATAAATAAATTATTAAACAAAATAATTTAAAAAATTCTATTTTTTTCAATTTAAATATTTTCTTTTTTTATTTATTTTAATATTATTTATTTTATTCATTTACTTAATTGGGAAAATAATTTTGAGATTTTAAATCAAATAAAAAATCAATAGCATTTTGAATATCTAAATCAATTTCATTTTGATGTATATCAAATTCAGATAATTTATCTCTAAAAATTTCTTCATACATCATAACTTTATTTAAAACATTTGAACAATCATTCATTTCTAAAGTATTACTATCAATAAATGAAATAAATTTATCATAAGTTTGTTTTATTAAATTTAATAAAGGAATCCATAAAATAGGAGGACAGAAATTTTTAATAAAACAATATTCAAAAAAATCTTTTATTATTCTATTAATATTATTTTTATCATAATTTTCATTATTATTTAAATCTTCAATGTTTAAAATAAATTCAATATTTCTCATTAAGAAATCAATTTTACTATTTTGGATTTTGGTATTTTTAATTAAATTAAAATAAATATTTTTCCAATTTCTTGATTTAAAATCCTTTGTTTCACTATATAAAGAAAATAAAATTTTATCAAAAAATAAATCATCATCAGAAATATTATTATCACCAGCACTTGATAAATCATTTTTATTTAAATAATTTAAATTATATGATTTTTGAAATTCAATTATTTCAAAATAAATACTTATAGCAATTTCATATGATTTATTTTTGTAAAAATGTTCAAATATTATTTTATTAATTTCATCTTTTGTAAATTCTCCATTTTTTAACTCACTAACTTGTTCTTTAACTTCAGAAACTTCATCAATAAATTCTCCTATTTTATTTTTATCATAATTAACTATTAAATTATTAATATATTGAATAGAATAATTTTTTGCTTTTTCATCCATTTCATCATTAGAAGGATACCAAAAATAATATTCATTAAAATATTTATATTTAACTCCTAATTGACATAAATCATTTAAAAATGCTTTAAATTCTCTCATAAAAAAGTTATTGTCTCTGTTTTGACCAAAAACACCTAATTCATTTAATATATCAATCATATGAAATCTTAATAAAAAAGGATATTGTCCTTTTAACTTTTGAACAATTTCTAATTGATTTTGATGTGAATTTTCTATTATATTAATTATTGTATTTACCATTAATGGATCATAATCAAATTTATTTATATTTCCTTTTAAATGATTTACTAAATCATTAATAAAATTATTTTTATAATATCTGAAAATTAAATGAGATAAGATTGTTAAATGAATCTGATTTTGATTAATATCATTAATAACATTATTTCCAGAAATTAATTCAAATATTTCATTAATTAAATTAATATAATCTTCTTGATCATTTTTATTTTTATTTAAATCTTGAATTATATCTAAACAATCATTAAAACAAGTTAATTTTTGATGATTCATAAATTGTTTAAATTCAGATGTATTAACTCCTTTAAAAGTACTTTGTAATTTTGTCAAAAAAATTTTCCATTGAGTAAATAAATCAATATATGCTTTTGAATTATCAATATTTTTCCTTTGTATTTCTTCAATTAAATCATTTAATTTTAATATAGCACTTTTTATATCACAAGTAGATAAATTTAATTTTAATTGTGTTAAAATTTTTAAAATATTATCTTCTTCGTTTTGATTTTCGATTTTTTTTAATTCTGGTGACAGTAAAAATGCATAAATTAATTCATCTCTTAATTTTGTCATATAACTAAAATCATCGCAATGAACAATAAAAAAATCAAAATAAGAAAAAATAATTAAAAAATTAACATATTCTTCATAGTCACTTTGATCATTCATTTTTTCTTTTGTTTTTTTTAATAAACATAATCTTATTCTTTGAGAATAAGATTTATTCCATTGTTCAAAATTTTTTAAATTATTTCTTTTTTCTCTCATTATTGAAGATATTTCTTCAATTATTTCTAAATTAATTTTATTTGCATTTAAATTTGAAGAAATATTTAAATTTTCTTCAATACTTGATTTACTCTCTGATAAATTAATCTCTTGTCTTGAAGAATTATTTAGATTATTTGAAGAGTTATTTAAGAAAATAGGTTTAAATGCTTTTCCAGGAAATTTATTATTTAATTCATTATCTTTTTCTTCTGGCTCAATTACATTTGTTATTGTTTCAGTTTTAAATAAAATTGGATTATCAAAGAGAGATTTATTTATATTATTAGATTGTTCTAAATTATTGTTTTCATTTGACTGAGTATTAAAATTGAACAATGGTTTAGAAGAATTTAATTTACAAATATTACCTTGCTCATTATTTGAAAAGTTCATTTATTTTTATATTTTTTAAATTAAAAAAATAAATAAATTTAAATAGTTTTTTTTAATTAAATTTCAAAAATTAAAAAATTATAAATAAAAAAAAATTAATGGGAACATCTCTTAATGTAAAAATATATATAATATATAATAAAAATTATAGTGTTGTAATCCAGATAATGTAAAAAATGAACCTTCAAATGAAATAGGAACAAATATATTTCCATCAAATAAAACAATAAAAACAGATAATAAAATAGAAACAGAAAATGATATTGATAAATCAAAATTTAATTTTGAACCTTCAAATATAAATTCAATAAATTTAAATTTTCAAAATAACTCAAATTCAGATAATAATTTACGTTCATTTCCTTATAAAAACTTTACAAGTTTAAATTCTTTAGAAAATGAAATATTAAATAGAATAAATAATATAAAAAAAGTATTAGATAAAGCACCAATATTAAATATAGAAATAAAATCATCTCCCGTGTTTCAAATAGGTTCTTCTTTTAAAATTGGTCCTTTAGGTTTAATTTCATATCCAAATCAAAATAATAATAATAGAAATAAAAACAATGGAATAGTATATTTTGGTTATTATCCAGGACAAAATTCTCCTAATTCAAATAATTACGTTGATATTCAATTACCTCCTAAAGATGCTGATATTAGTACAATATCTTCAATTCATAATAATATTAGTAATAATAATAATAAAAATATTGGAAGATATTTTTATATTTATTTCAATCCTGAATTTATTAAATATTATATTAGAGATTGTGGTTTTAATAATAGAACTTTTATCAAAGTTCAAAATGAAACTTTATTAAAAGATAATTCATATATTAATATTGGAAATTCATATATTTCAGTTTCAATAGGTTATGAAGATGAATCATTATATAATGATTTACAATATGAAAATGGAAATAAAATTTCATCTCAATCGAATTTAAATAAAGAATATAATAATAATTTAAATTTAAAAATATTATGTAAAGGTAAAATAATATATGATCCTATAAATTTTCAACCAACAAAAAGTGCAATTAGAATAGGAAGAAGTTTAAATTGTGAAGTTGTAGTTGAAGATAAAGTTTTAAGTAGAATTCATTGTACTATAGTTTATAGAAAAAATATTGGATGGATTATTAGAGATGGAGTTTATAATAAAAATAAAGATGGTTCTATTGAAATGAAACCTTCTACTAATGGAACTTGGATTTATGCTTTGGAAGATACTCCTATATATGAAGGAATGATTATTAAATCTAATAATTGTAATTTATTTAAATTTTCTTTTGTTAAATAGTTTTTTTAAGTTTTTAAGTTTTTTATAAATTTATATTATTTGAAATTTATTTTTTTTTAATTTTTTATTTATTTTTAAAAAAATGGAAAATAAAGATAAAGAAAATGAAATTAAAGGACAAATCGAATATTATTTATCAGATAATAATTTAGAAGGTGATGAATTTTTTCATAAAAAAATTTCAGAAGGTGATAATGGTTATATTGACATAAATTTATTTTTAAAATGTAATAAAGTTAAAAAAGCTGGATGGACAATTGAAGAAATAAAAAATGCTTTAAATAAAAGTACAAAATTAGAATTAAATGAAGAAAAAAATAAAATTAGAAGAAAAGATAATAAACCTTTACCAGCATTAAATTTATTAAATAAAAAAGTAAATCGACAAAAAGAAAAAAAGAAAAATAAAGAAATAACAATTTTATCAATAAATTCAGATAAAGAAAGTAAAGATACTTGGAAACAAATTGAAGAAGAATATAAAAAATTAAATCCAAATTTAATTATATTATATACTAGATTTAATAAGTTAAATGGTCATTTTGCAGTTAAACAAAATTCTTTAACTTCTTTAGAAAATGAACAAATTAATTTTGTGAAAGAATTTACTTTAAATGATATTAAATATTTAATAACTTTATGTGAAGGAGAAGATTTAAAGAAATTTTATGATGAACATGGAACTCATTTAGATAATTGTATTAATAAAGAAAAAAATAAAAAGAAAAAAAAAAAAAATGATAAAAATAAATTAAGAGTTCCTATTACTTTAGGTAATGTTATTTATAATGATATTGATAATATTAAAGCAAGACATAGAAAAATTATTTCTAGTGTTCAAGATGATTTAATTATTTTAAATAATGATGATTATAATTTTATTAAAGATATGATTAATTATCATCAAGATAAAAAAGATATTTTAGATAAATTAAAAGAATGTGAATTTATTGGTGTTGGAAAAAGAGATCCTCATAATTATACTAAAGTATTTTTTGGTTTGGATAAAAATAAAAATAAAAAATTTGATTTTGTTGTTGGTAAGTGTATTGAAAAAATACAAAATTTAGATAGAAAAAATAAAAAAAATAAAGAAGAAAAAGAAGAAGAATAAAAAAGAAGAAAAAAAATAAAAGAAAATGAAAAAAAAGAAAAACAGAGAATAATGAATAAAAAAATGTTAAAAAGTTTATTTTCTTTAAAATTAAATATTACTTTTTTAAAAAAATTAAAAAAAAAAAACTTTATTTAAACCTTGGTTGTTCATTCATAGACCTAGCACTTTTTTCAACCATATTCATAAACAAATCAAAGTCAATCATTCCACTTCTATCTTTATCACCAATTTTAACTAACATTTTCCATTGAGTTCTACTAATATTAGTTCTAGGTAAAAAGCTTTGTAAAACAGATATTAAATTATCACATTGAATAACATTAGAACCTGAACCATCATTAATTAAAAATGGTTTAACATTATCTTTAATTAATTTCCTATTTCTACTTATCTCCACATAAATTTTTTGTAAATCATTTGAAACTTCCCATTTTTTTAATTGGTTTATTTTTTTTTTATTTCCATTAATATCTAAATTAGAACTTATATTCCCAAAACTTCTTAACCATTCATTCATATCAATTTCACCATCTTTTCTTAAATCTAAATAATCAAAAGAATTTTTTAATAAAGTAAAGTTTGGTAATTCTTTTTTTTCTCTTGTAAATAAATCACACACCAAACTTTTATATTCATTAAAGTCTAAAGTATTTGATATATTTGCATCATTAAATTGAAAAGCTAAACGAGGATTTGAATAATATTTATATATTAATTCTTTAACTTGAGAAATAAAAGGTTGAATATTTTTATCTCCTTGAATAATATTTTTATCTTTATTATTAATGAAATTTAAAAATACATTTATATTAATTTTCCCATCTCTAGTTTCTCCAATTTGAGAAATTATATTTTCAATTTCTAAATGTGTTAAACCAATATTTAAATCTTTTATCATATTATGGAATTCATATTTATTAATAATACCATTATTACTTTTAGCTTTAATCATATTAAAATAAGAAGAATAATCAAATCCAGAAGAATTAATTAATCTTTTTAATTTAGCTAAACAATCATAATCATAAGGAGTTTGTAATTTTTCATCTTTTGGTTGTCTTCCTCTTATATTTGCACTTTTTGGTCTTTGTCTTGTTGTTGATAATTTAGTTTTATTTGTTCTTTTTAAATCATATGATTCATCACTTTCATATGAATCAAAATATATAAAATTAAATTCTGAAAATGTTATATTATCTATATTTTTAAAATTTAATCTCATATATTTTAATATTGTTTCTGTTAAGTATTTATTAGGGAAAAATTGATTGATTGTATTAAAGAAATTCTTTTTGGAAATGAAATTATCATTAAAAGTAAAATTGTTTTTATTATTTATTTTATTCATATTATCATCATTACTTTGATTTGTGAAAAATTTAAATGCATCTATTGAATTATTAAAGTTTTGTTGAATGAAACTTTTAATATCAAAATGCATTTTTTTATAAAAATCAAACATTTTTAATTTATTTTGAAAATCAAATATAGTTAAATAATTTTTTTTTTGTGAATCTAAAGTAGTATAAACTGCTAAAACTTCATCTCTAGTTAAATTAAATCCACTAAAACATTCATAATTTTCTCT
>JAEEGK010026179.1_pt1 | contig 11898 bp, 11 predicted proteins | sample 8958771 | NCBI WGS metagenome assembly JAEEGK01 (sample SAMN16246547, study PRJNA631951) | gut metagenome | biome: gut microbiome; feature: rumen; material: SC-attached | host: Bos | place: Iran: Karaj | collected 2018-10 | reverse complement strand
TTACTATAGTTTTTATGAAGTGCCAAAAAGAACGGTTCAAAGACTAGAATCCAAAATAATATCTGGTGATTATCAAGAAGGTCGTGATGGGCAATAACCCACGACTTTTTTATAAATGTAAGGTTTAACCTGACAAGAAAAATAACGATTCAAATACCATCTTGGTAGAAGGATGAACTTTACATGAAATAAAATTGATTTCGAAAAAAGTGAGGAATAATGTATGAAAAAGATTCTACTAGTGCCTTTGATGGCAATCTCCCTCCTAGTGGGATGTAACACTAATCAACAAGAAGAAGAACAAATCGTTACTATTCAAGATTGGCTCACTAATAATGACCCTATAGAAAATGAATGTGAATACTTCATTGGTGTTGGCCATTATGGTGATTGTGATTATGAGAATTATGTCGCTAAAGAATTATTGGATGATGTATTTAGTAGACCAGAAAAAACAAACGTTGACAGTGGTAGAGCATTACTTACTTATCATGTTAAGAAAGAATGTGGGCCATATACTGAATGTTATATCTTTGTGCACGAGACAACAATTGAAGTTGAGTCATATAAAAACTATTACGTTGGACATAAGGCGGATCAACATCTAGTGTATGAATATCATTCTGCTTTTGCATCTAACTTTCTTATCAAAGCGTATCGACGCGCGGATGAAGTATACAAAATCAAAGAAGAAGAATATGAAGCCGCAGTGGAGGCTAGTAAATTAGATAACTTCTATAAGCAAATAGAAGAATCCACCACTAATCCAATCGCGACATTTAGTAATGTCACCAAAGAAGATGTTGGCCATGCCTTATTAGACGATATTAAAGATTTGTTTAATCCTCTTAGGGAAAAATCTTTTGATATAAGACAAAAGACACCATTTATGTCGTATGGTTTAAACGAAAGCTTTATGGTGAAGTTCTACCTAGACAATAGTCAAAAAACTGTCGCTACTGTTGAATACAAATTCCAAAGCTCACTAGGATATACCAAAACCGTGGACTTTGGATATGACGTGTCCCGCGAAAAGGTTGATAACCTTATTGATAAAATCACAGGTGTCACACATTAAGAGTAAGGAGGATAAATATTATGAAAAAGATTATCCTATTGCCTTTGATCGTCTTACCTCTATTAACGGGTTGCAATAATGCTCAAAAAGCACCAGTATTCTCATTAAATGAATGGTTAACAAATATTGATCAAAAAGACCCAACATACTTTGAAGCGGATATCCATGATAAGACAACAAGAAATCCATATAGTGATGTTGATTTTAAGATTGCTGAAATCATTAAAGAAAACACAAAATCAATGTCCTTAAAGAAATGTGGACCTATCACTGAGATAAGAGAAGAAACTAAGTCTTATCCAATAAGATACATCTTAGATAGAAAGATGAATAATTATGACAGACTAGAAGTCCGTATTGACGAAGAGAATTTGTTTATGTGGGCTGTTGGTTATGATGAAAACAAAACATATCTATCTGAAATCACCGAATACACTCTTCCAAAAGAAGATGGTAAAAAACTAATCGAAGAAGTAGATAAGAGATGGGCGGAAGTGGATAAAATCGCTAATGATTCATACGATAAAGTGTGGAAGGAAACAACACCAGAAACCTTCTATACATTTATTGAAGGATCCACTACTAAGCCTTCTATTGTTTATAACGATAAAGAAACAATGGATACAGATCTCAGTTTATTAAACGATATTAAAGAGTTTGTTTATATTGAAATCGATTACATCTTCGACATGAGTGATGATAAGGGTGTGGTTAATTATGGTATTAAGAACGACTTCATTATCACAATAGGTGAGGCTTGGCCTGATAATAACCCTATGGTGCAAATCACAAGGTATTATGATAATCCAGCATGTCACGCTGATTACGACTATCTAAGTGAATGTAGCCGCTCTTATTCGGTTAGTAAAGAAAAGCTCAAAGCATTCATGGATAAAGTGAAAGCGTTATAAGATAAAAGGCACTGATTTGAGTTCAGTGCCTTTTTTGTTTTGTTATCAATTACTTAATCAGCGGAAAGAGGTGTTCTATTCTTTTCTGGTGCCCATTTCTTTTCAAGATAATTGACACGTTTGACTAACCAATTGAGTGTTTCTTTTTGTGCGTCTTTACGTTCATTAACGTTCACAAATGGTTTTCTTAATTCACCGGAATTAACACCATCACCATTGAAATAACTACCAACGTTATTATCACTGGCTTGTGTGGTTGTCCATTTAGCGAAGTTCTTCGCGTATTCACTATCGTAATACTTGTAGTATGTCTTGGCTAATTTAACCATGTCTTCAAATGTGCCGTTTTCTCTAGCAGCATTCCATTTTGGTTTGACATAGTCATTCATGAAGAAGTCAAGTTTACCTAAGAGTTGTAACCACATATTAGCGGTTCTATCCATGAAATATGGATCATATGAGGATTGACCCCAACCACCACTGGAAGAAGCTGTATCTGGTTTTTCAATGAAGTTTCTTCTATTACCGAAGTTACTATCGAAATCCCATGGGTTATCATATCTTAATTTCTTATCGCCGTTAGGAGCGTTATTGAATGACATATAGAATGATGAATAGCCAACGTCTGGTGGTAAGCAGACAGCGTTGATAATGAAGCCTTCTGCCCAAGCATTAAGGTCGAAGTTCTTTTCGATTGCTTTTCTCACTGATAAGGAAGTAGAAACGACTTCGTTATTGGCATTAATATCTTTAGCAACTTTATTCTTAGCGGCTTCGCCTAAGACATTGAATAAGGCTTGTAATCTAGCTTTAATCCATTTCACTTGATTACTATTTGCATCAGTTGTATGAGCATCTGTTGGACCATCATTGATATCTGAGTTCATAGTGTATGTACTAACAAGGCCTAAACCAGAGTTCGCTAAGCAGCTTTCAATCTTATAGTCACTACTTCTAAAGTAGTTACCATAGTTGATGGAGAATGTTGGATCACCATCCGCTCCTTTAGCTGGTTCGTTTTTAGCATAGTAGTCTAATTCGAAACAGTAACCGATATCAGTGGTCATAATTGGATTTTCATCCGCATCTTCTGGTTCATCTAATTTAATTCTGCCGTTTTTAACTTCTTTTTGTTCGGCGAGCATATACATGCCCCAGTATTTATCATTGAGGTAAACACTAACAGGTGTGAAGTCTGAACTCCAAACATTTGAATCAGCACTGATAACGCCTTTAGACATTGTCATACCTAAAGCAGTTCTGGAAATTGTTGTATCCTTAGCATCTGCTAATAAGACCCATTTCTTAAATTTCTTACCGCCATTTAAGCCAAGAAGATTTGTTTTAGAAGCAGTGAATTTGATTTGGAAACCTTTTTTATCAAAACCAGCAGTTTGATTGCCTCTAACTTTCATTTCAACACTAGGAATGGCACTAGCGGTGTTCTTATCACCGGCATTTGTAATTCTTATTTTGCCACTAACTTTTGGTCTAGTTGTATCAGTACTTCTAGCTGATGTGGCAAAGTTAGCGTTTGCATCATTAGCGTTAAAATCAAATCTAATTTCTGGTAAGACCGCTTGTTGGCTATCAATTTCTTCATAATGACAGACACTGCATTCTCTATATTTGATTGTGGAATATTTGAAACGGGCATCATTAAGTTTTGTGCCTAAGCTTTCTGTTTTCCATTCACCAAATGAGTGGGTGTGGTCACCACCATTACTGGATGAAGTGCTTGGATTAGCGCTGTTTGACTTATCTGATGAAGGATTAGCGCTATTACTAATAGAAGGTAGTTGGCTAGAGGTGCTTGGATTATTACTGCTGCCGCTACCAGCTGGGCCAGCGCAGCCTAAAACCATAAATGGCACCGCTAAAAAAGTAAGTCTCTTAAAAATCTTTTTCATTTCTAATATGATTTTCCTTTCTTTGTTTGTTAAAAGGCATGAACTGATGTCTATACCTTCTTGTTTAACTAGCATATATTTTACACTATTAATATGTATAATACGCAAGCACACTTAAATAAACATTAAATGGACTTTTATGCTATTTAGCAGTTTTACAAGATTATGCCGTCTAATTAGTGAGGACAACCGAAATGAAAAAGAAAGTAATTATTATCCCTGTTATCTTATTATCATCGCTTTTAGGTGCTTGTCATCGCTTAAGTTTATTTGAGCCAAAAGAAGTATCTCCTGTTAGTATTCAAGGATGGTTAAGCGTCTCTAAAAATCCTAGCGAAGATCCTAATGGTAGTGAATTCTGGATTAAAGATAACGATGAAGAAAAAACAAGATATTATGATTATGAATTAAAAGTTAGGGATATTCTTGAAGCAAATATCGCTAACCATAGTGGTAATGAAGTTAAAAGTAACGATATTGCTAGAAGCAATTTAGACTTCATTGGTTATCAAATAAGAGCAAATTATAACCACTTAGATGGTTGCGTAATTTATGTTTATGAAGATGGCACAGTTACCACTCAAGCCTACGGCAGTGGCTGGGGTGCACCAAAGCCACAGTTCTATGTTTATGATGTTGGTAAAACTGTGACCGATAAAATCATTAGTGAAGTTAAAGAAAGATATTACGAAATAGATGAGACTCTTAATAACATTTATGAAACTGTTAAAGAAGAGGCTACATTAGATAAGTTCTTCACTACTGTAGAAGAATCCACTACACCGGCGCTCATCAAATATCGTGAAACAAGAAAAGATGAAGAAGAAAATACATTCAACTATCACGACGATGATAGAAGCGTATTAAAAGACCTCAAAGAACTTGAATATACTCCTAAAGAAAAAGAATATAAAATCGATATTCTTCCAATGATTACATATGGTGTAACTGATAATTGGACACTACAGATCTTCTGCGGTTGGAACGAGGCTAATTATGATGTAGCTGCGATTGATTACATTTATGAAGGACCATATAAGGGTTATTACAGTACTCACTATGTGTTCTATTATTCAATTAACACTGCTAAGGCTAGTGCATTGGTGGAAACCATTAGAAGTAATCATTAAGTGGTCGTCACTGCCACTTAAATAAAAAGGCTGAGGTTTACTGTTCCTCAGTCTTTTCTTCTTTTTGTTCAATGAGAAGTACATCACTCTCAGTGTTTTCTTCTTTTGGTTGTTCTTCAGGTTTTTCTTTGGCTTTTTCTTTTGGTTCTTCATCACAGCCAGTGAATGTATCACCCATGGCTTTACCAAATGATTTACCCGCACTACCGAAGGCTTTACCCGTTTCTCTCCAGGCATTGCTCACTTCAGTGTGACCATTTGCCTCAATCATATTTTCATCATCGGTAAAAACTGTTTTCATTGTTTTACCTAAGGCTTTGCCAAAATTAGCAAAGGCTTTGCCTGTGTTTTTACCAGTACTTTTCCATTCGTCTTTTAGTGCCATAATTCTTAGTTCCTATCTTGATTAAATAATACTCTACCTAGTCTAATATGTGTAGCGCCTTCCTCTATCGCTATCTTATAATCATCACTCATACCCATTGATAGATATGGTAAGGAGATATTTAGTTCTTTTTCTAAATTATCTTTTAATTCTTTTAGTTTTCTAAATTGATTGTGGAGGCTTTCTTCTGAAGAGTTGGCTACCGCCATCATCATAAGACCTACGATATTAACATTAGGATACTTCAAACACTCTTTAATAAAGTCTTTTACCTCATAATAAGGCACACCGTTTTTGTTTTCTTCAAGGTTGATAGAAACTTCAACAAAACAGTTTAAAGGGCTTAGACGGTACTTATTTATCATTTTAACTAGCTCTAGTGAATCTAGTGAATGTAAGTAGTCGATCTTATCTAAAATTAGATGGGCTTTATTACGTTGTAGGTGCCCAATGAAGTGCCATGAGATGTCTAAATCCTTTAAGGCTTCATATTTAACTAGAAAAGCATCCACTCGGTTTTCACCAAAGTTAAATACACCATTACTATATAAATCTTTTAAATCATCAATATCACCATACTTAGTAGCGGCAACAAGGGTGATATCTTTAGGCAATGTATTTAAGAATTCTTTAATGTCTTTCCTGATCATATTAAATGTATTCTACATCTCTTTAGAGATAATAAAAAGGAGATATGGTTATATCCCCCTTATTGATGTGTTTTATAATATTCCGCTTTGTTTTGATACATTTTTTCATCGGATACTTTTAATAGTTCATCAAGTTCGATATGACCATCCTTTTGGAAACAATAACCGATGGAACATGTATATTTTGTCTTACCGACATGTTCATTAATTCTTTCGATTAATTTAAGAACTTCTTCTTCAGTGTTCTTATAACAGACAATGGCGAATTCATCACCACCCATACGGTAAGCAGATTGTCTAACATTACATGATCTTTTGAAACAAAGGGCTAAAGTAATTAATGCTTCATCACCAGCTTGGTGACCATAAGTATCATTAACTTTCTTTAAGCCGTTCATATCAATAGATACAATCGCGGTGATGTCTTTATATGCTCTACTTGTTTCAGAATAATAGGCTTGTCTATTAAGTAAGCCTGTTAAGGCATCTTTCTTCACTAATAAAAGAATAGAGAAGACGTAGTAAATAAATAAAGCCACTGCGATGGTTGGGCAGAAGATCTGGGCAAAGTTAGAACGGAAGATAAATGGGAATGTAATACAAGAAATGAATGATAACGCTAATAAGGCGATAGGAATGATTTCTAATAAACGTTTATTACTGCGTTTGATAAGAATGAAAATTAAGAAAGCACAGTATAAAGCGGCAATAATAAATGGTAAATATCCCAAAGGACCTCTTACTAAATTATTTTCATCATTAATAGCAAAGACAATGCCAGTAGGAATAGAAACAATATCCACGATAGCAAGTACACCTGCAGGAATAAAGACAAGTGGTCTCATTCTCTTAACTACTGTAAAGATAACATGGGCTAATAAAATTGGCGCCGCACTATATCTAATAGCCATTAAAACTGTTCTTAAAATACGGTAATTGACATTACTTGCAAAGTCATCTTTTGCAAAATAAAATTCAGTGAAAACACATAGTGATAAAACAAAGATTTCACCGATTAAAAAGAATAATCGTCTCGTTGCTTTTTTATCGATGAGAGCGGTAGAAATTAAGAAAACAACGAAGGCAAATAGTATTAATATGAGTATCCAGTTTTGTAATATGTACTGTTCGAACATGTCTAAAAACATGTTAATAGTATAAAACATACTGGAAAAAATTTCATCCCTAAATGCTATTCAAGGACAATCCATTCGTATCTTTTTGGATCAAAGCCAACCTCAACTCGACTGCCAATATAGCCATCAGCTCTCTGATGAACGTGTTTGGTACAGACAGTAGCGGTTTTTCCATTATGTTGGACTCTTACAAAAAAACCAATGTAAGGACCAAATCTTCCATGTTGAACAGTGTCACAGTCAAGTACTTCCACTATTTGGATTTCAGTGAAGTATACATTTGCGTAGTGAATAAGCTGCCAAACATAGTAAATGATAAATGGTAAAGGCACTATGGTCATAATAATTGGAAAAATCCAAAGTATCGCATAATCTGGTCCCCGTGCAATTATAAAAGAAAGAGGGAGGAGGTAAGACAAAAGTACGAGCGGTGCAAAAACAGCAATCATTATAATCATGTTCTTTTTATAGTATCTTTTTGCGGCGTTTTCTCTTTTCATATTTATCACCCTCTTTATTATCAATAAAAACATTAAAAAGTTCTATAAATATCGGAACTTTCGATATAAATAGCATACTAGTCATATTTTTGTATTCATCAGCGTCATTTTTTTCGATATTAACAAAATAATAAAAGTGTCATTCTCAAATTGAAAGTTGGTCTATTTTTCTTATTATTTTTTCCTTTATAATTTTTATCGTGAGAAAAATAGTTGTCGGACTTATTAACTATCTATTCTTTTGTGGTATTCCACGTAAAGATTATAACGAAATTAAAGCAATAGTCTGGGCTAGAAACAGACGCGTATTAAAGATTACATCATTACTAAGCGCAGCCTTCAGTCTTATTCTTTTAATCGTGGATTTATTCACCGAAACTGATACCCTTGCCCCTTATATCATGCTTTTAGTGGGTAGTATTTCTATCTATCTGATTGTCATGACATTAGGTAGAAGATTTAAGAACGCATATTTCTCTTTCGCTGTTTGTTATGGCCAAATGACCTTAACGATTATTTATGCAGTGTTGTTATCCACTCAAGCTAGTAATGCAGCGATGCCCGCGACTAGTGTTATTGTTTTTATTTCATTATTACCAATTGCTATAGATGATCGACCAATTAGAATGTATGCCTTCATGATTAGTGAATGCGTTGGTTATTTAATTTGTTCTTCTTTCTATAAAGAATTCAATGCCTTTAAATTAGATTGTATTAACTGCATCACTTTCACTCTTATTGGTTTAATTATTTATTCCGTTGTTTGTTATAGAAACGTCAAAGAAATATCACACGGTATTCGTATTGAAAGAATTCAAAATAACTTAATTACAAGTTTAGCCGCAGCGGTTGAAGAAAGAGATGAGACCACAGGTGGTCACATCGTCAGAACTGAAAGCTATGTATCTATGCTTGTAGAAAAGATTAGAAAGAAAGAAAAATATTCTAAATACCCACGTCTATATTTTAGAAATGTCGTTATGGCGGCCCCTATTCATGACTTAGGTAAGATTAAGATTCCAGATAGCATATTAAATAAACCAGGAAAGTTAACCACTGAAGAATATGACATTATGAAGAAGCATACTGATTATGGCGCGAAGGTCATCCAAAACAGTATGCGTAATGTTGATGATGAGAATTATATTAATGTCGCAATTAACATCGCTAAATATCATCATGAAAGATATGATGGCACTGGTTATCCAGAAGGCTTAAAAGGTGAAGATATACCATTAGAAGCTAGAATCATGTCTCTCGCGGATGTTTATGATGCGCTTATTTCTAAACGACCATATAAAGAAGCCTTCCCAAAAGAGAAGGCTATACAAATTATAAGAGAAGGGATTGGCACACAGTTCGATCCAGAACTAGCGCCTATCTTCTTAGAGATTGTGCAACAAAATTAATATTGTTGAAATGGTTCCTTTTTAGCAAACTTTTTGTTTGCAATAATAGCAAGGAATAATAAAGCAAAGCTAACGATTATAGTGTAAACCAAACCAATGATACGACTTGGAATCATTCTTGAGTAAAAATCTCCATAGACTTCTTTTGGATATTGTTTAACTCTGTTAATCATTTCAACAAGAGAAGATACATTCATAAATATTTCAAAAACTGCATAACAAGATAACGCTACTATCACCAAGATGAACACAACTGGTTTTACTTTGTTTCCTCTTATCACTGAATTAAGGCCTATGCCAAATGCTGCACCACCTAAGGCAAGGAAGGCAAGGATACTCAAGGAGTAAATGACAAGCGGTGTCTCATAACCGACTGTATTCTCATCAATTTGAGTAATTAATGAAACCAAATTGAAAACATAACTAATTCCAACATAGATAATATAAACCGCTAGAGCCATAAGGATTGCTGTTCTCCAGCTAGTCATACGTTTATCCTTAACTTCTTTTTTAGGTTCGAAATAGATGTCGTCTTCTAATTCTTTTTTATCATATGGTTTCTTATTTAATACAGCTTCTAAGACTTTTTCATTTTCTAGATCCACTGATTCATCAAGCAAAGCGTCAAATGAAACGTTAAACACTTCAGCGAGATCTCTAATGTTCTCTAATTTAGGTTCAAACTTACCATTTTCCCAATCAGAGACTGTTTGACGTGAAATGCCATCTTTATTAACTCTAGATAAACTATAACCAAGTTGTTCTTGGGAAAGACCGCGCGCTTTCCTAAGGATTCTAATTTTGTCGAATAGTTTCATACCACTACTCCTCCATTTCGGCACAATTTTAAGATATGTAAGGTTCATACTTCTACCAAGATAGTGCTGGAATTTTCACAATATTTTTGTCAGGTAGAACCTTACATTAACTTAATTATCATAACCATGTCGCTTAAATAAAAAAATAACGGAAATTGCTCTCCGTTACATTTTTTAGTTTTTATAAGTAATTTATTGATTAGATGACAATTTTATTCTTGCCAGAGTTTTTGCCTAAATACATTTTTTCATCAGCAAGACTAACCCATTTCTCTAACGCTGCATCTTTGCGATAAGCCGCTGCACCGATTGTAATAGTAATTTTATGTTGGTGACCTTCAAACTCAAAAATTTCTTCTTCAATTGCGGTTCTAAATTTTTCTAATATTTCATAATCATTATTCTTATTCACAACAGCGACAAATTCTTCACCACCATAACGGCAGACAAAAGAACCAGCAAAAATATTAGTGGCTAATTCTGCGACCTTTTTAAGAATATAGTCACCAGTTGCATGACCATATTCATCATTAATCAATTTAAAGTCATCAATATCAAACAACGCTAAAACTTTGGATTCTTTATGTTCTTCTTGATTGAAGTAATCATATAAACCGTATCTATTAGCGATTTGTGTTAACTCATCAGTTCTAGATTCATTCATAATTCTATTTTCTAGATAAACAGCGTATTTAACAAAGATAGCTAAATAGAACGCCACAAAGGAGAAAACGATTACTGAATGGCCCGCAAAGAACATCATCTCCATCCAAGATGGAATGACATAAAGTGGTTGGTTAAAGCGAGTAATAAAGAATAAGGTGAGATAAATAGCTAAGGAAAGAACTACCCACACGATTGAGCCTTTAACACTTCTACCTTTAGAGAAATATGATGTGAAGAATGAGACAATACATAAACCAATAAGATAGAAATGGAAACCACTATTGAAGCCAAGCATCAATGTTGTGGTAATAATAAAGACAAAGAATTCATTGCCACATAGTAAGGCATATGGGTAATACTTCTTACGACGGATAAGGAATAGACAGGCAATATAAATCAAAATAGAAGCAACGTCTATCCAAATAAGAGCGTAAGCCTTAGCAACGATAAAGAATACTAAATAGATTGAACGTAAAATCAAATAAGCGATATTTGCCACTAAGCAAGTAAAGCTAATTGTTTTATATTTGTTTGAACTATTTAGAAATGACATAACAGGTTTATATTATAAACTATTTACTCAATTGTGCCATAGTTAGCAATTGCTTCTTCAATTGTCATGCTGCCTTTGCCCACTTTAAATGAAGCATTTCTAATTTGCACAGTTAATGGATCCTTAATACCTAATACTTCTGGAGAGAAAGTGCGGGAAGCAGGAATCTTCGCAAATGGCGCATAGACTGGGTCAAACGTTAATTCCTTAGTAGGAGTCACTAAACGTTTTAAAGACGCCATACTGTTTAATTCAGACTTAGTAACTAAGAAGCGCATAAATTCATTAGTCATATCTAAATCTTTGCAGCCCTTATTAACGGAGAATTGAACAGATGGACTATCAATAAAGTAACCACCTTCTTCAGTTAAAGGAATTGGAATATATGAATATTCAAATGGACTCTTTGTATAAGCTTCTGATTGAGTTTCACGTTTCTTAGTGCCACTTACTGTATCGCCTGCGGCAATCATCATCGGAACATCGCCTTCAAAGAAACGTAAGATGACACTATTGTAGTTATCAGCAATCTTGTCACATTCTTCAAGATTAACAACACCGCCATCGATAAGTTGTTTCACTTTGGTTAATGCTTCACGCATATATTCACCAGCTTCTGGATTTAAATTATTAGCCTTTTCTAAAGCTTCTGGATTCTTAGCGAGTGACGCCACGAATGCTGGGTAAGCAATTGTGTTCATTAAACAACTAGATGATTTAAGGCTATAGCCCATCATTGGGCTCTTATAACC
>JAEEGK010026175.1_pt1 | contig 11900 bp, 6 predicted proteins | sample 8958771 | NCBI WGS metagenome assembly JAEEGK01 (sample SAMN16246547, study PRJNA631951) | gut metagenome | biome: gut microbiome; feature: rumen; material: SC-attached | host: Bos | place: Iran: Karaj | collected 2018-10 | reverse complement strand
CAAGCGATTACACCAATGGTAGCCGCTTCTTGTTCGATGGATCTTATCTTCGTTTGAAGTATGCTGAGATATCTTATACCTTCTCTAAGGAGAAATGGCTGAAATCTGTTGGTTTGCAGAGCCTGAAATTATTCGTCAATGGTAATAACTTGGCTTTGTGGACTGATATGCCTGACGACCGTGAGTCGAATACGGGTGGATGGAGTGCATATCCAACAGCTCGTCGTTTCAATTTTGGTCTCAAAGTTACACTTTAACTTTATAAGTAAAAATGAAAAAGTCATTGATATATACTCTTTGCGCATTGCTGGCCGGTACAATCAGCATGACCTCATGTACCGACTATTTGGAGAAAGATGCTGAGTCTGTGCTCCAGAAAGAGGATGCGTTTAAGAATTTCAACAATTTCCAGGGATTTGTGGAAGTCATGTACAATGTCATCCCTGATGTGGCAAAAAGCCACTGGACCAGTTGCTTTAACTGGGGTGAAGACGAAGTCCATACTTTTGATAGTAACTGGGCAAACAGTGTGTTTATCGCCATGGTAGATAATGGAAACTACCGAGGCTATATTAACAACTCATCGTGTTTTTTGGACCGTCCATGGGCTGTGGGTCAAATACCAAATAGTGCAGGTCCTCGTTTCGACAAAGCTCTTTGGGGCGGTGGTTGGTATGCCATTCGTCAGGCCAATATAGGCTTGAAGGCTTTGGAAGACGGTTTGCTGACAGATGCCACCCAGGAACAGCGCGATCTCTTAAAAGGTCAGTTGCTTTTCTTCCGTGCATGGTTCTATTTCGAACTCTGTACTTTCTGGGGAGGACTACCTTATATCACAGAGCCTTTGGAACCAGGTGCACAGTTTGACCTAGAGCGTGAGACCTTCCAACAGTGTGCTGAGAAAATGGCTGCTGACTTCGAGGAGGCTGCTAAATTGCTGCCCATCAACTGGGATAATACCCGCACTGGTCAGCAGATAGGTAAAGGTAACAACGAGTTGCGTCCTAACAAGATTTGGGCATTGTCTTACATGGGCAAAGCACTGCTTTATGCCGGTAGCCCGCTGATGGTGAACGGTGTTGAGGCTACAGGTGATACCTATAAGTATGATGCCAACTACTGTAAGCGTGCAGCTGACGCCTTTGGTCAGGTGCTGGAACTGGTGGAGAGCGGTCAGACACAGTATGCGTTAGTACCTTTTGAGGACTATCACACATTGTTCTGGACACAGAAGCAGGGATGGTTGATGCCTGGTGGAACCGAGGCTATTATGCGTAGTACAAGTTTTGGAGCAGACTCTTACTGGCGTCAAGCAAATGTCTATGGACCGAAAGAGATTGCTAATGGTGACGGTATTGTGTTGCACCCAGCTGCTAACTATGTGGATTATTTCGGTATGGAGAACGGCTTGCCTTTGGATGCTGAGGGTTCTGGATTTGACAAGACACATCCTTGGAAGGGACGCGACCCACGTTTCTATTACAACTTCATCTATGACGGTGTGAAGATGTTCAATAATGAGCCAGGAAATGAGACACAAGCTTCATTCCAGTATGCCAATATGTATGATGGAGGAAATGGTATCGATGCAATGCACAGAAGTCGTACGGGATATTATGAGTACAAATTCGTCAATATTGATTGTAACACGGTAGATAATGGTCATGACGGATGGAGTAATGCCTTCCATATTCATCTCTCATGGCTGCGTCTCGCCGATGTCTATTTGATGTATGCTGAGGCTGCTGATATGGGCTATGGTGGTGCGAAAGGTAAGTCTTCTACCTGTTCTTTGACGGCTGAGGATGCTGTGAATAGAATCCGTGAGCGTGCAGGTGTAGCAGCTGTAGATGCTCGCTATACAGGTGATGCGAATAAATTCATGGATGAGGTTCGTCGTGAACGTGCCGTTGAGCTTTCTTTTGAGGCTCATCGTTTCAACGATCTTCGTCGTTGGAAGCTGTTGACGGTTTATCCTTACAACATTAAGACTCGCGTAAAGTTTGACCGTGTACCTGGAGCAAAGATTGATGAAAAAACCGATAAGTATCATCCCGGACTTGACATCACTGCTGATCCAAAGGAGAATGAAGTCAAGAACTGGCGTCATGAAGTTATTATCGAGCGAAAACTCAGTGCTAAGCATTATTGGCTTCCTTTCAAGAATGAGGATGTGATGATTAATGCTGCCTTCAAGCAGAACCCAGGATGGTAATTCTTTAGATGAAAGATTAAACATTAAAGATGAAAGATTTTATGAAACATAAGTTATTATATATGTCAGCGCTCATGGCTTTGTCAACAGTCACGCCTGCAGCTGCCCAGACACAGGCAGATTCTGCATCCGTCAATGTGGCATTCCGCACTGTAGATCAGCAGGACTTGTTGGGTGGCGTTTCCGTCATCGACATGAAGGAACTGTCTGATAAGGCTTTTGACAATTACAGTCTGAGATTTGTTGACAATGTGGTCGGCGGTTTCAATGGTAACATTTGGGGAAACAATGAATACCTAACCGTTGTCGATGGAATGGTACGTGATGCCAACAACGTACTCCCAACAGAGATTGATCAAATCACCTTGCTGAAGGGTGCACAGGCCGTGGTGCTCTACGGTCCCCGCGCTGCCAAGGGTGTTATTCTGATTACTACCAAACGCGGTAAGGAGGGAAACTTGCGTATCAACGTCCATGCCAATGGAGGTCTGTTTGTTCCCAAAGAGTATCCAAAGTATGTGGGATCAGCTGAGTATATGACACTCTATAACCAAGCTCGTGCAAATGATGGATTGTCACCAGCTTATTCGGATGAGCAGATTTATCATTTCGCTTCCGGAGAGAATCCCTATCGCTATCCTAACTTCAACATGCTCTCTGAGGATTATATCAGAAAGTCATATACCCGTTATGAGGGAATTTTGGAAGTATCCGGTGGTAGCAACCGTATGAAGTACTACACCACTACTGGTTATTATCGTGAGTCATCTGCCTTAAAGGTGGGTAATGCAAAGGATAACTACACCAGTCGTTTCTTTGTTCGTGGTAATATTGATGTTGAGCTCAACAAGGTGTTGTCGTTCAAGGCAGATGCCAATGTGACATTCTATGACGCTTTTACAGCAAATACAGATTGGTGGGCTCAGTCAGCTACGTTGCGTCCTCATCTGGTGTCACCTCTGGTGCCTATCAGTTATATTGATCCTTCTGATAAGGCTTCTTTGGACATGGTCAATAATAGTAATTACCTGCAGGACGGCATGTTCTTCGGAGGTACTCAGGCTAATATGACCAACCCTTATGGTGATGCCTTTGCTGCTGGTGATAATAAGTACGTCAGCCGTCAGTTCCAATTCAACACACAGTTTGATGTGAACCTGAACTCATTGGTGAAGGGCTTGATGTTCCGTGCCAAGTATGGTATTGACTATGCTTCTACCTACAACCAGGGCTATTCTAATGAATATGCTACTTTCTCTATGGAGGAGAACAAATGGAACAATGCTTCTGGTTATGATCAGTTGAGCGGTCTTACACAGTATAACAATGACCATAAGACGGGTGATGAGTATATCAATAGTTCTGCTTACCGTTATACTTATAACGTATCAGGACAGTTCGATTATGCTAACACCTTCGCTGAGAAGCACAATGTATTCGGAATGTTCCTTGCAAATCTTTGGCAGACACAGCGCAATGGTCAGTACCATCGTGCTACCAATACGAACCTTGGTTTGCAGTTGTCTTACAACTACGATCATACCTACTACTTTGACTTCAGCGCAGCCCTTCCATATTCTACCAAGTTGCCGGAAGGCAACCGCACAGGTTTCTCACCTTCGTTCACTTTGGGATGGCGTCCTACTAAGGACGTTCTGAAGGACACCTTCGTAGATGACTTGATGTTAACGGCTTCTTATAGCGTTATTAATCAGGATTTGGATATCGCTACAGGTGACATAGGTAGTGATGATCGTTATTATGGAGGTTATTATCTCTACAAGATGATTATGCAGCCCGGTGGCTGGTATTCATGGGGTGACAATGGTGGTATGTCTGCTACAGAGTTCCAGGGCAGTTACAACTACGATATGGGCTATGTCAAGCGTAAGGAGTTCAATATTGGTCTTCGCGGTTCTATGTGGAACAAGATGATTACCTTTGACCTTAACTTCTTCGTCTCTAAGATGAATGGTGGCTTGGTTCGTCCTACCTCTCTCTATCCTAACTACTTCACCCAGACGGGCTATCCTACTTCAACTATCATCCCTTATATCAACTTCAATGAGGATAAGCGTACGGGTATTGACTTCAGCGTTTATTTCAACAAGAAGATTGGTCAGGTGGATATGAAGTTGGGTGTCAGCGGTATGTGGTATAAGAGCACGGCAGAGAAGCGTGACGAGAACTACGAGTATGCATACCAGAGTCGTGTAGGACAAGCTCTCAACGGCTATTGGGGATTGCAGAGTGCTGGTATCTTCCAGTCTCAGGCAGAGATTGATGCGGCTCCTCGCCAGACCTTTACAGAGGTACGTCCTGGTGACCTCCGCTATGTTGACCAGAACAACGATGGTAAGATTGATTCGAATGATGAGGTTTTCCTGGGTCGCTGGGATTCTCCTTTCATGAGCGGTATCAACCTCACTCTCAAGTGGAAGAACTTTACGTTCTTTACGATGGGTAACCTATACCTCGGTGGTCATGGAATGAAGGATAACTCTTATTTCAGGATGCCTGGTAATGCCAAGTACTCTGAGGTTGCACGTCAGTGCTGGACACCGGAGACCGCTGAGGTAGCCGCTTATCCACGTTTGACCACAACCAATGGTGACAACAACTACCGCACCTCAGATTTCTGGATGTATAGCAATAACCGTTTTACACTTCGCAAGGTGCAGTTGACTTACAGCTTCCCTGGAACAGTGTTTGAGAACTCTTTTGCTAAGTTTGTAAAGGGTTTGGATGTGTATTTCATGGCTAATGATCTGCTGACGATCGCCAAGGAGCGTAAACTGCTGGAAATGAATGTTGGCAGCGCACCTCAGACGCGCTACTACAGCATTGGTTTCAAAGCTTCCTTCTAAACAATGTAATTCTAAATAGAATAAAGATATGAAAAAACTTAGAAAAGTAGCAATACTTACAATCATAGCTCCGTTGATGGCTTCTTTGGTCGGTTGTGATGATGCATTCAATCCAGCAGTAGAGAACCATAAGTTGCCGGAAGAATTGGAGCACATGCCCCAATGGGCTGTTGGTCTGCTTGGACATGCTTATATCAGTAATCCATTAGGTATGGAAGCAGAAAACTGGAAGTGGTGGTCTGTAGCTACCGATGATGCTGTTTCAAATGATGTGGACAATCAGTTCCGTCTGATGGCTGGCGGTGCATGGCGTGCTGACAGAAACCCTATGGATAACTGGCAGTATCTGCGTGCTTCCTGGCAGTATATTAATCAGTTTATCGAAGCAGCAACAAAGATTGCTTGGGCAGAGGATCCTGTTGTTTCAGAAATGTATAAAATGCGTTTCCTCGGTGATGCCTATGGTATGCGTGCCTTCTACATGTATCACTTGCTGAGAAACCATGCTGGATGGGGAGAAAACGGAGAATTACTGGGTATTCCAATTGTGCTGCATTCGGAATCTTCTGATACTCCAAAAGAAGAACTGAACATCCCTCGTAACACTTTCAAGGAGTGTTTGGCACAGTTGAATGCTGATGCGGATCTTGCCATTCAATACTTGCCTGAAGACTATGGCAATATTGATGAAAAGACTCCAGAGCTGATTCCTGAGAAGTATAAGGAAATGGGCGCTATCGTGTCTACGTACAACCGTGTCTTCGGTGATGGTGGCAAGCAACGTATGAGTGCCCGTATTGCAAGAGCTGTCAAGGCCCAGGCAGCCTTGATGGCAGCAAGTCCCGCTTATAGCGAGGGATCTGGTGTAGAATGGGAAGATGCAGCTAATCAGATGGCAGAGGTTCTGAAGAAGGGATTGGGTGATAACCCGATTGCTAACATGGACCCCAAAGGTCATATCTGGTATGCTGACTATAGTGGTTGGGAGAAAATTGCCGCAGGTAGTGGTAATAATGAGGTTTTCTGGCGTTCCAATCGTAAGAATACCTCAAGTATAGAGCAAGACATGTTCCCACCATCATTATATGGTAGAGGTCGTGTGAACCCCTCACAGAATTTGGTAGATGCTTTCCCAATGGCTGACGGCACACCTATCAATGAGTCTGCTGATTACGATTCACAGAATCCCTATGCTAACCGTGACCCACGTCTGGATTTATATATCATCCACAACGGATCACAGTTCCAGAATAAGACCATTGTCACAGCTGCAGATGGTAACAACGATGATGCCCTCAATCATTTTGACGGTCGTTCTACTCGTACGGGCTACTATTTGAAGAAACTTTTGGTTGATGCTGTCAGCTATAATAATGGTTCTTGGACAGGTCAGTATCATATTAAGCCTTGGATGCGTTACACAGAGTTCTTCCTTGGCTATGCCGAAGCTGCCAATGAGAAATGGGGTCCCACAGGTACCGGTTCTAATGGCTTCTCAGCTTATGACGTCATCAAGGCCATTCGCCAGCGTGCTGGTATTGATGCTGCTGATCCTTATTTGGAGAAATGTAAGAATAACAAAGACTTGATGCGTGAACTCATTCGCAATGAGCGTCGTATCGAACTTTGTTTCGAGGATTTCCGTTTCTGGGATCTGCGCCGTTGGAAGGTTGATTTGAACAAGCTCAACGAGACCGTTAAGGGTATGAAGATTACGGGAAATAACTATCAGGTGTTTGATGTAGAATCTCGTCATTATCAGGACTATATGTATTATGGTCCCGTTCCTTATAGTGAACTTCTCAAATTCGACGCACTCGTACAGAATGCTGGATGGGAGAGCAAATCCAAGTAACATTGTAAAATTAAAAAGTTATGAATAAGAAATTATTGTATATCATCAATACGCTGCTGGCAGTATTCTTCCTTTCTTCTTGTAAGAATGGAGACTGGAGTTTCCCAGACTACGATAATCCAAACTCAGACAAGAATACGGCAGTGTATTTTGCTTATCAGAACCCGATTCGTACTATCACCTTGGGTGAGGATCTGAGTACTGATAATTCGATGGACAACCGTCATGAGTTCCAGATTATGGCTACCATGGGTGGTGTCTATGAGAATACGAAGGATGTAACTATTGACATCTCTATTGACAACAATCTTTGCAATGGCGTCACGTATGAAAGTGGAGAGGACATCGTTCCCATGCCTTCTCACTATTATACCGTGAGTGGTAACCAGATTGTCATCAAGAACGGTAAGATTCTGGGTGGTGTGACCATTCATCTGGAAGATGCTTTCTTTGCTGATCCTTTGGCAACTAAGCTTAACTATGTGATTCCTGTAAAGATGACACAGGTAGCTAATGCCGACAGTATCCTGTCTGGTAAACCTCAGGATGGCATTGACAACCCAGTTCTCCAGTATGCTTCTAATTGGTCAATACAGCCAAAGAATTTCGTCCTCTATGCTGTTAAGTATATCAATCAGTATCAGTCTAACTATCTGCGCCGTGGTGTAGATTCCTACTCTGGTGCTAAGACTGGTACCGAAAGACGTCATGCAGAGTTTGTTGAGAAGGACGAGGTGCTTCAGAATCAGTTCACGACCTTAGGCATCAATGTCGCACAGTGGGCTCGTCCTACTAAGGATGCTGATGGTGATAACATTGAGTGTAACCTTAGACTCAATTTCGATGCTGAGGGCAAATGTACCATTTCAACAACTTCTGCTGGTGTGACAGCAACTGGTACTGGTCAGTTCGTTTCAAAGGGCGACAATTGGGGCGACAAAGCTCGTGATGTCCTTTATCTTGACTATACTCTTGAATATGATGGAATCACTTGTGCCACGAAGGATACTTTGGTAGTTCGTGACCGTGGTGTGAAAGCTGAGTGGTTCAAAATACTGGAAAAGTAATTCAAGTTTCAGATTAAAATTGAAATAAAATGAAACATACAAAGAAAACATTAGGTACAATGCTCCTCTCTGTGGCGGTTCTTACCTCCTGTGCAGATATGGATCCGCTGGGATTTAACGCCTTTGAGAAACCAGCCAGTATTGAAGGCATGGAGTATCTCGCAGATTATGATGCATTGAAAGAATATAAAAGTGCAAATAGTAGTGTCTCGCCCGACTTTAAGTTGGGCATGGCACTATCAGCAAACGACTATAATGCCAACGGCATGTGGACTCGTCTTGCTAATGCCAACTTCGACGAGGTCGTGGCTGGAAACGAGATGAAGATGGCTTCTATCGTCAACGATCAAGGCAAGATGGACTTCGGTACCGTCAATTCTTTCGTCAACAATGCTGATGTTAATGGAATGAATGTCTATGGCCATACACTGGCTTGGCATTCACAGCAGCCGGTAAAGTGGCTGTCATCTTTGATTGCTGATAAAGAGATTGACGTGGATCCTGAAGCAAAGGTTGAGGTGGAAGATTATGCCTTTGACTACACTAAGTCTGATGGCTTTCCTTTTTGGAGTGAAATCAATCCTGAGATCAAGGAAACAGCATCTATAGGTATGAAAAATGGATGCCTAGAAATCTCAAATGCTGTAGCAGCCTCACAGAATTACTTCCTTCAGTATCATATTGGTGATGGTCTGCCTACTAAGAAAGATCAAGAGTATATTCTTAAAGTGATGATTAAAGGTAGCTCCGAAGGTTCTCTTAGTGTAGGAGTAGGTCCATGGTCAGGAAGAGCTAATGGCAGTATTTCTTTTGGTACAGATTGGGAAGAGAAGGAATTTAAATTCACAGCTGTAGCTGACGGAGGTCATATTATGACTCAGTCTGGTTCTTTTGTTGGTACTATTCAGATAAAGTCTGTCAGAATTGTACATTCAGAGGCTCCTGTCATGGAGATAGCCGTACCTATTATCGCTAATGGTGATGCAGAGGGTGATGATGTCACTAACGTTTATTCTGCAGAATGTCAGAAGAAAAGTAATAGTGGTTGTAACATCGCTGAAGGTGTCGGTTATAACGGAACCCGCGGATTCATAATTGATGGTTCAAATAACCCTGGTGCTGCAGAAAACTGGGATACTCAGTTCTTTGTCTATGCCAGCGAGACTATGAAGCCAGGTGACAAGATTCATTTCTCTTTCAAGTATCGCGCAGATGTAGCAGCTGGCTCAGAGTGTCAGACTCACCATGCTCCAGGTGCTTATATTCACTGGAATGCTGGAAATGGTCTTGCTGTCAACTTTACCAATGAGTGGCAGACCTATGACAAGACATTTGAAATTACGGAAGGAATGCTTGCGTCAACTCCACCGTCGGAAGATATGCAGACCTTCGCATGGAACCTCGCAGTATCAAGATCGGCGAACAAATACTATTTCGATGATATCGTCATGGAGAAGATAATAGCGACAAATACTATTCCTTTGACTCCAGAGGAGAAGAAAGATACTCTGGAATGGGCTATGGATATGTGGATTGCCGGTATGATGGATGCTTGTGGTGGCAAGGAAGGAGGCAAGGTTAAGGCTTGGGACGTTGTGAACGAGCCTATATCAGGTGGTAGTCCTGATGAAGAGGGTATCTTTGCCCTGCACCACGCTGACGATGCTTGTAACAACGGACAAGGCCATGTTGGTGCCAACGAGTTTGTATGGCAGGATTACCTGGGTGATCTCGACTATGTTCGTTTTGCTGTAGCCAAGGCTCGTGAGTATGGTCCTGAGGACATCAAACTGTTCATCAACGACTACAACCTCGAGAGCGACTGGGATAACAACCAGAAGTTGAAGAGCCTGATAGCTTGGATTAAGCGTTGGGAAGCTGACGGTGTTACCAAGATTGACGGTATCGGAACTCAGATGCACGTGTCATACTATTCTAACCCAGAAATTCAGGCAAGCAAGGAGAAGCACATCACAGAGATGTTCAAGTTGTTGGCTGCTTCTGGCAAGCTGGTTCGTGTCAGTGAGTTGGATATTGAGTTCAAGGATGAGCAAGGCAACAATGTGGTTGTTGAAAAAATGACAGACGCACAGTTGCGTAAAGTATCTGACTTCTATAAGTGGATTATACAGCAGTACATTGCGAATGTTCCAGCTGCACAGCAGTATGGCTTCTGTATCTGGACTGCTGTTGATGCAGATCCTGCTTCAAGTTGGACTCACAACCAGTTGTATGGTCTCTGGAATAAGAATTTCAACCGCACACATGCCTATGCAGGATTTGCAGATGGTCTTGGCGGTAAGTAAGAAAAGATTACCCTTAGTGTAATTATTTGAACCTTTTGGTTAGCGGAGCCTAGATCTGTGAAGGTCTAGGCTCCATTTTTTTTGTAAAATTGAATTTCTATTATAGAATTTGTATAATTGAAATTGTTTCATGCGTCCGTCCTTACGGACTGCCAGTCCGCTCGGGACGGACTGTGAGTCCGAAGCCGTCGGACTGATGCCAAGCATTAATGAAACGGATGGCTCGCTGCATCTAATTGGAATAAGGAACCCTTATTGGGCAATAACCTGCCCTTATTGGGCAATAACCTGCTAGTATTGCAAAATGTCCCTACCTTCCTACCGTTTTTGTCTGGATAGTCTTTGTACAGAGGGTTGAGACACGTTAGGGAAAAACGGTTTAGGGTAACGTCTCCCTAACGTTTTTATAGGCTCACCCTCACACCTTATTTATATATAGCAGCCTTTGAAAAATTTTAAGTGTTAAAATGCAAAATAAGTGGGTGTTAAAATGCAAGTTTTTGGGGGGGGAATTTGCAAAGCGCAATTTTTTTTATTATCTTTGCACTTGGAAATGGGAATCATGGAAAGAATACCAGAAAAACACCATGAAAAACCAGGCCAAAACTATTTTTGTTAACTAATTAATTTAAACTGTAACTATGGAAGAAAAATCCTTAGTGGTGGTTGAACAGCCCCAAAATGTTCAAACAGAGAGTGTGCTCTTTATCGAGCAGTTTATTAACGACAACTACCGTCTGCGACGCAATGTGCTGAGCGGAAAGGTGGAATTCAAAATGAGGGAAGATGTGACAGCCGACTATCGTCCGCTGACGCAGGAAGCCCAGAACAGCATGGTCATCCGTGCCCTTCGCGAAGGGCTGGATGAGGTGTGTAACCCCAAGGCCGACATCACCATGTATGTCAACTCTGAGGAGGTGCGCATGTACAACCCTGTCTTGGCTTTCTTGAACGACCTGCCCAAATGGGACGGACAGAACCACGTGGCCAAGCTGTTCTCGCGTCTGCCTGGCCTCAGTTCTGAGCAACTCGCCTTCTTGGCCGTCTGGCTGCGCGCAACGGTGGCCCACTGGCTACAGCTCGACACGCTGCACGGCAACGAGGTGGTGCCCGTGCTGATTGGTGCGCAAGGCTGTGGAAAGACTACATTCCTGCGCCGACTGCTGCCTTGTCAGCTTCGCGAGTACTATCTGGATCACCTGAACCTGTCGAACAAGTTCGACAAGGAGATGGCGCTGACGAACAACCTGCTGGTGAACCTCGACGAGCTCGAAGCCATCCGCCCCAGTCAGCACGCGGCGTTGAAGCAGACCTTGTCGAAGAACAAGGTGAACGGGCGTCCCATCTTCGGCAAGGCCCAGGACGACCGTCCCCGTTATGCTTCGTTCGTATCGACTACCAACAATCCGCATCCATTGACTGATGCAACGGGCAGTCGTCGCTACATCTGCCTGACTATTCCCAAGGGTCAGCTGATTGACAATGCTGGCGACATTGACTATGAGCAGTTGTACGCCCAGCTGTTGTACGAAATCCGTGAGCTGAATGCTCCCTATTGGTTCAACAACGAGGAGGTGACCCGTATTCAGC